>Ga0307515_10002158_pt1 | contig 43193 bp, 7 predicted proteins | sample 17_EM_MG_FD_194513 | JGI IMG/M metagenome (GOLD analysis project Ga0307515, IMG submission 194513) | Populus trichocarpa ectomycorrhiza microbial communities from riparian zone in the Pacific Northwest, United States - 17_EM | ecosystem: Host-associated > Plants > Roots > Unclassified | place... | reverse complement strand
AGCTATATCTATAGGTTAGGAATTAAGGACAGTATCTACTTGCGAATCTAGGATAACAGCTAGCTGTAAATTAAGAACGACCGTACCTTGGGAGTTAGGAATTGCAGTATCTTATAAATTGGAAGTAGTGGCCTTTTGGGAGTCTGGAATTGCGGGATCCTAGGAGCCGGGCGTATTAATATCGTAACTCCCCTCTATAGACGTGACATGCGGCGTTATTAGCGTCGTTGGCCTTAAAATTAGCCTCTAGACCTCTTTAAGTACCTAGGCCGCGCGCTTAATACTATACGGGATACCTAGTAACGCGGACGATGGGCCAAACCTGTTAATTTTACTAGTAACCCAGGTCCTAAGCGGTAAAGACGGCCTGTCTACTACGCTCTATTCTACTATACCCTATACAGCCTCTTATCTAGCAACCTATATAGCAAGGCTATTATCCCGCCTCTAGATGTGTGCTATGTACTCCTCTGGCGTGGACGATCTAAGTAACTGGTGTATTAACAAGACCTCGCCCTTAGAGTCCCTAGTCCGCTAAGTAGCCTTTACCTATCGCTTCTTTACTAGAGCCTCTTTGTTGGTTAATCTAACTGGCTTAACTATACCCTTTAGCTGCTTGACTAATTAACTACCGTAGGCCTCGCGATGCTGCTATAAGACGAGTAAGGGCGCCGCACTTTCTAGAGATTTAGCTATAAGTTTATCCTAAAAGGCGTTAGCTATACCCCTATAGAATAAGTATAAAAGCTGCTAGCGGTACTCCTCGCTTAGAAACGCTGCTAACGGTATAGGGAATCATCGGTATGGGCTGGCGTACATTAATTTAGCCTGCTCGGCCGCCTATATATTAAGAAGCTCTAACGTAATAGTAGACTACGTACTAGCCTGTAGTCGATAAAGCGGCGCCGGAGCTATAGGGGGTAATGTAAGCTTAGGCACGAGTAAGGGGTTATAACGACTATAGTATCGATCTACTGGGGCACGAATAACACGCTGCAGTATAGCCGGTGGCAACTTGTCCTCTCCTAAGAAGGAAAGAAAGGCCTTCTAATAATATGCTCCGTTTACTATCTCTTTCTACTTAACTGGCAACTTCTTACAGCTTGCTATTTCAGCCCTTATCTAAAATAGATGGCCATCCTCTCCAGTAGCTGCAACTGTAGAATCGTAGCTTGTAGTTAATTTCTTGGAGGTGACACTCTTAGCAACACTCTTAGCGACGCTCTTAGTATCGCTAATATTACTAGGCGTAAAGCTCTGTGTAAGTTAACTACGGGTATACTTAGCCGGCAAGCTATTGCGATTCCTCTAAGGCGCCCGAGTAAGTGCCTTCGCCTTAGGTGGTAGTGGTTTCCTCCCTAGTATATCTCCCCCCTCTATATTAAAGACCTAGTATAGAAGGAAAATATATCCTATACTGGTGCAATCCTTTCGTCGTCCGCCTTAATTGATTTGCTACTATATATTAGCCAGGCTTTTAGTAATAGAAATCTTCTAGATAATTACACGCTTAATATCTAGGACGTTTACACCCATACTAAGTGAGGTTGTAGCTATTATAATTTTAATGCTAGACATAGCAGTTTTAAACTTAGTATACCGCTAAGTGCGGTTATACTCCTGTATAGTGGCAGTAAACTCCTAGACTACGGTATTAATATAGATAGCCTCGTCTACCGCATTTGTTAAATACCCCTTTTATAGCAATATAGTCCGAAGGTATGCAGCTGCAGCCCGGATAGACAATCGCCTATTAATAAAAACTATTATCTTTGGTATCCTCTCTGGAGTAGGCTTTTTATTGTTATTAACGTAATTATCTAATAAGAAATATAGGTGCTCCTATAAATTAACCTTTTTCCTAGGTAGGGGGTGGACTAATATTAATACATCTGGACGATTAATAGAAGTCCTAATAATCTTAGTTTGATAAGAATAACGGCCGACCGCTTAGAATCCGGCCTCTGATAGGATTAGCCTCTCCGCCTTTTTATTAAGAGTCGCAGAGTAGGCAAACTAGACTATATCTAGGCGGAGGATTATTTATAATTCGCCTAATATTATATAAGCCGGTTAAAAGCTCTCCCAGTCCTTAATAAGATGGCACTTATTAATCGTAACTAGCCTAATTTATAACTGCAACTTTGGTTCTTTTAGAGCATCCTAAAAAGCCTTAGTTAATGCCTGTTTAGGACCAAGCAGAATATAAGTATATACTCCCTCCTAAATTTAAGTAATTAGTCCCTTCTCCTAACTCTAGGTTTTAGTATTAATAAGAACTAGGTTATATCCTTCTATCTTCCTAATATTATCTAATTGCTTATTACCTAGCTTATTAAGCGGAATAATCTAGATAGTAATCTTACCCGTTAAAACCATATATATATAGAAGATTAGGCTTTTACTAAAGCCCGTGCGAGCAATTAGAAGGGTATTACCTTTCCTAAATATTAACCGACGCAAGGTATGTACTTACTTATAGCGTGGCTTAAAATCCTTAACTAACGGACTAGTTTAGAGAATAATTCGCCGAAGATAAAGGTCCATAACTTTATATTAGAATGCTATATTCTCTAACCGCGCTACCTGCTATATAACCAATAGTAACTCCTTTATACGTAGCCTCTTAATAGACCGGAGTATCTCCGGGATAGAACTACGGTTAGCTAACGTATGTGTAGCTGGTGGAGGTAGTGGAGATAGCGGCGCGATATAAGCTTTATACCAGCGACTCCGAGTATCCGACTTCTTTAACTTCTTCTTTAATTTCAACCCGTACCTCGCTATTTCCTACTCTCTAATTGGCTAATAAGTTTGTATAAGTTTGTATAAGTTTATATAAGTTTCTATAAGTTATTAGAATGTTATAGGGTATCGCTAGAGTGCTCTAACGTAGGCCGAGCGCCTTAAAGGTGTTACTGCGACCGCATTGCCTGCCAGAATACGACACAATAGTAGTATAAGTATACTTTAATCGGGCGAGCTGGTTATTATAGGATAGAAGAGGCGCCTTTATAAATTTAGAAGGAAATAGAGTATTAGTGGTAAAGTACGGCCGTTATTTCGATGCGGCCGGTAGAGAGAGACCAGTTTTAAAAACGCGTCTTTAAACTTTGAGGCTGTATCTCGCCCCCTAATACAGTAGTTAGCTAATTATAATTATTATAATTGAATAGAAGAAGAGATTACAATTTAAATGTATCGCGCACTAAGACTATAGCTGGTATATTCACGCCGCTAGAGTTGTTTAAAATTAACACGCGTTAGAAAAAGGACCCAGTTTACACCAAACGCGCGCCCATAATCTCTCAGACGCTACGCTGAGGAATTTTTGGGGTGGTAGGGGTGGTTAAGGGTAGTATGGCATTCTATTGGCTAATAAGTACCTATGAGTTGGAGCGACCATCTAATTAGCTTATAAGTTTGCATAAGAGGGCCTGTGGCGTTAAAGTGGGGCAGGAGTAGGGGGGTGGCCGCCTCCTTAAATTCCTCGGCGAAGCGGATAAGTTAACTAAGATAAAGTAAGGGGCATAAGCTTACGTGGTCACTACCTATACACGTGCTATATATGGGCCTATCCCATTCTTCTATAGCATACTTTAATTGGATATAAGTTTAACAAGTCTAAAATTATATCTATTTTTTTTCTTCTAATACCTAAAATATATTAAGACTTGCTATAAATAGTATATATTAAAACTGGAGCGCTACGGCGCTTAGTGGATGGAGTGGATTTTGCCTTAGATCTACGCCACGCTAATTTAACAAGATTACCGGCTAAGAGCCTTAAGCTTTTTTTAGAAATAGAATTTTTGCTAATATACGGCCGGCGATCTAAGACTAGAGGATTACGAATATTTATATGCTTTATAGTATACACTATAGCAAAGTAAAAGCAGTTAGTTAAACTTTATAATAAGCAACTAAAGAGACGGTTGGATGGCCTAAAAAGTAAATGCTACTAGTATAGAAAGCTAAAAAATATTAATTTGGCATTAATTATTTAGAACTATAAAAAAAAAGAGATCTATATATATATATTAATAGATCTAAAGTTATAGTGGCCGTCTAAGGAGTAAGTTATAAGTGGGCAGCTAAGTTATAGGTATTTTTACTTTTAACGTCTAGTAAGTAGCTAGCGTATCCTAAGTCCACAAATAAGCTACCTATAGATATAGAGAGAATTAGGTTAGGAAAGTATTTAAGGCCTATAAGTATAGCTAGGAAGAAGAGATTAAAAAAGGTTAGGGAAGCAATTACATCTAGAGAATTAATATTTAAAGAAGGGTAGATATCGGAAATAAATCCACCCAAAAAATTAGTTATAAAAGACGCACTAATCTTTCCAAAACTGCTATTATTTAATTTAACTATACTAAAGAGGAGAAAAGTGTAAGTGGGTTTCCTTTAGCGTCTTTTATATTGGGACCGTGGTTATTAGGGGTTAAATAGAGGAGGTAATGGTGAGGGTGTAGCCTTGGGCTTAATAGATTAGAGGGGAGTAAGGAAGAGTTATAAGATAAGTTAGAAATTAGCGTATAATAAGACGTAAAAGTATCTATTACGACTTAGGTTCGTAAGTAAGAGAATATAGTTATATTAAGTAGGCAGCACCTCTCGTGTTCCGCTGTAGGGAACTTTGCAGTATATATAATAAGACGACCACTACCTAACTCTACTATTACTATTATCAGTAATAATAATAACGTTATTTTTGAGTCGTAAGCTAATATAGCACTATCCGCCTAAGTATTTAAACCCTTATACACCGCGCTAAAAGCCCCATATCGGACGGTTTACGAGCGCTCTGCCTGCCTTAGTTAATCTTATTCTACCTATATAATCTCAAAACGTTAAAACCGAACTAAACCCTTATTATACGGCATAATTAGTATATTAAGCACCTCGACAGACTTCCTGTGTAATAACCCCTTAGGGTACTAAGGTATTAAAGGTTATAAAGGGCATAGATATAGTTAATATAAAGATAAATAGGGAATAACTTAAGGGCTAGTTAATTTGGCTCTAAAGGCTATAGATAGAGTTAATACTAAAACTTAAAGGGGACGTTAAAGGTGCTATGAAATTACTTAAGGAACGCCTTTAGAGCTAGGTTAATAAGGTTAGAAGTGCATTAATATAATATAGCAATTTAAAAATACCTAAATGATCCCATCCGACCTATTATAGCGCCTATTTGAAATTGGAAATAGCTAGAAAGTGTTTTAGGTTTTAGCAATGTGGGGCCTACGGTGTAGTAACCTCTAACGTCTAGGCGATTTCATACAGCAGAATATAAGGTAGAGACGGATAATAGGTCTAAGTTAAGAGGGATTAGGAGAAGAGAATAATTTATAATAATATGGTGGAATCGCTTATTTTATAAGATAAAGGTAGTAAGAGGTAGGATAGGATAACGCGGGTAGGGCTATAAGCGACGTTTATTTCTAAGAGGACTTAGGGAGAGGTTTTAGAATAACGTACCGCTGTGTTAGGACAAAGGATGTCTTTTATAGTGCGGTGCTTAGATAGAGGGCTGCTTTAGATTTAATAGACCACCAGCGTGTTCGCGATTTTTCCCAAAAGCGGTCCCGTTAAAGGGCTAAAATTGGACCCTAAATATAACCTAATATAAATAAGTTGTGCTTAGATGGCAGTAGATCTACTTTATGTACACTATAACCTTATAAGAACCTAAATATTAATTTATTCTATCCTTTATCTTATAGTATTTTGCTATATCGCTAACATATATATTTCGCTTCCTTTTAATAGCTTTTCTATACTACTAAGGTCTTACCTATACTTGAAATAAACAACTTACGGTTATTAAAAACGGGATCTTTATAGGGGCTAATGGTTACCCTTATGGATATATCTCTTAAATTAATTCTATATGCTCTAATACAGAGGATCGCTAATTAAATAGTGAATTTTTTACGACTTTAGGTCTCGCCAGGGGCTTACGTAGCTATAAAGTATCTTAAGAATGGATATATTACCCTACCGTAAAACCAGCTAGGTAAACCAATAGCGGCTAGGATAGTTTACGTTTTTAAAACAACCTAGCTAAGTAGCAGCGAAGTATTAACGGACGTACTATAGTAGATAGTAGACGGCGCTGGCGGTAACTAGAGAGGGAAACTTTTAACTATTTAGAACTTTAACAATAATAGATGCTATTAAATTAATAATGGCAACCTCTTTATAGTATATTAGAAGAAGTTTTCTAACCTAACTTCTGGTTAGCCCGGATTTGCTAATAAATAGTAGTATAAGACCGATCTTATTATCCCTACAGATCTATAACCCGATTCTACGTATATAGTATACTAGGTGTAGCAATAGCTAATAAAATCCGGCGCTCCGGGACTGCCTAATGGGAAAAATAAGTATTATATAACCTGCTCTAACCTTAACATTATTGCCGGTCCTATTTAAGGGGAGCCGTTAAACCCGCTTCTATAGTAGGACCCCTAAACTACTACTATTTCTAACTTTTAATTCCGCACCGTATATACTACTAATCCTCTTTTAACTAGTAGCGTTTTAGCCAGTAGGTTTTAGATAATTTTTAAGGGCTAGAGTAGGTAATTATAGATATAGTAAATAGTATAACTAACAGATAGCAATTATCCCTTTATACATAATTTACGTCCATTTATTATTGATAAAAACTGGCTAATTAAATCAACTAAATTAAATCGTTTATACTTAGAAATTCTGGTATTCTTGTATGGACTAACTTAGAGATAGACGTTACCGTTTAAAGAGATAGTTTCCGTAATTCTGCAGTCGTTTTCCTTAGTATATTACTTTCCTCGCGTGTATCTTATTTCCGTTTATAATCGTTAAATATACTACTCTGCTCTAGGATTTAGTAATTTAAAAAGCCGGTAGCTGTTAGAAATTTTCTTATTAACTTATATTTAAAAATAGTAGTAAGAATTAGCCCTTATAGCTAGGGTAAACTATTTTTATTATATAAGGGACCAGTTCTAGTCCCGTCCGGCCTTATATAGAAGTTTAAGGGGTTATCCTATCTATAAAGAAGCTGTCGGCCTATTTTATATCTTGCTCTTTAGATTAATCGCTATCTAAGATGCAGCTCCTTTTGTTATTTGTCGCTTTAATGGCTCTAATTGTTCTAGGGTCCCAGAATTAGTACGATTACTCTACTAATAGACTTCTAAATATTATTATAGATGCTAGTTAAGGAGCTAGTGGCCTAGTAGTGGAATTTTTCTTTCCGCTATTTGTTAACTGCGTTAGCGCCTAACCCTAATTCCAACCCCAATTTCTATCACTAGGAGGTATTAAAGGACACCCCCTTACCCCCCCGGCCCACCTAATAACTTTTTAAGCTAATAAGCTCCTAGAGCCGCTCCTTATAGGCCTAAACATCCCTAATTCTGCTAGTGACCTTATAATCACTAGAGTATCCGATTAGAATGGGTTTACTAAAACCAATGCTGCTCTTCGCATAGCAAAGTTCTTTCCCCTTAACGGAGTTAGCTGCCAAGTAATTGTATCCGAAGGAGAGTTAATAAATCTTTTTAGTGTAATACCCGTAGATCTAGGTGTAGATAGTGGGGTTATACCTATTGAGTTTATAACCTGCATATATCTCCTCCAAGTTATACCAGTTATCCCCTAAACATCTTATTATTAAAAACGTTAGTAGATGTCTTAAACTCCTCTACCTAGCGAACCACTTCTTTTAAGAGACTAGTACTCTTATTCTAATTACTATTAGAGCTAATAGAATGCCCAAAGATAGTTCAAATAGTCTTTCTCTATTAAAATGAATTGTATTAATTGCTTAATCCTCTAATCTGTTAAGAAATGCGGGGATAATACCGTTAATTTATGGCATTGCCCAAACATTAAGGGGTTTAAAGAGCCAATGGAATAGTATTATGGCTGCCCTAATAAAACACCTATACTAAGTTTATATAAAGACTATTATTAAAGGCACTCCTAGGCTAAAGACGTGGAGGTAATATATAAGCTACTTATCTATCTAATAAACACTAAATGTAGAGAGTAGGTTTAGTAGAAGTAGTGACTAAGGGAGGTAATTCTTCTCTTATAGGAGAGAGTCGCCCTATGCTATACTCCTATAAGTACGGATATAGGAAATCTCTAGGCATTTTAACTCTATTATCTAAGGATCTCTCTTTAGGGAGTTTAACTATATAAACTAATGCGTAAGTAACTTCTAAGCTCGCACTGGCGTAGTAATAGTAATGAATTTGTATAACGGACTTAGGGCAATAAAACCCCGTTACTTTTATTATACTTTTAATTTTTCTATAATTAGGTCTTAAGCAAATATGCTCTTCTGCATTTTGGCTAGGTGCTATAGTGTGACCTTTTTAGTATCTCCGTGATTAACGTCTATTATAAAGAGAGTATCGCGGAATGGTTGAATTTTTGATCTTGGAACATTCCGGGTCGCTAAGTTTATCGCTAGGTGCGTTTAGTATTAGTTGTTTTTAAATAAATAAAGTAGACCTAGTTAAAGGTTATTTAGACCCTTTATATTAGCTAGGTAACTTACTTAATTTTATAATTAGGTTGGGTAGAACTATGCTTATAATCTATTCTAAATGCAGAGCTCTATATATAAAGTAAAGAAATTGTAGGTTCTTATACCGTTTTTATTAGCTATTAGAATACGTATTGGCCGGTAAAGGAACTATAGGGACTAGTTTTAGGTACCCTTAAGAGAGCCCTATCTTAGTCCCCTACTACTAAAAATAGAGGACCTGAAATTGCTACTTTTAACTTTATAGAAGCCCGTTTTTGGGCCTTATTAGAATAATATTTATTGCATATAGATCCTAAGGGCTGTATATCTAGCTACGTCTTCCTACTACAACTCTATTAATATACTTAAAACAGCCAGTCTGCTCTCTTAATTATAAAGCGTTGTTACTATACCTACTGGCTAAGTCTCTGCACCTAAGGCAATAAAATTACTCTTCTAGAATTGGATAGGCTTTAAACTCTTACCAATTATATTCCTAATCCCAATATACAACCTAGTCTATTCGTACTAATCGGTAATATAGCGAAATTAGTCGCCCTCCAAGAGCTATTTAAGGTAAAGAGGGCGCGAAAGTTTATAAATAAGCGAAGCGTAGGCGAGATATATCTCCACCTTAACCTATCTAGCATTTTTTATAGCAGACCGGTACTTCTTATAAATGGCGATCTTCCTAAATAGAGTCTTAGGGGAAAGATAGTTATAGCTAATAAGTGCTATAAAATAATACGGCGAACTATTTAGAGAACCCGAGCCGGGCTATCTGGCCTTTCTCTAAATAAAATTATAAATAGTATCTATACCCGCCTGCTTTTTCCTTTTATAGATATCTTCTGCTTCTTTTATACTAATCTTAGTTTTTTTAGATAGATTGCCCGCTATATTGCTACGTAGTTAGAGAAAGGCTACTTATTAACCCTTCTAAAGAGTACGTACCTAAGGGTAGTAATTATAACTAAGAAGATACCTCTGGGAGCAGAAAGCAAGGCTAAAGAGGCCTTTTTATGGTTGTTAGGAGAGGAAATAATAAAGGATCTATCTAAGCTAATATTAGTAATTAATATAGTCGCTCTTTTCCTAAACGGTATAATATTTGTTAATGCTTACTATAGACGCCTAAAAGAGCGTTTAATGGATAGTTTAGATTAAGTACAAAAGAGTAGAGAAGATAGACGAACTTTATTCTCTATAACTTATTTTACCGCCTTTCTTAAGTACGCCTATAAGCACTTTTCAGAAACTGTTAATAAACCCTTTAATTTTATTAGAGCGTTAAGGATCTATAACCCCGTTGCTTCTAACCTAGTAGAATATCTATTAAATTTCCTAAAATATGTTAAGTTGACTAATAAGCTAATAGAGTTTGTAGTTCTAATAACTGCTTTTAGTCTCTTTCTGGATAGCTACCCGCCTAAAGCATATAATAAGTATTACCCCGTTAGAAAATTAAGTTATGCTAACTTTAATATAGCGTTTAAACCTAAGACTATATTTAATACAATTTATAAGGACGTCTTCTGCTAGGTAAGTAAGGCTTAAGTTATAGCCTTTAAGCAGTCTAACCATGTTATTTTATAAAGTGGCTTTATTAATATGGTTAAAAACTAATTCGTCCGCTGCTTTTAATAATTTACTTATAATAATATAACTGCTGTAGAAATTTATAAGAGCAACCTTATACGATTCTAAGATAGATGGCGCTATATACGGAGCAGTAATATATATCTATCTTATTTACGCAGAAGACTATAGTATTGCTTACCCTACGGGCACTATATTTGCAAGAATTACATTATAGTGTTTAGGGATCGCTATAAGGACGACCCCTAGATCTTTAAAGTGCGCCACTACTTTCTCTGTAAAGAAGAGATGCCAAACGATATAAGCGTAAAAGTACACCCTCTAACTGCAGGAGTAGGAGTCTTGTATATTAATAGAGGAGGCATATAGGGTATTGTGCTATTAATGCTAATAAAATAAATATAAGATCGTGTTGGTCTACCAATTCCCTTTTAGCGGTTTATTAAAGTTGCTTTTAGGGTTAGTATAGGTAAGAGCTCTATATACTTTAAAGAAAAGAAATTAATACTTATAACTTAAGGAGCGGTAATCGCCATAGATTATTACATTAAGGGACGGCCCCTTAAAGAGTCTATTTAGATGTTTCCAGAGATCGTAGAACGTGTCTTTAAATGGCAAAAGGCTTTTAATATCCTATTTATTTCCCGTGCATTTAAGTTAATAGTATTATATTTTACTAACGGTTTATACTTAGCCTAAAATATTAAGTCCGTTCTAAAAGAAGTCTTTAGTATAAATAAAAGTATTTTAGACTACTCCTATACAACGTCTATAGGAATGAAGATTAGCTTACTAGTCGCTACAGTTAGCAGTTATCTATTATATTGTATATTTACTAACTATAATGGGGTGGGCATACGGGATAAAGATTAAGGTGAGTTCCCTATATATGACTTAGTATAAGAGTTGTCTAATAAACCTAAAGATAACGCCGTTGTAAGGCCAAAGGATGGCTGTGGAAGAGTGCCGCTTTGGGAAATATAAGATTGGACAAACCCTACCATTGGATAAGACTAATATAAAATTTAGCGTATAATCCGCATCTACAGCGCCTGGGTATACTTTAGCTTACCTTTTTTATGCCTAAAACTAACTATACCTTATAGTTTCTTTCCGCCAAAATATATTAATAAGGTTGGTATATTTTAAGATACAGGACTCCTTAAGAATAACCCCCTACTCTAGGCGCTTTTAGAGGTATTAGCAATATTTCCGCTTATTAAAAAACCTAACTTTGTTATATCTCTAGGTACTAGTAAGCTAGGGCCAAAAAATTACGAGGTATCTACGGATAACTACCGTAGTATTTAGAAAAACGGAATATTCCCTAGAACACGTAATCTAATCTTAAAGAAAATGCGCGATAAAATAGTAAGACGGGCCTATAAAACTGTTAGACTAGCGGTCCAAATTCTTAATAGAATTTACCGCCTTAGTACTAACTTTAATGCCACTAAACCGAAACTTAACGATATGAGAAGTATACCTAAACTTAAATTAAAAGTTAAAATGGACTACTCCCTATCGGCCTAGATTAATACTATAGCACACTATATAATTATATCTCTATTCTATTTCAAATTAGACTCTCTCCTAAAGAGATATAATAGGAAGTATATAGTTACCGGATATATTCTATGCTTAATAATATATAGTAATCCAGCCTTCGAAGCCCTGTTAAGTAAATTAGCAAATAACTCTGCCGGGTTTTTAATAAATAATTGGCTGATTCCTAGAATATTTAATAATACTTCCTTTATAGGTAAAGACGGGAACTTCCGGAAACGAGTTAACCTAAATACTTTTAGGAAATTTATAATATCTCTAAAGGAAGGTGACGCCAAGCCTTATAATATTAGTAGGTTGCCTTTCTTAATAGAGAACCTAATAGCCGCTTAAGGTCTAGATGCTCCCTTTAGTAGGGCTAACTACAATAAGCGGAAGAGGTTATCTATATACGATACTCTCCTAAGAAAGCAGCAATGTATTTAAATAATAGTAACTGCTTCTAGTAGACTTATATAAAGATTTAATTTAGAGAATATGCTATATAGGAGGCAGGTATAGAGGGGCGGGATGAAGCAAAAGTGGTTAGAAAGATTATATCATCCTTACAGCAACCTTGCCCACCCCAGCTAGAATATCCTACGTACTCTCCTTATAAATAACTTTAAGACAATACCTAATAATCTAATTGCAGGACTTGTATTTAGTTATTATATACCATCCTTTTCTATACTACTTATTATATTTTTTAATTTCAAGTTTTGCGGATATTATTTCTTTTCTTATAATATTATACCATTTAGTTAAGGTTTTTTTTAAAGGCGGCTCTATAATAGGCGCTTGAGCTTAGTGCGGACTATATAAGAATTCTTAGGAGTCGGCTATTTTTGTACATACTTTTAGCAACAATGTATTATAGTAACGGCTCTAATAAGGCCTAAGCACCACAAGTGTTTCCAGGTAGAATTTATATCCTTTAAAGCGCCTGTAGCTAGTTAGCTAAAGACTTTAAATTTCTATAGACACGTACTCTAATTTTATGGCTTCAGTTTGGGCGGAGTATAATTTAACAGCCTTTATATCTTTATCTTAATCTAGACGTGCAGTACTATTAATTAGATATCCGTGTATTGATTATAAGAACTAAATAAGGACTCTGTCTATTAAAATGTGGTTCTAAGACCTCTATAACTGACTTAATAGTAGGTAGCTGAGTTAGGGCAGTAAGGACCTAATTTAGGTCGATAGGTACTCCGTTTAAGGTGTTTAAGGTAAGCTATATTTTATATTAGCGGAGCAGTATATTAAGCGAAGATTATATATACCTCTGTTATCGCTAGGGATCTTTCTAATTGATCAACTTTTAGTAGTATTAAGCCGTTTTCGTTAAGCAATTCAACAGCGAATATAGGGGAAATCGCGAATATCGCGACGCGATTATATAAAGTGTTAGATTAGTGCCTTAGTGTAATTCCAGTGGTGCTGCACAAATATAGTTAGTCAGCTTACGGACCAATTGGAAATCCTTATACTCGCGCGCCATACTAATTTTTTAGTAATCAATTAATAACAAACTAACGCCTTTATAAACAATCGGCTAACATTATATTCTAGAACTTTATAAGGCGATTTTAACGCTACTAAAATTATTGCGAACGGCCTAGTGGTTACCACTACGTTTCGCCTTAAATTACCGCCTAGGGGATCTCCCCTAATAAAGCTCTGCTTAAAGCTCTACTTAAAGCTTTACTTAAAGCCCTATAGGGCTCCAAAGCTCTACTAACACGCTATACTAATACACTAGGAAGTCTTATAATCGTCTCTATAAACATCTCTACAATTGCCCATATAGTTGTCGCTATAAATATCTCTATAAATATCTGCATAAACGTCTGCATAAACGTCTATATAAACGCCTACACAAACGCCTATATGAACGCCTGCATAAGGCTCTACTTAAAGCTCTTTATAAGCTCTGCTTAAGGCCCCACTTAAAGCTCTACTTAAAGCTTTACGCGAAGCTTTACTCAAAGCTTTACTTTCTAGGTACGTAAATAATCGGCCATATAGGGATATAGCAAAGTTCCTAAATAATAAAAAGTCAGTAATAATTACTACCGATAATTTTATATAACTTTTATATCTATATATCACTAACACTAATTGACTAGTTATATAGTATAATATTATCCTTATACTAGGCAGCCTAGTGTATTACAGCCTTAAAGATAAGTAGGGGTGGAAGTGCGTCCCCTTAGAGATTAATAGTTTCAATTTCATTAAAATTCCAGGTATCTTTGTCAAGAATCCCGTATTATATTTTTAAGTCTTAAACACATTTAAATGAAAATATTTATCGGTAGATTGCAAGCACCGCGACTTCTACCAACAATATTAAACTTTTCTATTTTTGAGCTATACGGCTTTTACTTTCTTGTATGGCTTATTTAATAGAGAACTTGTTATTTATTCGGTCTATTATATTATAACGGTTTTATCCCATCGTTATCGCGTTAGATCGTCTTACCGCCGCATCTACAACTACCCCCCTTTTTTACTTTTTACACGTTAAACGCATTAGAAGTATTAAGGTCTGGTTTATATCTTACTTTTTACTTAAGTAAGTATTTGGCTTTATAATGCGCGTCTCACTATCATCACAATATGTAGCGTCTCGCTATTATTGCGTTAGGTCGTCTTACCCTATTCCTATAAGCAGTCTTTACCTAATTTTTCCCCTACCTAGCGGCGACTAGGAGGGTTTTTTGAATAGGTTTTATATTAAACGCTCTCCCCTACCCTCTGCCTTCGCTAGCTATGCTCCCCTACCTTTTACTAGCGCTTCTCTTAGCCTTTAGGCCCCTTCTATATAATATATAATATTTAGGTATAGGTCTGTTCCTACTACGCTCTACTTTATAGGAATAGCTCTTTCTAGGTCATACTTAGCTTTCTCTACTTCACCTACCCTACCTATAGCTGCAGGCCTGGCGCTGGCTGTGCTTGTAGAGATAGCCTCCTTTATACCTATACCTCTAAATATTAATATTATTATACGGTTTCTTCTTCTTTAGATAATAACGAGTAAAAATAAGATAAACCAGCCTTAAATAAGTATAGGATCCTCGCATTTAGCCTGTTAACTTTTAGTAGGTTTATTAGCAAGGGCAGATTACTATAATCTATGTCTTAATCTCCCATTTAAAAGGTGTTATCTCGGCGCATTAATCCTTATATCTGCACTACTCGCCACCTAGGTTTTATATAACATAATCTCATTTATTAAGCCTATATTAAAGTACCCTTTTAATCCCTAGCTAAACCGCTTTTTAGCCACTGTTAGGTTGATCTAGATATTAACTGCCCGCAGTTAGTAGTTAGTACGGTTTATTATAACGCAGCAAAGTGATATACTAAAAGGCCCCTACTCTACACCTTGTGTTTCTATAAACTTCTTCTCCGCGCTTTAAGTCTTTATAGACATTTTCTTATTAAGCTAAAGCGCCTCGCGGAAATTCTTCTCTATTAGCTTTACCTGTGCGATTTTCTTCTCTTTAATGCGTGCTACTAAAGCAAGTTAAAATCTTAGGGTCGGGAATTTAAAGGAGACGGGGTGATTGGTGATTACATTCAACATTAGATAACGTTAGTCCTTAAAAAACTAAAATCCAACAGGTTAAGCCAGATATAGCGGTAAGTTTTAGGCAGGTTTAACTAAGCTTAAGCTAAAGAAGGCGGGATAGAGAATATACAGACTTTAAATCACAATATAAAGTGGGAGCTTTTGTTTGTAATAAACCCGGCTAGTCCTGTATTGGCATAATTTATTTTTATAGAACTACTACGGAGCTCTTCTTAATATACTTACGTATTATAGGGAGGCTAACAGCCATTATAGGGGGTGCGGATTATATAGTTATTAGTAGGTATAGGCGCCATAGTTACGCGTGGAGATATAAAAACGTTATATAATAGCCTTTGTTTATCTTATTCTTTACTCATCACCAGTCTAAAGAAGAAAAAGCCATATAATAATATTAATATTTAGAGGTATAGGTATAAAGGAGGCGATATCTCTGCAAGCACAGCTGGCGCCTATAGCTACGTAGTAGTAAAGAGGGCAGGTAAAGTAAAGAAAGCTAAGTATAACCTAAAGAGCTATTCCCATATAGCATAGCGTAGTAGGAACAGACCTATACCTAAATATTGTGTATTATTGTATAGAGGGGGCCCGGAGGCCGAGAGAAGCGCTAGTAAAGGTAAGGGAGCGTAGCCAGCAAAGGCAGAGGGTAGGGGAAAGAGCGTTTAATATAAAACCTATTTAAAAAACCCTCTTAGTCACCGCTAGGTAGGGGAAAAATTAGGTAAAGATTACTCTTAGGGGTAAGATAACCTAACGCAATTACGATAGCAAGACACTATATATTGCGATAGCTGAATACTTACTTAAGCAAATATAAGATATAACCCGACCTTAATACTTCTAATACGTTTAACGCGTAAAAAGCAATAGAAGGGGTATAGGTAAGAAAAGACTTATATAGAGAGAGGAGACTTTTGTGAAGAGAGGTGTGTATAACCGGCCTTTAAGACGATACGCTGTAAAAGGGGTTAAATATAATGCGGCGGCGGCGAAGACAAAGTAAGAAGAGCTTCTTTAAAGGCGGTAGGGCTACTAAGTAGGCAGTATTCTAGCTTTATAGATAGCGTTAATAGTTAACTCGTAAGAATGGATATAGAACTATCCCTTAATACGTTATAGTAAAGGGGCTAGTTAGTTATAGCGGCGGAGTTTAAGGAACTTCTTTAAGAGCGTAGCAGCAGGCGATTAAGTAGGTAGTCTGGCAATAGCTTTATAGGCAGCGTCCTTGTTAAACTTAATAGAATGTAAGGCAGAACCGGCCCTATAGAGAGGGGGTTGGTCGCGGTGGAGTAAGATAATTTAACATAATAACGACGGGATAAGCGCGTTGTAATGTGATAAATCAAATAAACAACAGATTCTCTATTAAATAAGCCTATATATAAAGCAAAAGCCATATAGCTTAAAAATGGAGAAGTTTAATATTATTGGTAGAAGTAGTAGGTGCGCGCAATCTACTAATAAACATCTTTATTATACTATTATAGAAAAGACAGTTCTTTGTAAAAGGCAACATTTATACTTAGTAATGAATTTTTAAAGCTGAAATCCCCTTAGCTATATCCTTTCTGTTACTATCCTCCTAATACTTATACCCACCTTTATTACCATCCTCTTCCTTTATATCGCACCTTACGTTTTATATATTTTAGGGATTCTCTTCCACCTTCTATATAAGCGGCGTGATAAGCAATAAATAGCAAATTATCCAACGGATAGGGACTAGGATAGTAGCAACTCTTAGTTAGTATCTAGTAAGGCGTAGGCGTGCATAGTAGATTCTATATGCGTTAGGGGGGTTAGAATAAGGCGGATAGAGGAGGGCTATATAGTAAACTAGTATTAAGTGGTATTAATCTAACGCTTTAGGGTAGAAACCCCCTTCCACTAAATACCCGCTTTATATTAGTTCTTCGCCCGCCTTATACATCCTTATCCCGGCTATTTATTACTTATTCCTGCTCTTTTACAAAATCCCAAGGCAGCCTACGCGGTGTTTTAGGTTTAATACTTAATTAATTTATAGGATCCTAAGGCTTATCCAATATCTTAGGTTAACTATTTAATTAGCTTACCTCTTATTATACTAAAACTTAAATAAGAATCTTTATTAACTATTTATAACTGAAACTAACCAGATAAAATTATACCCTGGGATTATACCCTAGGGTAATTGCTCTTAATAGCCTATACTATACGCCACCGAAAAACCTTATTACGTATTAGGGATATCTTCACTTCCTATAGCTTGTCCGCTATATAGGTTTTAACATTCTCCTAGATAAGTAGAGGAACCAGTAACTAAGAATTATAGGTTTTAGTAAGATCCTTAGCTTTCTTACGCGATAAGAGCTGCCTAGTATTAACTAAGACTTTGTAGTGTGCATAATATATAGCTTATTAGGAAGTATCTCCATTCGTTCTCTATATATCCTGCAGCGGTACATACATTTAGGCTAGACTTATAAGATATAGTGGCGTTAAAACGGAAGATCAGGACAATATAATATAACTTAAGTAGGGTTATAACCCTTATATAGATAGGGTCCTATAAAAGGTAAACCGTGTACGCTAGCAGTAAGATATTATAGTTAGTGAGATAAACCCGACCGTCCCAACTAATTATATCACTCTAACTAATCTAACTATTCTAACCATCCTAATTATCCTAACTATTTAGACAGTTCTAACCGTTCTAACCGGTACAACCCGCTACTGTCCCTAGATACCACTAATAAAGCCTCGCATATCTTCCCGTATCCTTAATGCTTGCAGATAAGCTACAGAGGCTCATATGCAAGGCCCGCCACTAGATTAATAAGCGTATGCCTTTATTGCGGCCTAACCTTTTAGAAAATAAGCCCGCAACAATATTACGTGATAAGACTTATGGGAGAAACCTCTTGGCAGGAATCTAACCAATTAGACAACTTCGACCGTGCGGTTAAAGTTCCTTAAAATCTTTTCAACTACCTATATAGAAAATAAGCAATATATAGAGTTTTAGCCCTATAACCTATATTTTAATATAACCAGCCAAGGTTGCAAATAAGGTAATAAGGTTTTTTGGGGTTAAATGGATGTAATTTTAATAGGAAAAGTTTTTAACCTATATGTTGTTTAAAATATTGATATATAGGGAGCCTATAAATAGATCTGTCCTAATATTCTCGGCTAGAGTTATAAACTATTACTTTATTAGTGTCCGTCTATTAAATAGGGCGGTTAAGTATAAGGACTCTGTTTTCTTATAAAAGGCTCTAGAGCCTCACTATATATACTAGATAGGTGGTAAGAAGCTAATAATAAGGCTAACGACAATTTATAACTGTTACTCAATTGCCACCCGGTCGATATCGCCACTTAGTCGGTAATAAAAACTGGTTAATAGGGTTTTATAGGTCGATAATAGATAATAAACAGCTGGTATAAGTAGAAGCCTACAATTTAGTTTAATAACTATATTTTGACCCTATCTTATTACCAGACGTCCCAAACTTTGTTATACTGGTTTAAAGTCCCTATAACTTACGCGAAAGAGACTTACCTACCAGTTCTCTCTTTAGTACGCTAGGGGCGGGCTTTAGTAAAATTTAGGACAGGCGGGTTGCGTCCTAGGCGACGGTATGAAATGCTATTAGGATATTAGGTGTTATTGCGTATATATTAAAATACACTCTTATAAGGATAGCACCACCCTCTAGCAAATTAACAACCGTCTTATCGTAAGCCTTCTATTCGTGACGGTATATATAGTATAGCGAGGTCGGCAGTGCTCTATTAAACGCTAGATTTCTCTTACCAAATAGTAAAAAGCTATTATATCTATAGGAATAAAAGAAGGTAGGACCAGACGGAGTATTAGCACGTATATCTAATTCCTGTCATCTAAGCTACAAAGCTATATATTCCACAGTTTTATAGGGTATCCGCATTTCTATAGTAACCTTCTGCTATATTTCGTCTATAAAACTAAAAACACTGTTAGTTTATAAAAAAATTTCAAGTTAGAGGTAAGGAAGATAGCTAAAGGGATACTTTACCAAGTATATAATTTAGCTAGCTTATTTTTTATCTTTAAATCCTAGGGACCCTTCTTTTAATATTATAAACGGCAAGTTAGGGAGCTCCTCCTTAGTACCCGCTTCGCTATATTATCCCATTTTATACTAGCCCCCTTAAGCTTAGTAATTAGGGCATCTTCAGCTAGAGTCCAGTTATTTAACTGCTTTTTGCTTTCTTTAGGCAGCGGGTTTTACGCTTCTATATATATACGCTTATATTGACGGTTCCCGTTAGGCTCTATATATTAGGCAGAATTAGGAAGTAATTGCTTATATAAGGGTAATTACAGTATTAATAAGGATGCCGCTAAGATTTCTAATGCTCTGCGTTTACGTCTATAGTTTTTATTCTGCTATATATATATTAGTGTTAACGTCTTTAAAGTTATAATCTCCTTTCCCGAGGAAGACATAGAGACCAATTAGATATTCATAATAGCTAATTTAGGTGATTTCTTATAAGAAAGAAAGCGGTATCGTAAGGAGCGTATAAGGCATTAAGAGGAAAGTCAGTTATACTATAGTAGGAGAAAGGCAGTAGGTGGGGTCCTCCTATATATAACGCCCCGATTAAATTAATATTGCCGGAAACCTTGCGCTTAGAGCCCAAATAGTAATAAACTAGACGTTTAACATCTATATCCCTTTAGAGGTTGGCCACCTCCTAAGTCGATATATCTAATAGGGCAAAGGTTTAGTACTTATATTTACTCTATAGCTAAGACATTCTAAATAGATGTAAGCTACGCAATTGCTCTAGTAAGAATAGGTAAGGCTAGTTATATAATTTTAGGGCAGAGGAGAGAGTTTTTCTACAAATGCGTTTACTCTAACTAACGGGGTATAGATTCTTATCTACTACAGGGGCACTACTTTTAGATTTTCTGGCTGTATAGACTAGGTTTTCTATAATAGCGTAAGCCGACTAATTTAGGGGCGTAAAGATTTCATATTATTATATATTGGAGTCTAATACTAAAATAAACAATCCGTAGCTGCTATAATACTCTAGAGAAAGGCGGCATCTATGTATTTACAGCATCCTTTAAGCCTTTCTCTTTAATATACTGACCCTAGTCACTAAGGCACTGCCTATATATATTTAATGTTATTAGAATAGGTCTTAAAGCCGTTATTAATGCTTTTAAGCACTCTAGCCGAATTATAATGCGATGCGTCAATTTTAAGCGCCTTGGGATAATAAGAAGTATTATTTAAGTCCGTTAATTAAGACTACCAGACCATTAGATAAAAATTGTAGAGGCTTAGGACTTTATATATAGGATACCCCCAATCTATAGAGGTAGTCTTTAAAATCCCCTAAGTCTTGCCGGAAAAAAATAAGATACTTTAAAACGCGCTTTAAAGTAGTATAAGACTACTAAAGAGTCGAAAGACCTAATAGAGGAAGATAGGCCTGTAATCGTCAATACCTTATAAATAGGTGGCTGTTTTAACAGACGCACCATATTCATTTTAAGAATATTATATTCCGATAGGAATTAAATACCCTAGACACCGTTGCCAACAATCTAAAAGATAATAATAAAAATTTTAAGAATAAGAATAATAAAGTTTATCCACATTACAAACCTTATCTCTATAGTAAACCTTATATCTATAATAAACCCTATTCTATAGCAATCCATAGCTAACTTTATCTCTTTTTATAGATACTAAAGCACCTAATTGTATAATATGTAGGAAGTATAAATATAAAGGCCAGCAGTACGATTTGCATAGTATATATAAGTTTTAAGCTTAACCTATACAATATTTAGTATATAATAAGCAAATTGGAGTATTGCGTACTTACTAAGCTAAGGCGACTATAAGAACGAAACTTAATAAGGTAATCGCAGGAGGCATCTAAAATACCAACTCTTAGGCTGCTTACTTACTCACTTTTAGCACTATACTACTAACGCAATATAATTTCTCCTCTATAATTCTTTACTGCATTATAGTCTAATAAAAAGATTAGTATAGGTTTAAAAAAACCTACAGAACAGCTTATATTAAAGAGATAGATAGTATATGCTACGGCCTGCAATAAGGCCTAGGAAATGACCATTTTTTAGTAAAATAATTCCGCGATAGAAATACTAATTACTCCTATAATAACCCCAAGGGAATAACATAAAAGAGCAGAAAAAGCCACCACACAAGGCCAGCGTTTAAGAGTAGAAAGAGATTTATATATTAAAAGCTATAAGAATATACACGGAATAATAGCAAGGATATAACAAATAATAGTAAAGGTAAATATAGTAAAAGGGAACTGGTGCGTGGACTTCTAATAAAATAATAAAGGGAGTAATACGCGTAGCTATAGCAAGCAATTAGTAAGGCCTTAAGGCGATAAGATTATAGATATAGGCAATAAATGCTGCATAGAAAGGCCTAAGGTAAACGTATATATACACTTAAATCGGGCGAAACCAGCTCTATATATCCGGGTCATCCCCTTACTACGCTTTTCAATTCAGATATATCTAAAAACTATTAAGATATACCGTCTTAAAAATCCAAGTTAGCTTATAATTATAGTAACTACCTCTTTCCTTTTCTCTAAACTAAGTGCTATATTAATAAAACTGTGTTAGACTCCGTATCTATTATATTAAAAGTCACTATACTCTTTCTTTTAAACCAGTATTTAGGGATTAAACGATCGATTTAAAGTATAGGAAATAACGCTTATATAACTCTAAGGATATTATAACTACTTTTTATTAATAAGCTAAGATCCTATTATAGGCGATCGCGATTACTAAAGGCTTTATAAGTATTATAGTAGCGTCCTATTAAGGAGGAGGGAAAGTATTCCAAAAGGTTCTTAGAGTCTACTATACTTAATATAGCCGGGTATATAACTATCCCTATAACTTCCGGCCATATTAGGTATAGTAGCTAAAGCCCTCCTAACTTCACTTCCCTTCATTCCCCTTTATTCCCCTTTAGTCCATTTACTATAATACCTAAGGTAATAGTAAAAATAAATAACTTACTAAGGGCTTATAACTTCTAAGGAAGTAACGTTAAGTATATCTTATTTCTTAAACATCTGTTAACGCGTGCCCTTTTACTATTATCTCTATAATTACAGTAGAATGCCCTTTATCCGTTAAGTTAATTCTACTAGCCTCTACCTTACTATAAATCTATCTATCTTTATACTTAAAATCCTAGTTATTAATCTAGCTTACCGCCTTATAATCTAGACTTTGTTAAATATGCCTATACTTATAAATAATCGTAACTAAAATAAAGCCCCAATAGTCTAGCTGCTTAAGTAGCCACTATAGGAGGGACGGTATAGGAGTTGGCTCCTAATCCTAATAGAGAAACCTTCTAAAAAAATTGGTTTAGAACCCTTAATCGTTTTATTAATAATTTCGCTACTATAGATAAATAGGACACGGTAAGACAAAATATAGGGCTTTACTTATTAATAATTATAATAAAGCCGGAATGTCTTTCCTATTTAAGCGCTAGAAAGAAGCCGTGATATATTCACTTAATACTAATAAGGATATCTACAATAGCAATACCTACTAAAAACCCGTAGAGCGCCGCCTATAGAATCTGGTAGAATTTATAGAAGCTTACTATACTTCTATAAAGGAGATTGAAAAGCTTAGAGAGTTGCTTGCTTTATCTATAGAGCTCCATTATTTTATTATAAAAATCCTTTACTTTAAGGACCTTATCTATGGGACGTTCTGCCATTTAATGGAACTTAATAGGACTAAGAGAGAGGATGTTAATTCCTTTATAGTAAAACGGTTTAGAAATTTAAATAAGTATCTATATCGCGTTTATCTTACTTACGGCTAGGTAGTCTAAATAATTTCTAAGCTCTAAAACAAAATAAAATAAAATATAGGCGTAGGCTAGGGTAATAGGATTTTAGAAGGATTATTCCTAGGTACTGCCTACTTTTATTTTAAATAAGGTACTGCTAACGTCGCTAGCTAGTATGTTATTATCTTAATACTATTAACTTTATAGAAACGTTATAAAGAGTTCTATGCTTTTAAAGGATTGGCTAATAGATAAGAGCTATATAAAGTAATATAAAGCACTAGAATGGCGCCCTTTTAACATTCCTTATATTATAAGAGCCATAATTATTAGGAATCTAGAGCCGAGTTTTACTTTTAATTTCAGCTTATAAAAAATATGCACCCTCTTAGACTATAATTTTGATATTGCTTTAAGTAACTATAATTAATTCTTTTAAGATAACCGGTAGTATATTATAAACTATAAGCTTTCCTTTCTCTTACGGAAACGAGTTATATATAAGCTAAATTAGGGTTATTTATTCTTAGTCAAATCTATAAAGGCTAGCGGTGTTAATATATATATATTAGACCCCCATCCTTAAGCGGACGGAAGTTATTCCGGCGTTGCTAGGTCAACAAATCTTAGGGGCTGAGTAGCGGGAAATAGGTATATATATCCGTTATAGTAGATTTAGTAAGGGGACGAGTAAAATATAAAGCTAATGCCTAATACTGCAACGGGTGTAGAAGATTTACGCTATAGTGAGTTTCTAAGAAGACATCCCTATAGATATACTTAACTGACCCAGTTTTATTATAAATAGGAACCTTTCCCAACACCCTAATAACGCTAGCAATACCAAACAGTCTCTAAAATCGCCGTACTACCCCGTTTTACCTTCTAAAGAAAATATTATATAAGTTTAATTAGGTTTTAAGAGCATAGGTAGGCAATCTCTTAATAGCCTAGGTATAGAAGGGTTGACTACTAGCAAGGAGGCATAGCAAGGAGATAATAATAGAGCTATAGCGAACTCTATAAACAAAGCAGCAATTACACCTTCTTAGCTTTATAATAGCACTTTAGGCTTATTAAATATCTGGTTAACTAGGGTATATACGGAGGGGGATTATAATGTAAATGGTACGTGTAATAAAACTGGTTGCCTTTAAAATCTAGTAGTTAACTCTGGTTTAGCTAGTGTTTTAAGCCCCCTTAGCGGCCCAATTAACCCTTCTACCTTCTTTAACGATATACCGCTTAACGCTTCCGTTTTATAGTTATAGAAAAATATATTAATAAACGCACTAATAGACGCTTCTACCCTCTAGGAAGATACACTATTAAACACTTCCATTCTCTTTTAGAAGCTAGACCCATTTACTTTACCAAATATTAAAAAGGGCGGCCTATACTTATTAAATCAATATACTAGGATATCTAAAACTGGCTTAATCTACAATTTGCCCCGCACGGTAATAACTTTCCTAATAGTTATCTGCTGCCCTTTTATTGTCGCCCCCGGACTATAAAGAGGATAAATTCTAAAAGGGTGGTTTGTCTAGTCTATATAGTAAATCCTTAGGCCGACAAATCTAAAGATCTTAAAATTGTTAGGTAATTTCTAAGAACAATTAGTACGAGGCCGGGCTTTTTCATTTATTTTAGGCATACTAGGTTTCCTTTAAGGGTTTAAATCTTTTTTTTAGATGCGGATAAATACATTTATATATTCCATCACTCTTTTTATCCCATTCCGTTGAATTTTCTACATTTATTATAACTAGCCACCCTATAAATTCTTATATTAGCTTAATAACTTTATTTAAAAGCTGGGTTGGTTTAACTAGTGTCGCTATAAAGATAGAGTATAGTGGGTTACGGTGCCTATGACTTAATTCCTACAGTATAGAAGGCGGTAAAGCTTTAGACCGTAATTGTATAAAGAGCGTAAATTTATCAGCTCTAGGGCGGCTAATAGTAGGGTAGGATTAAGGGGCAGAAGTTATAATAGAAAGGTTTTTTTTTTTTTTTTACTATAAAGGCGGTTAGGAGATTCTTCGGCGGTATAAAGGGAGAACCCTCTAAGGCTTTTTATTTAAAGTCCGCCTCTTATTGCTCTATCTTATTTAGAGAAATAACAAGTAGCGCTATAAATTCTAGTGAGAAAGCTATGGAAAATTGTAGTTTTGTATATAAGATATATAAGCTACCTAACTACTATACCTATAACGGGCCGCTAATATATACGCGCGACGCCCATTTTTATTAAATCCATATATGCTTATCCAATCCTTAAGGGATCTGCTCTGCAGTGCCCTCTTCCTGCCTTTAATAGTGTGTTTGTGGCCCTATTACTTTAAAAATTGATATAATCCGCGTGCTTAGCCACCCATAGCAGTCTTTGTTATAGTAGTATATAGCTATAGCTAGCTATAGTTTACCGACTAATATATAAATAGACTACTAAAAGACTTCTAGAGTTAATATTAGCGCCGATAGTAATTAAAGGCAAGCTAATACCTGTAGATATCCCGTGCCGTCTTACCTTTAACTATATATACCCCTATCGCCTATTCAATCCGCAGCCTTTCTGCTCCCTACTAGTCTAGCTTATTTATACCCGATTAGGAATAGGCTTCTTATATAAATGCTAGCAATATCCCTACGAATGAAGAAGAATTAGTGAGAAGAGGTGGGATTGTATATTTAGCTTTTATATGGTATATCTTAATACCGCCTAGAACGCTATATGGAGCTCTCTTACGTAATATAAGTAAGCTTTCTATTAAAGGAGTTATCTATAATATTATTTACCAACTATTAGCCGCTATATTAATACCTTAACTTCTTTCCACCTGTTAGAACCGCCACTTTATTATATTAGATTAATAGGCCTAGTAGTCTAATTTATAGGCTCTTCCTCTAGCTTGTATCTTTACGAGCGACCAAAAGGTATTAAATAAAATACTTAAGATATATCGGGTAAGGTCTTCTTCCTTAACTCCTAAATACTTTATATTTATATTTTTTAGCGCTTTACAATATTCCAATTACACAGCTTATTATTTAAGATTAAATTAATACCTATAAGCTTCTCTAGTATTTAGAGCGTAGTAATTAAGTATATTAAATCTACTTTACAAAACCCGGTTATTACTATACTATATTTATAGTGGTGGGGGCAAAACTCTAGCGGTTAAATGCAAAATAGTATTTGCCGGTATTTTCTACGTTAGGCTTTTGAAAAAGGGATATAGAAAGCATAGATTAGTCTTAGTAAGAGACCCATACAATTGCATAGCGATAAGTCTGGTGGACTTATTTGGGATAAAAAAAATAGGCAATTTTAGCCTATATTTAAATGGCTCTCATTCTATATACTATTGCGCATCTTAGATATCTATACTCTCTTATTTAATATATTACCAGTTACGCCTATAAAAGGCGGCTGGCTCTTTATATGGTCTAGCGCAACTAATATCACGTATATATACCTACTAAATAGCGCACCGCCCGGAACGCTGTATAGGGGACTATTCTATTTACCTACTTCTTATTATAATATAAAAGGCCGTTACCTAATATAGAAGTATCTTTATGCCAGGCCTCGCAATCTATTAATACCTTAAGGTAAGCAACCTATCTAATATCTTTCCCCCTAGGCGTGCTAATATGTTGTTTTCTATAGTATAGAGTAGCTCCTTACCCTCTATCATTTTATCTAACTTTTATTAGTTAGCTAAATCTAGCCTAACTATAGGGGCTAAAAGGGTCTTTTAGACTATAGCCTAACTCCTCTAGATATCTCTAACTCTAGTAGCTGCTCCGGCTCCAGTAGATGAAATTTACTACGCGTTATCTGCCTTATTACTCCCCTTATAAGAGGCCCTAGCTAATGTATTAAAGGAAGAGGTTTATGTTAAAATAGTAGACAATCCTAAACGCAAGGAGGGAATACTCTTTTTAATATTTAATCACCCTAACTTTAAGGCGTTATGCATATCATTACTCCCTAACTATATAAGGGAAATAGTGTTTGCTAAACTACTTAAGGATCCTCCTTCCCTATTTAAATCGCAGTTTACCTAATACTCTAGGTAGGCTACTAGTAACTTAAATGATATATTAGTTAGTTATTAGGTAAGTAATATCTTATCTAATTATAAATGCTTTATATTTATACTATTTAGGGAATAGTACTAGTCCTAAATGCTTTTTTATTAATACGTCTTTCTAAAGCTCCTAAAGGCTTAACAGAAATTCCGGAATCTAGTTAGACATTTTTAGAGATTTCCGTATTAGTAATAGAAAGATATAATTAGTATATTAACGGGTAGGAGATTAACACCAATAGTAGTATATAAAATTGGATAGTTAGGGGATCCATTAAGTATGCTATTAAAAATGGTACCCTTTAACTGGAAATGGCATAGAGAATATTTAGGGCGTTTTCTGTCTAGGTAGTGCTATTTTAATACTTAAATATGCTTTATACATCGTCACTCGTTTATTATTATTCTACCCCTCTTATATAAGCGAAGCTCTTAATAATCCTTTCCATAAAGTAATAATATAATTACTATTACTATTGCTAAAGTTTTCGCATCTTACCTTAAATCTAAAAGATCGTATTATTAACTAAGCATTCCTATAATGACAACACATGACACCTAAAAAGGGAAGGTTGATAAGCAACCCTTTTTATCTATTATTGTTACCCCGGTACCCTATAGTTGTATCCCTAATACCTTCTTCCCCTTTATAATATTTATTAGCTCCTCTAAGTTAGTACCTATATTAACTTAGGGCTAAGGGCTTACTTCCCCCGGAACACGTATTTACTAGTCTTTATTACCTAACGCACTAATAGCCCGCATATATATATGCTCGAATTTAAGGTACGCCCTCCGCCTTATTTAACGCACTAGTTTATATCTATAGGGGCTAGGTCTAGTAAGTCTAATCTTCGCTACAATATATAGGGTTACGAAGGTTCTTGCATTCTCCCTAGCACAAAATACGCATTCTGCAACGGTATAATAGCAGACTATTACCTTTTATATTACCTTTTACGTCTTAATTTCTAAATAAGATAGCTTATCCCTATGGTTTCATTTATCCCTATACTAGATAGTAAGCTAGATAATAGATAAGCCTCCTACCTCCCTTCTACAGCTAGGCTTACTAATTTATAGACCCGGCTAGCTTTCTGGGAGACCTTATATATATTAGATAAAGAAAAATACAAACCTCCTTAGCCTAAGTTATTGTTAGATATTGCGCGACCTAAAGATACGTGACGGAGAGAGAAAGACGCATAGGGAATAGTATTAGGAACGTTTTAAGATTTTAGATAAGGATTGGGAATTAGTTACCTCTAAACTAAATAAACTAAAGAATAATTTTACGGTATAGGAATGTAAGGAGCAATGGGAGGTCCTCTAAGAGAAGTTAGATAGGATTAAAGATATATAGGTTATAGTAAAGAAGGTTAGGAAGCGGCAAGAAAGGGAAGAAATGGTAAAAATAACATTAAATAAGGAACTAGAGGAATCCAAGCTATTACTCTAGAGGTTAAAAGGAGACGAGAAACCGAAAAGTATAAATAGGTACACTAAGAGATAGTGTTAGTAAGTATGCGGATAGGGAGTTTATATAGTTACTTACCTAAATAAGTTTTTATAAAACTGAATTATTAATTATAAGTAGTAGATAGTAGACTTAAATCTAAAGGAGATTCTATTAGGGATAGACAAGAAACGGACTAAGTTAAGAAGATAGATCTTAATAGCAATTTCTGCAATTTTATAGTAATCTATATACAAAAAGGCAAGTTAGCACTTTTATATTAGACTTAAAATTTAAGCTATAGAGGTAATAATATGCTGTATATCTCCACCCGCTAACTCGTCATTAAGATTAAAGATATTCAAAAGGGCCCTATTATCGCTCTTCAAGTTTAGCAGCAGATCCTCCTACGTTTTACTATAGTGTTTTATAGCCCCCCTAAATACACATTAGTTATAACGTCTGTTTTTTATCTACTACTATAAATAGAGTCTATCTGCAACCTATTCCCTCTAAAGAATCCTCCTTCCGATTCTACTACCTTTAATAGCCGCTACTTTCTCTAATTAAAAATCTAGGCCTTAAAGACTATTATTTTTACCTAATATTACATCATATACATCACGTAATTGTATTACATAACTTAGTTATTAACCTTTACTCTAACCTCCAACTTAGATAGTTTAATTAATTACTTAATATACTACTTAATATTCTATAATCACGCTCGCCTTAACCTATATATTTAACAGTATTATATATATTTAGATTAGTTTAGAGCTATGTATGGGTATATAGATCACTATTGGCGATATATACGCTAACTGGTAAGATCTAGTACTTAACACTATGGCTCTTACTACTACCTACCTATTCTTACCGCGGGTAATTATATTGTTATATCTACGTAATAAAATCACTAGGTGCGATTATAATTTAATTAGTTATATTACTATATAATTGAACATAATCGTAACTAACTAACTAATTATTGCTATATCTATATATAAAGGGAATAAATTTCTAAAGCGACCTTTAAGATCTTAGCTACTAAAGAAGGTTGATATTTAGGCCTTAAAGTTTATTTATAAACTCGGCGACAAGTTTATCAAGCAACCCCTAAAGTGCTTTATTATATGTTAAATAATAAGGTTTTATAGCTTCACATTCGTTAGCAGGCGTGTAATATTTTATCTTATTATTACTAAAGGAGAGCGCGGCAGTAAGATGACTTTAACTCTTCTTATAAGCCCTAGAGCGGTATAAGATAATATTAGATTTATTATTGGGATAGAGCTCTATAGCTATAGCTAATACTTTATTAGTAATATATAAGAGTAAGTACTAATAAGCTTATACTAAATAATGGCAAATACGTCAAATTCTACCTTTATCTTAAGCTAGATTGAGCTAAATAGACTGTTTCTGTTAAGGTTAGCTATAGGAAAATTATAACTAGAAGTAAAACGTGCTTAGTTACCCTAACTTAGAAAAGAGGCCTTCCTAGAGAGTAAAAGATTATATTAAGTCGGCCTATTTATATTATTAGGGACTCCTTATAGTCCTTTAGCAATCCTTTCCTAATCCTATTCTAGTTACTTAATTAGAGTATGTCCAATATCACGCTCTTTAATCTCCAGTGCAGTTAGGACACGTTTAATGCTATACACTTTAATATCTAGCGTAGTTAAGATATGCTCTTTATAGGCTAATTTAAACCATTTGGTAATTCTTTAGCTAAGTAAATAGAGTTATTCCATTAGAACATGTTTTCCTAACAGTGTATTATTAGAACACGTTTAATATTATGCCCTTTAACAATCTACTAGTACTAATGCAGTTACCCCCACAGGACGACCGGACCTTCTTTATTATGGTCTAGAACTATAACACTTTTAACTTCTATTAGATACTAAACTGGAGTACTTTCCCTTATATAAATATCCATAAAATATAAAGGGGCGGGTATAATGTAAAGCTTAGACGAGATATCCCATTAAGATCTTGCTTTACTGCCTCTGCGAAAGGTAATATTTAAGAGCTCTCTAATTATACCAACTCTCCCTATATCTAAGCTAGGAAACCCTATAAGCCTTCCTTATAGACTTTTTTTAGACAATATCGAATAATGAAATTGCAGGACACTCCTTTCCCTGCTATATACTATCCTTTTATATACTATAGCCGTAGCTCTTCGTTTTCAGCGATTTTACACTTTAGAGCCCGTATCTCTTCTTCTATAATATTACTTTATCCTTTTAGAGGATTATACAAGCCTTAACTTTTAAGTAGAGGCTGCACTCTATTCTATTTACTATTAATCTATGTTTTTCTTTTTATAAAAAGGAAACTTACCGTCTAGTTTTTATATGTAAGCGTCCACTCCTAGCTCTTTATGTTATAGCCCATCTTATAAGCTAGTTCTTTTTTATTTGCTAGGATTGGTTAAAAAGTGTATATATAGAGTATAAGTCTAGGGTGATATTTATATCCTAGTACAGGAACTTCTTTGTTTATCTTAAATCCGAGTTTTAAGTAGAAATCTTTACTACCTAACGTAGAAGATATACTAAATAGAGTGCTATCCAGAAGTGAGATGGTTTTAAACCACTCCGTAATCGTTTTACTATGCCCACGTTATTGAAATCTTGGATATATTACTAGCGTTTAGAGACGCATATAATATATAGAGCCAAACTATCTATTATTAGGACATTAGAGCTAATTATAAGGCTTAAGCAAGGGATTGCACCTAGACTTAGCTAGTTTAGTATTTTTATAGAGAGATAGAACCACCTTGCTTATATCTCTCTTTAGGCTTAGAACTTCTTCCTAAAGGTCATTTATATCTATATTTATATTAAAAGGGATTTAATCTACCTAGGCGCTCTAATAATATTTAATAACACTTACCTTCCGGCTAAAATTGGCCGCTTTAATTAGACCCCTCTAGTAGAGATATAATCCTAATACTGATAATTACAGAATCGGCATTCTCCATAGGTGGGTATATATCTTTAAGCGTATTGTAGACGTGATCACGCTTATCTTTTTTAAAACTGTCCTCTATTATAAGTATAATATGATTTAGATTTCGGGTTTCTCGTAAAAGGAAGTTATAATAGTAGTTAACTATATCTCCTGCGAAATTGGCGTAGAATGGTCTCTAATATTGCCATACTTCGGAATGGAAGAATCCTGCTACGGTAATAACTGCCATCTATAGTATTTCTAAGAGCCTTGCGATATGAAGACGCCCTAAATTGGGTGCTTCTTACGTCACTAGCTGGCTTTCCATCTATATAGGGGAGAATGTAATTAGGTAAAAGTGGTAGAAGTAAAGTATACGAAGGAAGCTGGAGGTGGTTAAAGTAAAAAGGTATATATAGTGTGTTTAAGCTAGCAAGTTCTAACTATCTTAGGCATTTCCTACATTAAATAAAGACCTAATGGCGATTATACGTTAAATTACTAGAGCCTAAGGGGCCCTTTAGCACTTTAGGCTAGTATTAAAGCGCTATAAATATAAACTTATTCCGTCTATAATTATAAGATAAATCGCAGGCTAATCTGGACTTGGTCCACTATTGCAACTACTTAAAAATAGCTACTATGGGTTATTGGAAACTATACCCCATAAAGTTAAGGGCTCTACTTATTGCAACACCTACTATCACACCTATAGTGACGGGAGTGCCTATAGGAAAGATGTAGATAGTTTAATACTTAAAGAGCTTTTAAATATTCAAATTATTATTCAATAATATAATTTTATCTAGATGTTAAAAAGTAGTAAATCCTTATTAAGAAGTATTGAATATTAATAACAGCACTAAAGGGGCTCATATTAAATTAAAAATAACGAATTTAAATTAGATCTAAGCTCTAAGACCCTTGTAGAAAACTTTCCCTAGTTACTATTTCTATCTATCTTTATAGGGATAGGGGTCTAAACACTGTTATAGCCGGGGCTACTGCTACTCTTAGCAATAACCTTATATATGATATAAAACCTATAGAAGATTTTTGGTTAGCGTGCTACCTTAGTGTTTATAAAGGAGAAAAACAGGGCCTAAGATATACGCTGTAATAAAAACGAATACTTAGTAGAACGATATATCTCTAATAATAAGTAATATAGTAGCAAAAGGAATAATAGCACTAGAAAGTGTAGTAAAATATAGCGACTATAGAAAGATAAGTAAGAATAGATAGCATATAATTTAGATTAAATAAACAATCCTAGTATTGTCCGTTATACTAATTTCTATATTATTAGACTTTGCTATCTATTCCGCCGTTAATAAGAAGCGCTGTTTTAATTAGTACATTTAGGCTTAGGGATACGGTTAAAATACCTTTAGAATTGGAGATTTAAATGCTAAGTCATCTATTAGTATATAAATCCATAAGCCCTACCTAGTATTAAGTGTAAGTAGGTTAGATATGGGACTTGTGTAAGATTTGAAAAACACTTCTACGACTTATTTATAGTTGTAAAAGAGATTAAAAAAGCTATGCGTATCTCGGCCGTTAGGCTTAGAGATGCTAAGTATTTATTAGGCATAATTTACCCTTATATCTATTATATGTCAGCTACCGTTTATAGCTATAAGTTTATATTTAGGTTATTTTACCATATTCTAGAAGCGCACTATCTAAGGTAATTAAGAGTTTATTTTATTTCTTGTCCTAAAAGGACGAGACACCGTCTATACACTCTTTTATATTATAAATATTTAGTATATTTTTTGCCTTAATAACCTTTAGCTAGTAATATAAAAGAAGTTATATTTGTTCTAGTTCGAACTACTAAAATATTAGACACTCTAGAATCAAAGATATAATTACTGCTACTCTTAGAATGCCCCTAATATAGTTACTAACTAAATATTAGTTAGTAGTAGATATAGATAGCTTAGCTTAAAATTATTTACTTTTATTAAACCGTATCTTTTTATAGCGGCCATTCCCGTTATTATATAGAATGTTATATAGAAAAGAGAGATTGCGTTTAAGGGGTAATGGCCTAGGTTTGGAGTTGATACTTATAGTTAGAGTAATGGTTTCGGTGTTGTTAGAGAAGGGGTCTATATTTATAGTACCTTATAGCGTATTATTAGAGGGTATAGTATTTACTTCTTACGGACTCTTTAATTAGGGAAGTTGCTAATATTATAAGGTGTAGATTATAACGCGAAGATTATAGTAGAGGTATAGGGCTCTTGCTACCTTTTATGTTATAATACTTACTTAAGACGTAGCGGGGGGCGTGCTAATTGCGGTATGTTTGGGCTTAAGAGATTAACTAAGGCTATATATAGGTATGCGGTAGGTAATAAAGACTAATAAATGCGTGTCTAATGCGTTAAGCCTAGATTATAGACAAGAGGTTGCGGCCGAAGCATATTTGGAGGCTGTAAAACGTCATAGAAAATGGGTAATTAGTAAAGGTTGAGGATGATTGGCCTATATAAGATTTAACCAGGCTATATTCCCAGAGTCTTTACGCGTAGGCTAAGTATTTAATGCAACGTATATGCCTATAACTTATATACTTTAATACTTGCCTATATTTGTACGCTTTCTTATAATACTTATACTTATAGTAATAATATTTCCCTTCTAAAAGAGTTAGTCTTAGTTTTACTACTTTTAGAATTCGGCCCAGCTTTAACTTAAGTTCTTTTTACTTCTACTTATTACGGGCAGTAGTTTCAAACGCTAGATTATCTTAGCTTTTACGCTTACTTAGCCCAGCTAGTGGGGGTTAAAGGGTAGGCTGTGCGGCTTGTATAAGTTTAGTAAAAACTTAGTTAAGAAAGTTTCAGTATTATAATATACTAAATATCTTGGCAATTTCTTCTCCGCAGAGGGCTAGTGGAAGAGGGGCCTAATATTAAAGTCTAAAGTTGTATAACAGATGGTAAGGCGTAGATTACGGCGTGTATTAGAAAGGTTAACTTTATATATACGCGTCCTATAGGTGATAAGGGGTAAATTCCTGTCTTAGAGGCGTTAAGAACCAAATAGAGGGCAAAGGGTGTATATATAGCAGGTGACTTACCTATAAGTATTACCTTTAGGATTAAATAAGAATTGGTAGGCAGAATTAGTATAGCTATATATTCGTTATCTAGAGGCGCTGCGTATAATAAAGACCGGTTAGTGGTCGCGTGCAGTATACAGTTTAGAGGTCTAATTATAGCTATATGCGAAGTCTGGGCCGCTAAATATTATAGGGCAGAAAGGGCACTGTAAATATATTTATAGGGATGAGATACTAGGCGTTTAATGCATGTAGCGGCCTATATAGCGGCCAGTACGGCCATTTTAGCGTATACTGCGCGTGATAAAGCGGGCGTAGAGGATTTAGGTTAGATTGTTTAGAGGGTCTAGAAAGGCGTAAAGAAATATCGCCTTATATTTAGCTGGTATAAGCTCTAGTTAAAAATAGGGCCGTTAAAGAGACTTATCTCCAAAAGTTTCGTTTTTAAGATTGGATAAGATTTAACTATACCGTATATAGATTAATTACGGGATAATAAGGGCCGCTAGAATGTTTAAGTGCGGCGTTTTAGGGTATTCGGTTGAACTGGACTATTAAAAAATAAAATAAAAAGATATAAATGGGGCAAATGCGTTAGCCTCCTATGCGCGAGATATATCTGTTTTAGGAGATATACTTAAGAATACCTATAAGGTGCTAAAAAGGTAACCAATCTATCCTAAAGGCTTATATATAGCGCGAGAAACTATTTAATACAGGATTTAAAGCGAATTATAAACCTTACTTTTAGGATAGGCTTTTTTCCTTAATGCGGTTAGGACCTGCTTAATTATAGACGTCGCGACGGGGGTAACCCCTGCTATGGCAGCCTTAAGTGCCCTAGTTCTATCCTTAGTAATAAAAACGGTAGGCTTTGCTCCTAAATGGTTTCCTTAAGCCTTTTAGTTAAGATTATATTCTTTATAAGCCACCTTAATAATAACTTTAACTAAATTCCTCCCCCCTTCTGTTATATAGTCGCCCATCTGCTTAGTAATGTTACTATATATAGTGTTAGCAATTCGCAGTTTCTTCCTTTCTGCAATAGCAGTTCTGGTGCTATTAAGAGTATCTTATACGGCTATATATGTTAAATCTTTATTCCTTAGCACGAGGAGCTTAGCAATAACTAGATATTTTAGTTAGATACGCCTGTAAATTAACATTATATACGGCTATATACCACTATCTAGAACCACAACGTCCTAATTGTCCTTAAGTAGCATTTAAAATACCTCTTATTAATTAAGTAGTAAATTAGTGTTATAAACTACGACCTAGTTTATAGGACCATTAACAGAGCACTAAAAGAAGATACGCTGTATTATCTTATGGTGTAACCCCTAAGTAATATCCTAGGTACCTTAAACTCTTAAGGTAAATCTACGTCTATTATATCGACTAATATATAATTTAAGGAATAAGAACCCTTATTAATTTTATGTCCTAGTTAGACTTATACGAATGTAGAGGATACGGACTATATATTGGATATTCGGTTATAATATATCTAGCGTTTATACTAAGACAAAGTTAGGCTAAAGTCCTTAATTGTAGCCTTTAATCTTATAGATATGATTTTTTGACTAAGGCGCAGAATACGCTCTGTTCTTAATTTAATTATTAAGGCAAGTTTAAAAGAGCGCTCCTTTTTATTATATTCACCACTAAACTACTATTTTAGGAAATAGCACTAACTCTAAACTTACCTATGTATGAGGTAATCTTCTGGTAATGGACGGTTATTATTTTAATCTTAATTAGGGAATAGATCGCTTATAATAAGCGGCTTATATCTCTTAGACTTTAATAACGTATTAAGGAAAGTAACGATTTCTAACTAGGGGGCGGTGTTATATAGCAATATGCTAATATATAAGATTGAAATAGCGGTGGAAAGGAATATAAATAAAACGTAAATATAAGGAAGGACATTTTTATCCCTAATACGCCGAAGAATAAGAGCTAAAGTTGAAAATGTTAGATAATAAGTACGGGAGAATGCGAAATCGGAGGATAAATTAAGGAGCTAAGCTAATAGCTCTTTATTAGAAAAGTGATTTAGTTCTAAGGATAGTAAACGACTTAAATTATTATCTAAAGGAGTTAATGGTTGTTTAGTATAAGAACTACGGAGCAATTTTTTAGCGTATAACCAGAAGGCATGCCTAAGGATTAAGCCCTTTAAGCCGTAATTAAAAAGTCTAGTAATATTAGTAACGGTAATGTAGACACCTTACTCTTTCTATTTAACGGTTATACGCCTAATATAATTATTTAATTAACTTATAAACAATGCGGAAGCTCCTTTAAAGCTTTCTAATAATAGCTTTCTAAAGAGAATACCATAAGCTTTAATAAAATCTATATTTATAGGCAGAGAGTATAAATATAATATTTTAGAACGGCTAAGGATTAGATTTAATAGGGTTAAGATAGATTTTTAGGCGCTTATAAATAGCTAGACGTAGGTTAAGGATTGTAAATAGTAGTAAAGTTATTAGAGCGTATTGGGCCGCGCTAATATAGCTAGATAATAGTATAAACGGCCTATAGAGGGGCTCTTATTAGCAGCTTTACTATACTAGAAACGTATAACACCTACCTAGTTTTCACGATTGCGTAGGTCCTTATCTTCGATAGCTATATAATATTAACTAAGATTACTAAGATATTTAATTTAAGTATCCTTAAATATAGGCACTGTCTTATAGAGAAGAGCTATTATTTAATAAGTAAGGTATATAAATTAGAGTATATAATCTAAACTTTTAGGCAGCCGACGACGTAATAGCTTAAGGAAAGAGTAGATACTATATTTTTATATCCTAGTAGGTATAGAGTACTTAGATACTAAATAATATAATATAGGGGAAGTAAAAGGATGTTAAGAGGCTAAGAAGAAGTTATAATACTTATGTAGTAAGGTTTAGTATAGAGCAATTAATACTTACTAGTAGTTATTTGCTAATTTAAAATTAGGATCTCCTTTAGTTTTAAAAGCGGCAGAAGCCTGCGCTCTATCTATATAAATACATTTTATCTCTACTATTATAAGGCTAGTATATATAGCCTTTACCTCTAAGGTAAGCCGCTTTTAAGAAATAGGGCGTAAGTCGGGTTAAAGTATAAGAGATAGCTATTTAGATAGCCTCTTACCATTTTCCTAACTAGAGGTGTGTTCGCCCTCGGCCTACTAGAACCACTTTTTTTCTCTTTAATAGTTACTTTAAAAAACTCTGGTTCCGATAAACTCCCCTTATATATTATTTTGTCCGTTAGATAATAGAGTATAATTTTTAAAACTATCTACGCCGCCTATATTTAGTTCGCCGGGAATATATACTTTTATAGTTATTAAGTTAAATATAGTAACTAATTTATCTTTATTTACTAAGTCCTTAGCTAGCGTATCCTTAGCTAGCGTGTCCTTATCTATTATATCCTTATCCTATCCACTCTCACCCAGAGTATAAATTCCCTTACTTTCCCTAGAAATTAATTTAAAGAAGTTGCCTCTAGTAGTTATCTAGCGTAATATATTATCTTAAGTTCTAAGACACTTTGCATATAAAGATTGCAGCATATCAGCTATTAGTATAATTATTTATTTTTAGAAATTGGTATAGTAGGAAGTTAAAAGAATATTTAGCTATGCGAGTATAAAGTGGCAACGCTAGGATTGGCAGCCTTATAGTAATAGGTATAGTTTATAAAACTGCGAATATATATTTGCCTTTTCTTAATAACACCTTAGCTGCCTATCGCCTTAAATATATAACTAGTATTTGGCGCTACGTATTATAATAAGACAAGAACCTATAGAATGTTGTAATTAAAAAGTATTTAAAACTAACGCCGCTATTTAAGAGCGTAAGTAAGAAGATAAATAGGTTTATAGTGAGGCTAGTAAAATTAACTTAACAGAGAAAGGGCATCTCGCTGTAATTGCGGAGATAATAGCGAAAGGGCACGCGTTAACTAATGTTTAAGAAATAAGATGTACTAAATGTTACTTCCTTAGAAGTAATAAGCCCTTAATAAGTTATTTATTTTTGCTATTATCTTAGGCATTATAGTAAATAGACTAAAAGGGAATAAAGGGAACTAAAGTTAGGATGGCTTTAGTAACTATACCTAATATAGCCAGAAGTTATAGGGATAGTTATATACCTGGCTATATTAAGTATAGCGGAGTTTAAGTAATAACTAAACCCTTTAAAACATACCTTTCCCTTAGTAGGACGCCACTACAATACTTATAAGCCTTTAGTGATCGCGATCCCCTATAGTAGGATTCTAGCTTATTAATAAAAAGTAGTTATAATATCCTTAGAGTTATGCAAGCCTTATTTCCTATACTCTAAATTAATTATTTAATTCCTAAATACTAGTTTAAGAGAAAGAGTATAGGGACTTTTAACGGCTTAAATAGATATAAAGTTTAACACAGTTTTATTAATACGGCACTTAGTTTAGAGAAAAGGAAAGAGGTATTTACTATTATTATAAGACGGCATATCTTAATAGTTAGAGGTAGTAAGGAGAGGACTTCTAATTTTGGGCAAGTATATAATAGTCTTAGGATAATTTAGGAATGCCTGCGTCTTTAAGGGTATATACTTTAACGCTGCTTTATTAATAGCTTAACTATCTTAAGCCTAGGCTTTATAGAAGTTAACTTGGGTTCTAGGAGGATATAGTAAAATCCTAATAAATCTTTAAGGGTAAGACGGGAAGATTAGATAATATATTGATCTTACTACGCGCTATATAAGGCTGAGAATGCAAGTTTGCCTTTAATCTACTTGTTGCTTACGGCCTTTTTTTCTATTACCGCTTTTTACCCTAATTATCTTATTGTACTAGTCCCATTTTAAAGATATATACTCTCTTTACTTTTATTCTATTGGCGCTCTTAGTACCCTTAATTTTATACTGTATTTGGGTTATATATTAGGCTGCTTATTATACTTAATCTATAACTAACCCTATCCGTTAAGTATCTCTTATTACGCTCCTTTTATATATAATTTTTATCTACCTAGGACTAGCAGCCTCTATATTTACTGTACTTAAACTATCTACTAAGATTGCCGGCCTTTGGAATATAATGGCTCTCTAAGCCTTAGTAGGCGCTGTATTCTAATAGTTACTTAACTATAATATTAATTCCCTGCTATAGAGTTATATATATATACTAATTTTATAGTAGCTTATAAAGAAGGTCGCGCTTTTTAGTTACTTTTTAGGGCGGTATAAAGTTCTAATGCTTGTTATCCTAAGCTTAATAGCATCTATTAGTATAGGTTTAATAATAGGTTCCAAATAGTACGTAATAAAGAATATATTATGGTAGAGGCTAATGTTTTATATAGGCTAAACCCTTTGGCACCGCATATTTTGCGATTAGTATTATTAACAATAGAAACTATGTTTATTTTATTCTTTGCGTATAAATTAAAATAGGCTCGCTATTTATTTAAAGAGTATATAAAAGAGTGTAAGGAGAATAAGCCTATATATCCCTTTTTATTTGCAAATAAAGTAGTACTCTCACTTTTAATTACTATAGAGGTCCCCCCGTCTATAAGTTTAATCTTATGCCTTTATAATAACAATCTTATTTTACTTAATCTTATTATACTTAAGGTAAGTTTAATAATATATACAGCTTATAAAGTTACTAATTAGCTTAGATCTGTCTCTTTTTATCCTCCCTTAGAGCCGCTTATTAGAGTCGCCTAATTGCGCTTATATTAATCCGAAGCGATAAGCGTATTAATTTAAGACTAAATCCTACCGCCTTAGCTGGAAGCTTTCCTATAGTGGCTACCATAAGAATTGGATAAGAGATGAAGTAATTATAATACTAAATACTAAATAAGCGTAGCTAGGAATTAATTTCAAATTTAATGTAGACTTTAGGTTTATAAGCTAAACTTCTTATATTATCTAATATACTAAGGTTAACTATAAAATATTAAATCTCCTTACGTATTCCAAAATTAGCCAAATAACCTTTAATAACCTGTATAGCAAACTTCTGGCATTAGCTATCCCTGCTAAGCGACATTATAATACTCTGTTAGGAGATTTGGCGTTATTATATATATTATACTATAATCCTTTAATTTGTAATTGCATACGTAGTATAGTAAGACTAGCAGTATTCTAGAAAATTCCGGATTTTCCTAATTAAATAGTAAAAAGCTATTATATCCTCCGCAGGAGTAAAGGAGGATAGGGCCAGCCGGAGCTTTAGCATATATACTTAATTTGTGCTATCCTAGCTACTAAGCTATAGACTCTACGGCTTCCTAGGGCATTTACATTTCCGTAGTAACTATCTACTATATTTAGGGTCTAAAGCTAAAGGCATTATTAGTTTTTTATTATTATTATTATTATAAAAAGTTAGAGATAGGAAAGATGGTTAAGGTTATACTTACTAATTAAATATCCTAGCTAACTTATTTTTCTTCTTAGAATCCTAGGTAATCTAGACAATTTTCTTTTTAAGGTGGTTTCGGTATCGCAAACGGCAACTTATTAGGGTTCTTTCCTATATTTGCTTTACTATCTTATTCCAATTCATACCCTCCCCCCAGTACTTAATAATTAAGGCGTCTTTAACTAGAGTCTACTCTTTTCCTAAGCTCTACTTAGGTAGGTTCCCGTAAGGCTCTGTATATTTACTGGAATTGGGAAGTAACTAGTTATATAGAAATGATTACAATATTAGTAAAAGTGCCTTTAAGGTTTCTAATACTTAGCGTTTACGTCCATAGTTCCTATTTAGTTATTTATATAGGTTGGGGTTAGTAAGCGACTAGGTATATAAGGATAATTGCAATATTAGAGACTCTATATATATTAATGCTTTAATATCTATAATAACTAATTTAGGCTAACCCTCTAAATAACTAGCAAGATTACTTACTTTAAAGCTTTATAGGAGCAGATATAAGGCGGGTTATTAGGGAGAATGGAAGCGTGTTATACTACTAAAGGTCTATTTATTTTATTTAACTTAGGTAACTGTACGCTTATTATCCAGAATCTAGAAACTATTAGGTTTAGAGTATTATAGATAGCAATAAAGATAGACCTCCTAGTATTTATACTAAGTATAGGGATTTACTGTCTAGTATATAGCGGACCATACCTATACCTATCCTTGGCCGGTAGCTAGAGATAAATATCTATAGAGGCCTCCCCTAAACTGTCTGTAATAGTCTTATTATAGCTAGACTTGGGTCAAATGACACGAAAGCAGTCGTTATAATACACACGCTACCAGCTTCCCCCTACTATGGACTTCAAGGCAAGCGGTAAGTGATTTATATAAACCCACAGCTAGCTATCTTAATTTAGATTAATGCGTCTAATTAGAGAGTTAACCTTAATTAAGCTATAAATGCTAGCATTATTTCCTTTTGTCTTATTCTTGAAGCCTTTATAGACTTTAACTGTCTGCTATATACCTGCCGTAGTAGTCTTAGTAATGAATATATATATATTTTAGCTAAATATTCATTCAATTCATAAACGCGCCAAAAATATTTATAATTTAAATATATGTAATAAATATAGCCTAGGTAAGCTCTATTCATTATATACATTTAAATTATAAATATTTTTGGCGCGCTTATAAATTAAATGAATATTTGGCTAAATATATATATATTTATTACTAAAACCAGTGATAAAAGCTTTAAAAAATCTATATATATATTTATAAGCTTATAAATAATTCAATTCTTAAGGGAAAAAAATATTTAATGCATATTATTCGTTATAAATGAATATATTTATAAAAATAAATAAATAAAAATATTCTTAAGACTACTACACCTGCCTATTTTATATTAATAGATCTTGCAATTAATTCACGTATATACTATTTTATGGTCCTCTTATTAAAACAAGATCCTACTTCTCTATTCTACTACTATAATATATATAACTATACCCAGGTTTACTATAAGTGTACTTATCTTCAATATATAGTAAGAGCTTAGTGTATAAAGTACTAGGAGATATAAAAAAGATGCCTAGTAAATATAGTTACAATATAAGGGAAACTATTGTTATATTATATATGGCTAACACTCTATTTTAGCGAATACCGGCTTAATAAGAACTGTAGTAAGTTAACCATCTACTCTAAAGACTAAGGCTAATATAAGAATTTCTAGGTAATTATAAAGACGCGCCCTTAAAATCAAAACCGCGAGGGGTTAAGCTGGGAGTTTAAGCTACTTATAATTCCGTCTTCGCCATCTATTACCGCTCAATTTACTTATTACTTTAGTCCATTAATAAAATTTTATTCCTACTATAGCCAGATATATAATAACCAGTTTGGATATAACCGTAATATATCCAAACTTTTAGGGAACTAGATATTATGGAACTAGATAATAAGCCATA
>Ga0307515_10002157_pt1 | contig 43195 bp, 35 predicted proteins | sample 17_EM_MG_FD_194513 | JGI IMG/M metagenome (GOLD analysis project Ga0307515, IMG submission 194513) | Populus trichocarpa ectomycorrhiza microbial communities from riparian zone in the Pacific Northwest, United States - 17_EM | ecosystem: Host-associated > Plants > Roots > Unclassified | place... | reverse complement strand
CCGTGACCAACCTCGACCAGATGACGCAGCAGAATGCGGCGCTGGTGGAAGAGTCGGCCGCCGCCGCCGCCGGCCTGCGCGACCAGGCGCAGCGGCTGTCGCAGGTGGTGTCGGTGTTCAATGTGGGTAGCCACGCGGCCGTGGCCGCCCATGCACCGATGGCACCACCCGTGCACGGTTCGATCCAGTCTTCCTCTAACCGGATCGCTCTCCAGCATAGGAAACCCTGCAAAGGCGCCCCAACGGCGTGGCAAGCGTAAGCCCGCTATGGCACTCGTACCCATGCAACAAGCCCGCCTGGATTTGAGTCTGAGCACCAAGAAGACCTGCAAGCACGAACTCCTGCAGCAGATGGTCCATCAGATGGAGAAGATCAAGACCTGTATCGGGGCGAAAGTGGAGTACCCATTCAGGGTAATCAAGCGCCAGTTTGGCTACACCATGGCGCGCTACCGGGGACTGAAGAAGAACACGCTGCAGCTCCGTACGCTGTTTGTGCTGTCCAATTTGTGGATGGTGCGGCACGCGCTGATGGGCGTATAGGAATGAGTGCGCCCGAAAGCCGGGCAAGGGCCGAGAAAGAGGTCTCATCGGCTCCTCAAGGAGGAGGAAGTTGGCGCAGCGGTGGGTAAATCCGCCCCGACCTACGGCGGTCACGGAGCCGAGGCGTCATAGCAGGCTTGCCGGTCGGTTATTCAGCCCCTCCTTTACTTTTCGTAATATTCTTTATTCCGTCATCATCATGACTCTCGACAAATTCAAAGTAAGCACACGTCTCGCAGTCGGCTTTGGTTCAACCATCGTGCTCGGCGTGGTGATTGCAAGCATCGCAGCCGTGCAAATGAAGTCCATGGCCGCAGGTCTGGCTGACATAGGTGAGCGCCGCATGGTCATAGTGGACCAAATGGCGGACGTCAAAGACAACGTCAATACCGTGGCCAGATCGATTCGGAACGTCATGCTCAATCCGGATGCGGAATTCCGAAGAACTGAGCAACAAAGAATCTCCGATGCCAGGGCGAACATCGCCAAAGACCTCACCAGCTTGGATAAATTGGTGGTATCCCCCAGGGGCCGGGAACGGCTTAAAACTGCCGCCGAAGCACAGGAAGTCATTGCCAAATCCCAGGACAGCGTCATTGCGATGTCCTTAGAGGGCAAGACGCAAGAAGCGGCAGCTTTGCTCTTTGGCTCTGTGCGAGCACAGCAAAACACGCTATTCAAGGCCGTTGATGACTCTATAGACTACCAAAAAGATGGAGGGAAAAAGGCAGCAACCGAAGCCGCCGCAAACGCCGGCTTCTACAGTGTGCTGATGGAGGCACTGGCGCTGGCCATGGTCGTCATCGGTGGCCTGCTGGGTTGGGCCATTACCCGCAACCTCACACGCTCCCTGGGAGCGGAGCCCTTTCAGGTCAGTGAAGCCGTACATCGCGTGGCCGAGGGTGATCTAAGCACCCCCGTGTCCGTGCGCCCTAACGACAGCAGCAGCATGATGGCTGCGGTCAAGATCATGCAGGAGTCCCTCATCCGCACCGTCAGCAGCGTGCGCAGCAATGCCGACGGTGTCGCCAGCGCCAGCGCGCAGATTGCCCAGGGCAACAACGATTTGTCGGCCCGCACCGAGCAGCAGGCCAGTGCCCTGGAGGAGACCGCAGCCTCCATGGAGGAGCTCAGCTCCACTGTTCGACAAAATGCCGATAACGCCCGCCAGGCCAACCAGTTGGCGCAGAGCGCCAGCAATGTAGCCATCCAGGGCGGCGAGGTTGTGGCCCAGGTGGTGGAGACCATGAAGGGAATCAATGACTCGTCCAAGAAGATTTCCGACATCATCGGCGTTATTGACGGTATAGCATTCCAGACCAATATCCTGGCACTCAATGCCGCGGTGGAAGCGGCCCGCGCTGGCGAGCAGGGACGTGGCTTTGCGGTGGTGGCCTCCGAGGTGCGCAGCTTGGCCGGACGTTCTGCCCAGGCCGCCAAGGAAATCAAGGAACTGATTGGTGCCAGCGTGGACCGCGTAGAACAGGGCACGGCCCAGGTGGACCAGGCCGGAGCAACCATGACCGAGGTCGTGGGCTCAATCCGTCGGGTCTCCGATATCGTGGGAGATATCAGTGCGGCCAGCTCGGAGCAAAGCGCTGGTGTCGCGCAAATCGGTGAAGCAGTCATGCAAATGGACCAGGCCACGCAGCAGAATGCCGCGCTGGTCGAAGAGATGGCCGCCGCCGCCAACAGTTTACGCAACCAGGCCGACGATCTGGTCGGCGTCGTGGCGGTGTTCAAGCTGTCCGACGGCAACGGCCCGAGTCGTCCAGCCGCATCCGTCGTGAGTGTGCGAGCGGCCCCCAAAGCTAAACAGCTTCTACCCACAATGCTTCGCAAATCCTTGGGTACATCTGCCAAGCAGCTGAGCGCGGGGTCCCATTCCCGCGCAGCGGCCAAAGCCATGGCCACCGCGGACGATGGCGGCTGGAGTAGCTTCTAACGAATAAGAAAGGTATCCACCTCGTCACGTTTGACACATTCGTTCAGAGTTTGCGGCACGCAGCCGATCTTGGGGGCGATGGATTCAATGGCCGCCCACAGCGAGGGGTACGAGCCTCGGTTCTCCTGCACCATACGCACCGCGCGCTCGCGCACTTCGGGGGAAAACTTGTTCGACTGCTTCACGGCTCAATCCTCTCAGAGTGTTGAGCCTTCACAAATCTCGGGGCGATTCGCTGTACCCATACTTGTTATCCAGAAGAGGGTTCAAATTTCAGTAGCTGCTTCTGCCTGCGGCAATGCGGCTGAACGTACACTCTGGCTGAATAACTAGCGGGACATGCGAGAAAGGCATGAGTTTGACAAGACGGACGCGGACCTGGTTTTCAAGTTCGCTCAGGCGCTTGGATCGTAGACACGTTCTGAGGGGCCTTTATGCGGACGGGGACGACAGGCGCATCTTTGAATCCAACGCCCAACAGCTGGAGAGCGGATGACACTTGCCGACGTTCTTAAATTGAATTTTTTCAGCAAGGCGCTGATTCGCAACAACGGCATTGCGCGCAGGATCATGCTGGCCATGATCTTGTTCAGTTCCGCCGTCACCGCAGTCATCACCGCAGTGGAACTCTACCTGGACTATCGTGGAGACATACGCGGGATCAATGAGCGGGTAGAGTCGATCCGCAAGGTGTATCTGCCCACCCTGGTGGAAAGCGTCTGGGTGCTGGATCCCACCAAAATCCAGAACCACCTCAACGGCCTGCTGAACCTGGGCGACGTTGAGTATCTGAGCATCGTTTCCGATGGCAAGACCCAGTGGTCGGCTGGCACGCGGTCCTCCACGCGCCAGATCGAAACCGTCTTCCCCTTGAACCACCTCAACGCTGGCGAGAGCATACCCATTGGCGAGCTGCATGTGGTTGCCAGTGTGGACAACGTGGTGTCGCGGTTGTGGGCCAAATTCATCGTCACGCTGGTCAGCAACGCTATCAAGACCTTTTTGGTCACCGCCTTTGTTTTGCTGATCTTTCAGGCTTTGGTGGGGCAGCATCTGGAGCATATTGCCGGCTATCTGCTTCAATTTTCAAGGACTGTATCCAGTGAGCAGCCATTGCAGCTCAACCGCCAGGAGGGGGGCCGTTGGCGGCCCGACGCGCTCGATCATGTGGCGAACGCCGTCAATCGGATGCGTGAAGAGATCATGCGCTCGGGCGCCGAGCTCAAAGCCAGTAATGAGCGGCTGGAGTCGATGGTGAAGAACTCGCCGCTGGCCATCTACACCAGCGACCTGAATAATATTGTGAGCAGCTGGAACCCGGCCGCGCAGAGGATGTTTGGCTGGACCGCCGAAGAGGCGATCGGCCATAGGGTGCGATTCATCCCAAAGGACAGGGGGCAGGAGTACGAAGACATCGCTTCTAGGTTGCGGAATGGGGAGTCGCTCAACCAGGTCGAGTTGGTACGGCAGCGCAGTGATGGCTCTGTCATCCACATCAGCTTGTCCACCGCTCCCTTGTCCACTGCGGACGGGCAATCCGATGCCAACATATTCCTCGTAGCCGACATCACCCAGCGCAAGCTGGCAGAGCAGCAGATCCAGTTCCAGGCCTTCCATGATGCGCTGACCGGTCTGCCCAACCGCCTGCTGTTGCAAGACCGTTTCGAGCAGGCCAAGGCCCAAGCGAACCGGACAAACTGGCGCGTGATGCTGCTGTTTCTGGATCTGGACAACTTCAAGAGCATCAACGACACGCTCGGCCACGATAGCGGTGATGTGTTCCTTAAACAGATCGCCACCCGCCTGAGCGCCTGTATGCGCGAGACCGACACCATTAGCCGGCTGGGAGGTGATGAGTTCCTCATTCTTTTGCCGGATCTGACCCAGGCGGAAGATGCGGCGCCGATTCTGGCAAAGCTCATGGAGCAGATGCAGCTGCCCTTCTTTGCTGAGGGCCATGAAATTTCGACTTCGGTATCCATGGGTGTGACCATCTTTCCCGAAGATGGCACGAGCTTCGAAAGCCTGCTCAAAAAGGCCGATATGGCCATGTACAAAGCCAAGGGCGATGGACGCAACACCTACCGTTACTTTGACGACGCGATGGACGTGGAGGCGATCGAGCACCAGTTCATCCGCAATGGTCTACGGCGCGCGCTGGAGCGCAACGAATTCGTTTTGCATTACCAGCCCCAGATTGATCTGGCCAGCGGCGCCATCATCGGGGTCGAGGCCCTGATCCGGTGGAACCACCCCCAGCTCGGCATGGTGTCGCCTGCGCGCTTCATACCGGTGTCCGAAGAGAGTGGCCTGATCGTTTCGATTGGCGACTGGGTCTTGCGTGAAGCCTGCCGCCAGGCCATGGCTTGGCAGCGCGACGGACTGCCTGAACTGTGCATGGCGGTGAATCTCTCGGCTGTGCAGTTCAAACGCGGTAGCGTGGAACAGTCGGTGATCCATGCGCTGGAAGAAAGCCGGCTGAACCCCGCGCTGCTGGAACTTGAGCTGACCGAGTCGATCCTGATCCAGAACGTGGAGGGCGTGCTGGACCGCGTCAAGCGCTTGAAGCTGCTGGGTGTGAAGCTGTCGATCGACGATTTCGGTACCGGCTATTCCAGCCTGTCGTACTTGAAGCGTTTTGACATCGACAAGCTCAAGATCGACCAGTCCTTTGTACGCGATTTGGGTACTGACCCCGATGACGCTGCGATCGTGCGGGCCATCATCCAGATGGCCCGCAGCCTGAATCTGCGCACCATCGCCGAAGGCGTTGAAACCGCCGACATGCTGCACCAGCTACGCGTCTTCGGTTGCGACGAGGCACAGGGCTACCACTTTGCGCGGCCGATGTCGGCGGATGAGGTCGCCATCTACCTGCGCCAAGGCGAAGGCGGCCGAAGTTTGACCCGAGATCAGAGTGAATGAGCTGCCATTGATGTTCGTACAAGGTGGTGTCTTTCATAACACGGTCAATCTATTTGGTATGCGGGATTTGCTGATGTGAGAAAAAATCGCACTAAAACCAAGGAAGAGCCGAATTGATAAGCTTCATTTAGATCACTAGAATTTTCTAGCCTAAACGAAAGAGAATTTATGCCGCATATCACACGTGTTTTGTGGATTCTTCTGAGCATTTTTAGCACCATAGCCTACGCTCAACCTTACGACCGGGTCGCATCATTGGCAGAGAATCCTTCTAGCCAAAAGGATGGAGTAGATGCGCAGGGCAAGCCGCCTGATCTCATTCGCGAACTCGACCGCGCGACGCATACGACAACAAAAATTGTGCTTCGTCCATTTGCCAGGTCATTGTTGGAAACGGCCAAAGGCAATGCTGACTTTCATATTCCATTCATCCAAGTCGGCGATTTACCTGCGCCCAAAGGGTTGGCCTATGTCACAGAGGTCGCTATTGGGCAAAGGCCGTTTGTTATTTACTCACGAAAGGCAGCCCCGCTAGATGCCAATGCAGTAGGAAAAAACAAGGTTGTGTTGATAGAAGCGGGGCACTCGTCATTCTTTCCTTTTCCAGTGACTGAGTCTGGTTGCATGAGCTGTAGCTTGGACATGGTTTTATTGAAGCGGGCCGATGCGCTAATTGTTGCGAATGATATTGTTGACCCGCTTCTGGTGAATCCGAAGTACAAGAATATTCACCGCGCACTTTATAAATCCTATCCGGTCCGCGCGCTGGTCAATGCAAATGCCGATTCGACGGCAACTCGCCGCTATTTGATAGAGGGCGTAACGCGGTTGACGCAATCGGGTGAAATGGCAAAATACCTGAATGAATACTCTGATTGGCAACCTTGAGAATTTATTTGCCGAGCAGTCGGTTTTCTCGCTGGTCAACCGGATGATGGCGAATGATGGAGACCACGGTTTGCGCCAGGTCAGCCGCATCGTTTCTGTGCTGCTGTAGTTCGGCGAAAAAATTCCCGCATGACCCAAATGCCATTAGCACACCAATGTTGTTTACGACTTTAATTGCACGGAATAACTAGATGTTGGCGCCAATTGAATCTTGACAGTCGGGGGTGGACCGGGCCGTTTCAGACCTTGTCCGGTTGAACTGCGACAGGGGTTCCGTTGAAGGCGGCGTTTCCCGTCAGTTGGTCGATGCGGTAATCGTCGGTCAGGCTATTGATGCTGATGCCCGGCTGGTGCTTGGCAATCCGCATGCGGGTATCGGGACGGTTATGCCCCCAACCCTGCGGGATGCTGACCACGCCTGGCAGGATGTCGTCGTCCACTTCCGCGGGCAGACTCACCTGCCCGATTTTCGATCTCACGGTCACCATCTGGCCCGACTTGATGTGCAGCCGCTCGGCATCCGCCGAGTGGATTTGGAGCGTGACCAGGTTGTCGCCCTTGATCAACCGATGGGAATTGTGCGTCCATGTGTTGTGGTTGTGCACCAGGCGGCGGCCGATCATGCGCAATGGGAATTCGGTGCTGGTGACCGCGCCCGCTTGCATGCTGGTGCGCAGGCGCGGCAAGTCGTTCAGATAGTAGTCCGGTGCCAGGCGAATGCGGCCGTCGGGGGTCTTGATGCGTTCACCGGCGCAGGCTTGCAGCGGCCCCAGATCAACGCCGTGGGGAGTATCGAGCAGTTTTTGCAGGCTCAGGCCCTGGGCTCCATAAGCGCTGGCCTTCAGTGCGGCGTCCAGAACGTGTTCAGGCGTCTGGCCGTCGTCTGGCACGCCGGTCAGGCAGGTTGCCATGGCTTTCAGGATTTGCCAGTCGTGCTTCTGATCCGGCTCTTTTTCAAAAAGGGGCGGCGCGTATTTGGCCGTGTTGCGTACGGCAAAGCCGTTGAAGAACACGTCGTAGTGCGAGGTTTCCAAGCCGGTGGTCGCGGGCAGGATGATGTCGGCGTGCCGGGTGGTTTCGTTCAGGTAGATGTCGACCGACACCATGAAGTCGAGCTGCTCGAAGGCATGGTCCAGGCGGTCGCCATTGGGGGCGGACAACACGGGGTTGCCTGCAATGGTGAACAGGGCCTTGATCTGGCCTTCGCCGGCGGTGGTGATTTCCTCTGCCAAAGTGCAGATGGGAAATTCACCATGGAAGTGAGGCAATTGCCGCACCCGTGAAAGCAATGGCTTGTGCGTGTGGACCCGGTCGGGCTTGAGCAGGTCGAAGGCGGGCTGGGGAAACATGGCGCCGCCCGCACGGTCGAAGTTGCCTGTGATGATGTTCAGCACGACGGTCAGCCACTGGCAAAGCCCTCCGAACGTTTGTGTCGAAGCACCCATGCGGCTATAACAAACTGCGGAAGGAGCGCTTGCGAAGTCACGCGCCAATTGCCGGATCTTGTGCGCGGCAATACCCACGAAGGAGCTGACACCTTCGGGCGTGAACTCGGCGGTGGCGGCCACCAGCTGCTCGTATCCGTCCAACAGGGGCTCCAGGTCGCGAAAGCGGGCGAGGTTTTCCTCGATCACCGTCCGGATCAGGGCCAGCAGCAGCAAGGCATCGGTCTCGGGCACGATGAAAAGATGTTCGCTGGCGATCTTGGCGGTTTCGGTGCGCCGTGGGTCGACCACCACCACCTGTCCGCCGCGCTTCTGGATGCCTTTGAGCCGGCCTGGCATGCCTGCGCCACTCATCATGCTGCCGTTGGAGACGACGGGGTTTCCGCCGATGATCAGCATGAAGTCGGTGCGATCGATATCGGGCACCGCAATGGCCATGGTGGCACCGAACATCCGGCTGGCGGCCACATGGTGGGGCATTTGATCGGCCGAAGCGGAGCTGAAGCGGTTGATGCTGCCCAGCGCCCGGAGGAAATGAGAAAGAAAGATGGCGTTGCCCAGATTGTGCGCATTGGGGTTGCCAAGGTAGACGCCGACACTGTTCTTGCCGTGCCTGGTCTGTATCTGCTGGACTTTCTCGCTGATCTCGGCGAATGCCTGGTCCCAGCTGATTTCCTGCCAGCCGTCGCCGGTTTTTCGCAGCGGCTTTTTCAGGCGATCGGGGTCCTGGTAGAAGTCTTGCAGTGCGATGGCTTTTGGGCAGATGTGGCCATGGCTGAACGGGTCTTCCTTGTCTGGCTTGATGGAGACGATTTTTCCGCCTTCATGCCTGACCTCAATGCCGCACATGGCCTCGCAGATGTTGCAGGTTCTGAGGTGGGTCTCGTACTTTTCCATATTGAATGGGTCTGCCAATCCATGTTGATTACAGCGACAAACTGAGTCAGTGTCGCGGCCGATGCCAATTGGACCAGATGGCCGGCAATCGATCAGCAACCAAGGAGACAAGGCATGACGGGGCCTTCTTACCAAGCGCTGTTTATCGCGGCTAGGTCAGCAACTGGTAGAGCCAGGTCTCGGACAACGTCTCGTCTCCGTTCTTGAGGAACAGCCGTAGGTCCACCGGCCCGTTGCCCTCGGGCGTGTAGTCGAACTGCGCGCGCCAATGGCCTGCCACGTTGTTCGGCACCGCCTCGGTGAACACGTACGAGAACTGCCCGCGCGGTCCGCTCAGCATGGCCTCGGGCTTCACGCCGAAGGGCAGGTTGGCGAGCGGCCCGCCCAGGAACTCGACCATGAACTTGCGCACGCCCTGCGGCCGCGGCTGGCCGGGCACGCCGCCACGGCCGATGCGCGTGGCCACGCAGCGTGCCAGCGGCGAGGGGAAGGGTTCGTCCGCCACCCAGTGCAGGCGATAGCGCAGGTCGTAGCTGCTGCCGGCCTTGGCAGGCGCCTTGGGTACCCAGAAGGCGCCGATGTTGTCGTGGATTTCGTCGTCGGTCGGGATCTCGACGAGCTCGACCGCGCCCTCGCCGAAATCGGTCAGCGGCTCTACCCACAGGCAGGGGCGCTTGTCGTAGTTCACGCCGTCCAGGTAGTGGTCGAAGTTGCGGTCGCGCTGCATCAGGCCGAAGCCCTTGGGCGACTTGTCGCCGAAGGCCGAGACGCCGGTGCTGGTTGGGTTGTTGAGCGGGCGCCAGATGCGCTCGCCGCCGCCGGTCCACAGCGCCAGGCCGTCGGAGTCGTGCACCTCGGGGCGCCAGTCGATGCCGGTGGGCTTGAGCTTGTCGGAGTACCAGTACATGGAGGTCAGCGGCACCAGGCCCAGGCGTGTGACGTCCTGACGCAGGAACAGCCGGCATTCGATGTCCATGACCACGGCCTGGTCGCGCCGCATCGCGAAGCGGTAGGCTCCGGCGATGCTGGGGCCTTCGAGCAGCATGTAGGCCACCACGGTGTCGCCGCCATCAGCGGGCGGTTCGAACCAGACCTGCGTGAACGCGGGAAATTCTTCGCTCTTGCCGTTCACGGCCACGTCCAGCGCCACGCCGCGCGCCGACAGGCCGTACTGGTAGAGCCCGCCGATGGCGCGGAAGTACGAGGCGCCCAGGAAGGCCACCCAGTCGTTGTTCTGCCAGGGCAGCTTGGCCTGGTCGCCCAGGCGGCTTTCCTGGATGCGAAAGCCTGCAAAGCCAGCGCCGTCCGGCAGTGCCTTGGCCGGGCTGTCGGCCGGCATCTCGAAATAGCTCGGGTCGTAGAGGATCTCGCGGCCTCGCGCGCCGCTGCCGGCCTTGTCCAGCACATGCATGTGCACAGGCGTCTGGAAGTAGCGGCCCATGTGGAAAAAGGTCACCGGGAAAGGGCCCGGGCCGTCCCTGAGCAGCGCGAAATCGGTTTTGTACTTGAGCTTGCCGTGCGCGTCGTAGTCGATGCGCTCGAGCACCTCGCGCGGCAGCGGTGGCGGCGGTGCGTAGGGCTTGGCGGCAAGCGTGCGGGCCCGCTCGATGAGCGCGTCGAAGGAGAAAGGCTTGGCCGGGCCGAGCTTCAGGCCGGTCTGGGCCATCGCCTGTTCGGACAGGCCCAGCGCGGCCAGGGCGGCAGCGGTACTGCCGGCGGTCAGGAGGGTTCTGCGGTGCAACATGTGCATGATTTAACCAGAATCGTGCTGGCGGCCGGTCCTGGGGGATAGTGCCCCGCAAACGTTCAAGGCGTTGGCGATGTTGCCGATGTCGCCGATGTTGATTTGACCCTCGGTATCGCCAAAGATCAGCGCTCACTGGTTTCTGGAAGCCTTGCAATCACCTTGATCTCGAACTTGAAGCCATAGAGCCAGGTTACGCCAACACCCGTTAGCGTTGGGTGCGGCGCATGGCCCCAGAACTCGGGCACGATCTTCCAGACTGTCTCGAAACTCGGGGTTTATGCCGCGCCGAGCTATCTGGCCCTGGCTGGCACACCGTTGCATCCGCGGGAACTGGAGGAAACGCATCACCGCATCGTGGGCTTCCATTGGGCACGGAGCGGCAAGACCTTTCCATACGCCATGCACTGCGCGGGCGAGACCGTCGAGGTGCAAGGGCGCTACGCGTTCGCGGTGGACGATGGAAATGCCTACCTCGCGGCCGGCCTGGCAGGCCTCGGCGTGCTTTGGCTGCCCGACTACATGGCCAAAAGATGCACCTGGCGAGCGGTGAGCTGCTGCCCCCTCTTCGAGAATCGCACGCGCTCAGCGAGCGGGTAGGCCGCGAAGGCCCTCCTCGTCAGTAATTCAGCCTCAGCGGCTTGCCGATGCGCTGCGATGCCACGTCCGCCGGGTGGAAGGGCAGAGGCTGCCAACGCTTGGCGGAGAACATCGGCAACTGGTCGTAGGCGTGTTCCGAGCCCGGCTCGCTGCTCTGGCCATAGGTGAGGATGCCTTGCGCCACGGGGCCTCGATCGTCGAAGCTCACGGCCTGTATGTAGCTGCTGCCGTAGTTGACCAGGTAACCGCCGGTGTTGATCGTTGGCTGCCCCTGGGTCTGCAGCTTGTTGAGCACGCCTTCGAATTCATCGCCGCCGTGCAGCGCCACCCGCTGGCCATGCACCAGGCGCGACTGCGGGATGCCGAGCGCTACGCCGGGGGCGAAGCCTGCCGCGCGAACCACCCCGACCGCTTCGCCCAGCGCCTTGAAGACGGCGTCGCGCGTGACGGGGTTGCCCATGTCGAGCCCACTCGGTGTGGCGATCGGCTGGCTGGGGTCGAAGGGCACGCGCCACACCTTCGGTATGTCCTTGGCCTTGCGCCAGAATTCGCGAAAGAGCGGTGCCCCAGCGGCGTCGGCGTTGCTGGTGCGGTCCCAGGCCGCGAGCACGCGGCAGCCCTCGCTCGCGTCCGGCGAGAGCGCAGCGGCGGCGGCCTTGCAAGCGGCCTCAAGGTCGTCCATCACCAGGCGACCGGCAAGGTTGTGGTTGCGGAAGATCACGCTGCGAAGTTCGTCAAGGCCCATTCGATTGCCCGCAAGACCATCGCCACCGCCGAGCCGGCCACGGATTTCCATGATGCCGCTGCGGGTGCGCAGGCCCTGTGTCGTGCCGACCGGCCCGACGAGGGGTGAGACACCCGCCATGGGGGCCACGTCCGGGTTGCTCAGCCAGTAGCTGTCGTTGCTGTTCTGGACCCAGTCCGCAGTGATCAGCACCGGCATGCGGCTCGGCGTGATGATGCCGGGGGCTTTCGCCGCGCGTGCAGCAGGGTCGCGCGCCCAGGCGCACGCGCTGCGAGAGCCGTCGAGCACCACCAGCCCGGCAGCACCGAAGAGTCTGGCGGCAGCCGGCGAGGGCGCACAGCGCTGGAGCATGTCGGCGGAAACGTCGGGCACGACCGACAGGTCTGCGTACATCGCATTGCCGCTGCGATCGGCGGCGATGGTATTGACCCAGGGAATGCCCTGGTTGCCCATGGCGGCGCGGAGCTCCGTGACGTCATGTGCGCGTGCCATGCGCATCCAGGCGTCGCCAGCGCGGGTGTTGATGGTGTTGGCATCGCGCAGGGCGTACGCATGGGCCGTGGTCCAACCGAGCCCGGCGCGCGGAATGGAAATGATGGGGCCCCATTCGCTGCTGTAGAAGACCTTGCTGATCACGGCTGTGCCAGCTGTGGCCTCGGACGGCAAGGCCACGGTCCTGGCCATCATCTTGCGGCGTTCGCCGTCGACCAGGTAGACGGTGGAATCGGCCGGGTCGAGCTTCAATTCGTACAGCGTGAAGCGCTTGCCCGTCGACACCGTGTGGGTCCAGGCCACGTCGTGGTTGAACCCGATGACCACCTGCGGCGACATGTTGCCGCTCACGCCCATCACGTCGAGCGTGCCGGGAATCGTGAGGTGGACCTGCCAGAAACGGTTGGGTCCATTCCATGGGAAGTGCGGATTGCCGAGCAGCACGCCGCGACCATCTGGTGTGGCGTTGCGGCCAAAAGCCCAGCCGTTGGAGCCGTACTCGCCGCCGTCGGGATTCGCGTTGAAGCTGAAGTGCGCCAGCTCGGTGGCGGCGACTTTCGGGTCGACATCCGCTGCGCTCGTCTTGGCCATGGCCGGCGGCGGTTCGGCTGCCAGTACCGCGCCCGCGAAGGCGCCCAGGCCACCGAGGATCATCGCCTGCTCGGTACCGCGAAGCATGTCGCTTGGGGTCATCGGCCGCAGCCAGGGCTTGCCGCGACAGCTCTCGGGCACGGTGCCGGCGGCAATCGCGTCTTGCAGGTATCGGTTGTAGCCCGCTGCGTAGCCTCGCATCGAGGCTTGTACTTCGGGGCTTGAGCTCGATGCGGCGCGAGCGAGTGCGGCATCGTCCATGTGGGCTCGCATGAAGAGGTCGAGCTGCGGGTTGGGCAGGCGTCCCAGGCCAATTTCACCGACGCCTTGCGCACCCAGGAAGCGGGTACGGTCGCCGCGCAGGGTCAACAGGTGCTCGGCGGTCAGGCAGAGGTTGTCCTGTGCATAGGCATATGCCGCGCCATAGCCGATGCCTTCGTCGTCGGCTGCGGTGACGTGGGCGATGCCGTAGGTGGTGCGATCGATCTGCACGGTGCGAGAGCCAGGTTGCGGGGTATTGGCACAGCCGACCAGCATGGCCGCAGCGACGGTGAGTAGGATGCGGCTCATGGTGTTTCCTGGGGCTTCTCGATCGGCAGTTCGAGCGTGAATGTCGCCCCGGTGCCTGGTCCATCACTGTGGGCGGTGAGCGTTCCACCCATCTCCTGGGCGGCGATCACGGCGCTGTGCAGGCCGAAACCATGGCCGGTCTTCTTCGTTGTGAACCCGTGTGCGAACACGCGGGTCAATGCTTCCGGTGCGATGCCCATGCCGTTGTCCGTGACGCCGATGCGCAGTCGCTGGCCCGGCGCCATGTCCACTTGCAACCTGAGCCTGGGCTCGCGGTCCGTCACACTTTCCATGGCTTGCTCGGCATTGCCGATCAGGTTCACCAGTATCTGCAGTATCCGCCCCTGGTCCAGCGGCAATTCGGGAATGGGCGCGATGTCTTTCTCCACCACCACATAGCGGCGCACCAAGGCCCCGGCGTTGATGCGCAAGGCCTGGTCTACCAGTTCGCGGATCTGCGCCGTCTCGACCACGCTGGACGCGCCGGCATGGGCTTGTTGTGCGGCGATGATCTCCTTGATGTGGTCCACATTCTTGGTCAAGGCCACCAGCTCTTCGATGCTGTCGCGCTGCTCCGTCACCAGTACGGGCACCAATTGCTGCAGGTAGCCGGGCAGCATCTTGCCTTTGGCGTCCGATGTCAGAAACGTACCCAGGTCGTCCGCGTGCTCGTCCATCATCTGGAGCGCCCGTGTAAGCCCGGGCATCTTGGACGCGCGAAGGCTTGCGAGAATCAGCGCGGCCGAAATATTCACGCTGTTGAGCACATTGCCTACGTTGTGCAACACATTGGTGGCGACCTCGGCCATGCCGGCCAGGCGCGAGGCCTCGAGCAACTGCTTGTGCACCTGGGCGATCTGGCGCTCGGCTTCTTTCAGCTCGGAGATATTTTTGGTGATGCCGAAGGTGCCGATGATTTGCCCGGCGCGGTTGCGCAGCGGCATTTTGGTCGTCAAGGCCCAGGTGTCGGGCCGCCCGTCTATCCAGGTTTCCTTTTCTACCTTGCCGATCATCGGCAGGCCCGTGCGGATGATCTCCTGCTCGTCCTCGAACGCCGGGCGGGCATGCTCGTCGGAAAAGACATCGAAGTCCGTCTTGCCCACCAGCCCGTCGGGGGTGGACATCCCGAACTCGAGGGCCTGCGCCGTACTGGACTTGATGAAGCGAGACTGCCGGTCCTTGAAATAAATGTGGTCCGGAGAGTTGTCCAGCAAGGCCCGCAGCAACTCCCGCTCATTGACCTGCATGTCGTCGGTCTGCTTGCGCTGGGTGATGTCGAGCATGACCCCCTGGCTGCCGACGACGGCCCCGCCAGGCCCCAGCGCCGCGGATTCGATGACCTGCCAATACTGCGGCAGGCCGTCGGCACCGATACCGGATTCCTCGCGCTCGACCTGCTGTCCGGTTTGCATGATCAGCGCATGCTGAAGACATTCCTGCGCGGCGACTTCCGGTCGCCACATGGCTTGCAGATTGGGCGACGTATCGGCGGCGATCTCGGCGGCGGTTCGGCCCAGAATTTGATCTGCCGCGGTAGCCCTGAGTTGACAAAACCGGGGATTGACGAAGGTAAAGCGCCCAGCGGCGTCCTTGCGGAAAATACCGACGGGCAACTGCTCGACCATCGGCGCCATCTCCTGCTGGTGGAGTGCGTCTGCGGTGGCAACGGGTTGGATTTGTGTGGTCATGGCTTCCCTGGCGCAATGTTCTCGCCGCTGCCGGGTCCTGTGATGCACAGGCCCTGCCGCAGCCAGGCCTGGTCGTCGATGTTGCGGCCGACGCCAATTTGACCAAGTGTGCCGGAATTCGGCAACCAGCCCAAGGAGCAAGGCATTTTGAATGCCTCGTATGTGCTACCTCCGACAAAGGATGCGACAGATGAAGTGTCGCGTCCAGTCGGAGACTCGCATCACCCATCACTGACCAAGGCACCTCGGCCTCATGCCCGCGATCACCGAAGCCAAGGCGCGTATTCCCTGCTGGATCTGTTCGGTGGTCAGGCTGGCATAACCCAAAATCAAACCGGCGGGCCGTGCTTGCGTGGGTGGATCCGGGTTGGCAAACAGCGGCGTTACCGGGTAGACACCAAGGTCCTTGTCACGGGCCGCGGCGACTAGCGTGGGCTCGTCTTCAGACCGCAGGAATGGCAGCCACAGCACCACATGCAGTCCAGCCGCCGTACCACTGACCCGGCTGTTGCCCGGCAGGTAACGCGTAATGGCGTCCAGCAGGGCGATGCGGCGACGGTCATTCTCCCGTCGCATGCGTCGCACATGGCGTTCGTACGCTCCGCTGTCGATCAGCGATGCCAGCACACGCTGTTCCAGTACCGGTGCGTGGCGGTCGGTCAGTTGCTTGGCTTGCCGGAACACCGGCACCAACGCGGGCGGCAGCACCAGGTAGCCAAGCCGGAGTTGCGGGGACAGTGCCTTGGAAAAAGTACCGATGTAGATCACGCGGCTGTCGGTGTCGATCGACTGCAGCGCGTCGATGGGGCGCTGGCCATAACGGAACTCGCCGTCGTAGTCGTCCTCGACGATCCAGGCGTCGTGGCGCCGCGCCCATTGCAGCAAGTCCAGGCGCCGTCCGATGGGCAGCACGCCGCCCATCGGGAACTGGTGCGACGGCGTCACGTAGGCCAGGCGGACACGATCGTGATGGGAAAGGCTGGCGGTATCCAGGCCGTGCTCGTCCACTGGCGTGGCCAGGCAACTGGCGCCAGTGGCCTCGAAGCAGCGCCTGGCCATCAGATAACCGGGGTCTTCAAAGACAAATGCATCACTCGCATCCAGCAGCAGCCGTGCGCACAGATCGATGGCCTGCTGTGATCCGTGAACCACGAGGATCTGCTCGGCCTCGCAGGCCAACCCTCGGGCGCGCCGCAAATAGCCTTGGAGCGCACGCCGCAGCAACGCGTCACCTTCGGGGGGGACGTAGTAGAGCCTGTTTTGCTGGCGCAACAATTCGGCCTGGTAGGCACGCCGCCAGGCCAGGCTTGGAAAGTCACGGGAAGCCACCGCGCCATACAGAAAGTCGAAGCGGACCGGTTCGGCCGAAGGCAATGCCGGCATGCCGATACCCGTCAGGCGGCGCCCAAATTCGGACAACGGTGGCACACGCCTCGCGCGTTGGTCTGCTTGGGTTCCTGCTTTGGTTCCTGTTTGGGTGAGGGGCGGTGTGGATGCCGCCGGTGGGCTGGCTATCCGGGCAACCCGTCCGACGGAAGTGGCCAGGAAACCCTCGGCCGCCAGTTGCTCATAGGCGGCGGTGACGGTGGTCCGCGACACCGCCAGCTCGGCTGCCAGGGCCCTCGTGGAGGGCGCGCGTGCGCCAGCGGGCAGCGTGCCGTCGGCAATCTGGGCGCGCAGCAGGTCGTAGATGCGGCGCCCGGCCCCGGTGGTACCAGGGCGGTGGTCGATTGCGATTGGCTTGCGAGACTGGACCATGAAAAATTACAAAAACTGGACCTTCTCATTGTGCCGGTTGTGAGCGATAGTCGGCGTCGTTCCGTCCACTCCGACCACTTCGTTGTCCCACCTTCATCTACCGCGATGTACATTCCCGCCCACTTTGCTGAAACCCGCCCGAACGAACTCGGGCGCATCATCCGTGCGAACCCGCTGGGCATGCTTGTCACCCATGGAAGCGCAGGACTGGATGCCGATCACATCCCGTTCGAACTCGATGCGGACGAGGGCGCACTGGGTGCGCTATCGGCCCACGTGGCCCGTGCCAACACGTTGTGGCAACGCTGCCCTGCAGGTACACCGGTCATGGTGGTGTTTCGCGGTGCCGAGTCCTATATCTCACCCAACTGGTACCCAAGCAAGCACGAGGCGCACCGCCAGGTGCCGACCTGGAACTACGAGGTCGTCCATGCGCACGGCACGCTGACCGTGCATGACGATGAGCGCTTCGTTCGCGGCCTTGTGGCACGCCTGACGCGCCAGCACGAGGCGGCCGAGCCCAAGCCCTGGAAAATGGGGGACTCTGCGCCGGAGTACATCGACAGCATGTTGCGCAATATCGTGGGCATCAAGATTGCCATCACTTCACTGGTGGGCAAGGTCAAGCTCAGCCAGAACAAAGAGGTGCGCGATCGCCTCGGTGCCGCCGACGCCCTTGAGGCCAGGGGCCGCGGCGAAATGGCACAGGCCATGCGCCAGCTTGGGTAAACCGTCACCTGCAAGGCCTCAGGCGGCCCGTGTCGAAGCCGCGCCTGGTGCCTCGGGCCGCGGGAGGCAGCCCATGCCCTCCAGCGTGGCCTGTACCGCCGTGTCGAGCGGCGTATGCGGCTCCTCGCCCAGGACCTCGATGAGTCGTCGGTTGTCCAGGCGTACCGGCCGCATCCACAGGTAGCGCAACTCCAGCAGTTCGCGCAGCGTTGTCACCAAAGGCGAGGCCAGGCGCACCAGCCACCAGGGGAAGCGCTTGAGGCGGGGCTCCGGGCCGCCGTTGCGCAGCACCACGCGCTGGATCGCGCGGCCGAGCCCGGTGCCGTCCTGGTCCCAGTGGCCGTTCATGTGGAAGCGGGCGAAGCCCGGCAAGGCATGCCGGCCAGCAAGCAGCCGCACCATGGTCTGCGCCACGTCCGGCAGATACGCGAACTGGTGGGCGACGCCGCGGCCGGGCAGTTGGACCGAGGTCACCGGCCGGCCAGGCTTGACCATGCCTTGGGAGAACCAGCTGTTGCCGACCTTCGGACCGAAGAAGTCGCCGGCACGAACGATCAGCACCCGCACCGCGCCGTCGGCCGCGGCGGCTTCCAGGCGGCGCTCCATCTCCACCCGGATGGCGCCTTTGCGCGTGCGCGGGTGCTGCGGTGCGTCCTCGGCGATCAGCGGGAATACATCGGGGCCGAAGTTGTAGACCGTGCCCGGCAGCACAATGGTGGCTTGTTGTGCCCGCGCGGCGGCGATCGTGTTGTCCAGCATGGGCAGCACCAGTTCCGCCCAGCGCTTGTAGCCCGGCGGGTTCACGGCGTGCACGATGACGCCGCAGCCGGCCGCCGCCGCAGCGACATCGGCCGTCCGCAGGGCGTCGCCTTCCACCCAGTGAATGCCTTCCCGACTTTGCGCCGGTACGCCCAGCCCGCGCCGGAGCGCGCGCACCTGCCAACCGGCATCGCGAAGCTGGCGAGCCACCTCGCCGCCAATGCCGCCCGAGGCGCCAAGCACCAACGCTGTCTTGTTCAGTTCCATCACGCATCTCCAGTTCAAATTGCAATGGACTGGATTCTTGCCGCACGGCAACGGAAAGAAAATTGCCTAACACCGAACAGTCGATATACATTGATGTATGACCGAAACGATTGGATGGGAGCTTTACCGTTCTTTTTTGGGCGCTCTGCAAGAAGGATCGCTGTCGGGGGCCGCACGCGCGTTGGGCCTGACCCAACCGACGCTTGGGCGGCACATCTCGGCGCTCGAAACGGCCTTGGGGCAATCGTTGTTCACGCGTTCCCAATCGGGCCTGCTGCCCACGGAAGCGGCACTGGCGCTGCGCAGCCATGCCGAGGCCATGCACAACACGGCGGCTACTCTGGAGCGGGCGGCGCGCGGGTTCGGCACCGAGGTGCAGGGGGCGGTTCGCGTGTCGGCCAGCGAAGTCGTCGGCGTGGAGATCCTGCCGCCGATCCTCGCCGCTTTACGGCAGTCGCATCCGCGGCTGGAGGTCGAGTTGGTCCTCAGCAACCGCCTGGCGGATGTCGTGCACCGTGAGGTGGACATCGCGGTGCGCATGGCGCCACCCCAGCAAGACGTGCTGCTGGCCACGCGGGTGCGCGACGTGGAGCTGGGGCTGCACGCGCACAAGAGCTACCTCGAGCGCCATGGCAAGCCCGCGTCGCTGGCCGAGCTGACGCGGCACGCACTGATCGGATTCGACGTCGAAACGCCTTTCCTGCGCGACGCGCGGAAGCACCTGCCGTTGTGGAAGCGGGAGAATTTTGCGTTCCGCTGCGACAGCGACCTGGGCCAGTTGGCATTGATCCGGTCCGGCGCGGGGATCGGCATCTGCCAGTGCGGGCTGGCCCAGGTGGACCCACGGCTGACGCGGGTGCTGGCCAAGGCGGTGGCCGTCAAGTTGCCGACCTGGGTTGTGATGCATGCCGACTTGCGCAGTAGTCGGCGCTGCAAAGTGGTCTACGACACGTTGGCCAAGGGCCTGCGACGCGCTTGAAGCCCTGCGCTGATCACGCGATCAGGGAAGGGGAGGCCGCTTGCGGTCGCTGCGGTCGCGTGTGCTGAGCCTGGGCACCAGCATGCCCACTTGCTTGCGGTACATCTCATAACGCTGTCCGAACAGCGCGACGAGGTCACGTTCCTCGAACCAGATGCCGATCAGGATGTAGCCCGTGGAGGTTGCCGCAAACAACAGGTGGCCTGCTGTCATCTGCGGCGTGGCCCAGAAGCCGAGGACGAAGCCGAGGTAGATCGGGTGCCGAACGTGGCGATAGAACAATGGCGTGCGGAATACGGGCGCCGGCAAAGGCTGGCCGCTCAGGTTTGCCCACACCTGCCGCAGGCCGAAGAGCTCGAAGTGGTTGATCAGGAAAGTGCTGATCAAAAGCACCGCCCAGCCGAGCCAGAACACGCCCTGCAAGGCGAAGCGGGCGACGGGGTTGGCGACCGACCACAGCACCGGCGCGGAGATGGGCCGCCATTGCCACAGCAGCAGCGCGAGCACGGCTGTCGCCGCCAAGACGAAGGTACTGCGTTCCACCGATTCGGGAACCACGGTGGTCCACCAGCGCTTGAAGCCACGCCGCGCCATGACGCTGTGCTGTACGGCAAACAGCCCGAGCAGCGCGAGGTTGACGGCGAGTGCTTCGACAAGCGGCGCAGCCGCACCGCTGTCGATGGTCTTGGGCAACAGCGGCAGGTTGCCGACAAAGCCGATGGCGTAGACAAAGGTGGCGAGAAAGAAAAGATAGACCACCAAGCCGTAGAGCGCTGCGAGGATTGCCATAGTGAATCTCCATTTTTCAGTTTTACATGGTCTGCGCTTTCATCGCGCCCAGCAACGGTTGTCCAGCACCTGCGCAATGCGCAGTGCGGCTCGCGCCGCGCCGTCGGTTTCTACCGGTCGGTAGCGCACCGGTTCGTGCATCGCGGCCAATGCGCGCCGGGCCAGTTGCTCGGGGTCCAGCGTCGCCGCATAGTCCATCGAACGGTCGGCCGCATATCGAGTGCGGCTCGTTGAAGATGGTGCTCATGAACCAGTCGATGTAGGCGGGCCAGTCGCGGCCCAGCAGCGCGCTCTCCATCTTCAGGCGCTGCGCGAGCTTCTCGTCGCCCGGCAGCGAATCTGCAAAACCGCCGGCCGTGACCACATGCGTGACGCGGTGCGGCTGCTCTGCAGCCAGCCGCAGCACGGTTATCGCCGCGGCCGAGATCCCGACCAGGGCCACGCGCTCGGCACCGACGGCATCGAGCGCGGCCACGAAGTCGGCATAGAAATGGTCGAAGCTGTAGGCGTCTTGCCCCATCGGCCGATCGGAGCGGCCGTTGCCGCGGCCATCGACGGTGACGACGCGGAAGTGCCGCGACAGGTAGGGCACCGTGCCCTTGAGCATCTGGCTGTGCACGATCTGGAGCGGTGGTGCAAAGGCGATCCAGGGGCCGCTGTCGCCCCACACGGCGTACCAGATCTTCACGCCATCGCGGTCGATAAAACCTTGGTGCACGGCTTGCACGGTGTTGTACGGCGAAGCGTCGGCTGCCGGCACCACGCCTGGCTCGGGCAATGGCCCCGCGACCTGATCGAAGCGCTCGGGCCAGGGCTGGCGGGGTATGTTCATCAGCGGCTCCTTCGGCGAGCAGGGGGTTCTGTGATCTGGCTGGCCTTGGTGTCCAGCGACTTCAGCAGCCACTGGACGGCATCCAGCGCCGCGCGATGCTGGGTTTTCTCTTCTCGCGTGCCCAGCAGGTCGGGGAACTCCATGCAGAGCCAGAACTCCGAAATCCAGCTCCGCGGGAGGCCCCTGGCCCAGGCCGAGGCGTCAGCCGCGTCGCGCAGCTTCTATCGCGGCGATGTCGATCTTGCGCATCGTCATCATGGCTTCGAATGCGCGCTTGGCCGCTGCGGGGTCGGCGTCGGAGATCGCAGTGATGAGCGCGCGTGGGGTGATCTGCCATGACACGCCCCAGCGGTCCTTGCACCAGCCGCAGGCGCTTTCCTGGCCGCCGTTGCCGATGATCGCGTTCCACAAGCGGTCGGTTTCGGCCTGGTCGTCGGTTGCGATCTGAAACGAGAACGCTTCGTCGTGCTTGAACTGCGGGCCGCCATTCAGCCCGATGCAGGGGATGCCGGCGACGGTGAACTCGACCGTGAGGACATCGCCCAGCTTGCCGTCGGGGTAGTCGCCCGGCGCCCGGTAGACGGTGCCCATCGCGCTGTCGGGGAAGGTCTCGGCATAGAACTTTGCGGCGTCGACGGCGGCTCCGTCGTACCACAGGCAGATCGTATTCTTGCTGCTCATTTCGTTGCTCCTGAAATATGGAAGATACCGATAGGGCTGAATACCTTGAGAGGGCCCCCATCGTGCGGGTTGCGGGGGCTTGCGTTTATCGGACGGCACTGATGTGCTTGTAGGGGAGTGCCGACGTCACGCTTGGCCAGCTTATCTGTTTTCCAACTAAGCAGCGACGGCTTTCTTCTTTGCTGCCGAGGTAGCGGCCCCACAGAATCGCAGGCTTTGCCGCCTGGATCGACTGTATGCGCTACGCCTCCCTGCTTCCCCGTCTGGCCACCTTCTTTGGCGGGCTGATCTTTCTGACGCTGGCGCAGGCCGAGCCCTATCCGACCAAGGCCGTACGCGTGCTGGTGCCCAACACCGCGGGCAGCGCGGCGGATGTGATTGCCCGCCTGGTCGGCCACCGCCTGGCGGACAGCTGGAAGCAAGCGGTCGTGGTGGAAAATCGCGCCGGTGCCGGTGGCATCGTGGCCGCCGATGCGGTGGCCAAATCGGTGGCCGATGGCCAGACCCTGCTGTTGGGCGCCGACGGCCCGATCACCATCTTGCCCAGCATGGCGTCGTCGCTTCCCTATGACCCCAAGCGTGACCTCGTCCCCATCGTCTCCCTCGGGGAAACGGATTTTGTGCTCGTGGCCTATCCCAAGGCCGGCTTCAGGACGCTGCAGGATTTCATCCGTGCCGCCAAGGCCAATCCTGGCAAATACAACTACGCCTCGGCCGGCAATGGCAGTCCGCAGCACTTCGGCGCCGAGCTGCTGAAGCAGACCGCCGGCATCTACCTGACCCACATCCCCTACCGCGGCGGCCCGCTCGGCATGGCCGATGTGGTGGCCGGCCAGGTGGACCTGATGTTCATCGCCGTGGGGCCGGCGCTGGCCCACATCCAGTCGGGTCGCCTGGTGGCCCTGGCGACCGGCGGCGAGAGCCGGCACCCGCTGCTGCCGAACGTACCCACGGTGGCGGAAAGCTTTCCGGGCTTCCGCGCAGGCACCTGGTTCGGCCTGTTCGCACCCGCCGGAACACCGCCCGCGGTGGTGGCTGAGATCAGCGCCGAGGCCGGCCGCATCTTGGCCGACTCCGGCCTGCGTGGCGAACTGGCGGCGCAAGGCATCCGCGCCACCGGTTATCCGGCCGGCCGCTTCCAGGAACTGGTGGGTATCGAGACCCGCAAATACGCGGCACTGGCGAAAAGCGCCGGCATCCACGCGGAATAAAGCACCATGTCGCACAACCAATTCAACGAAGTCGCTCGCCGCTACGAGGTGCTGCGGCAAGACATCGGCCCGCACCACGCGCCGCAAGGCCTGTATGTGAAGAACAAGGCGCTGCCCTTCATCGGCCGGGTGCGCTGCAATGTCAGCGAAGTCGAGGCCGGCAGCTGGCAGGAAATCATCATGGACTACGAGGTGGGCGCCTCGGGTATTGCCGACGGCGCCTGGATCAAGGCCACCTTCAAGTTCTACTCCGACTGGGCGCTGTTCCAGACCAGCGATCCGAAGGCGGCCAACTACATCAGCGCCGAATACCAGGCCTGCGCGCTGGTGCCGGGGCAGAGCCCGGCATCGGTGCAGTCGCTGGCGATCCGCTTCGACCAGAAGGGCCATGAGAGGCCCTACCAGAAGGCCATCATCGTCGACGTGGTGGACGGCTACCTGAACGCCGGCGACCACATCATTATCCGCCTGGGCGACCGCCGCGCCGGTGGGCCGGGCACGCGGGTGCAGACCTTTGTCGAAGACGGCTTCCGCTTTCGCCTGTACGTTGACCCGCTGGGCACCTCGCGCTTTGTCACCGTGCCGGACGACGTGGTCATCAAAGTGGCGCATGGCCCGGCTGCACAGATTTTCTTGAACGCGCCGCGCTATGCCCAGCCCGGCGCTCCGCTGCCGCTGCGCGCATCGCTGCTGGACCGCTGGGGCAACATCGTGCGCGACCTGGGGCAGCCCTTGCGCCTGCGTGTGCTGCGGGAAGATGGCAGCGTGTCGCAAGAGCAGCATTTGGCCCTGCCACCCGAGGGCTGGGCCTCGGTCGGCCTTGGCGCTGGCGATGGCCTGGCACTCGACACGGGGCGCTACAAGCTGGTTGCCGACGTGCCCGGCCTGCCGCAGCTGGCTGCCGCGGAATTCCATCTGGACGTGGCCGCCGACTTTCCGACCGCCCGGCCTTTTTATGCCGACCTGCATGTGCACGCGCACGACACCGTGGGCACCAACAGCCCGGGCTACAACGCCGCCTATGCACGCGACATCGGCGGCATCGACGTCTTCGGCTACACCGCCAATGACTTCCAGATCACCGACAAGAACTGGCAGATCGGCCTGGCGGCCGTGCAGGAGGTGGACCACCCCGGCGTGTTCGTGGCTTTTCCGGTGCAGGAATGGTGCGGCAGCTCCACCGCCGGCGGCGACCACAACGTGGTCTTCCTCGGCGACGAGGCGCCGGGCTTCCCCTACAACGCCCAGGGCGAACACAACCGCACCCTGGTCTGGAACGAAGACATGCGGGGCAGCTCGGTCAGCCTGGGGCGCTGGCCGGTGGAAGAACTCTGGGCCGCCTATGCCAGCCAGGCGCAAAGCCACCTGGTGATCCCCCACGTGGGCGGGCGGCGCTACATCCCCGACTGGCACCACCCGGAGCTGGAACGCCTGGTGGAGATCGCCTCCACCTGGGGCCATTTCGGCTGGTTGTACCAGGACGTGATCCAGCGCGGCTACCAGTTGGGCGTGGCGGCCAGCAGCGACGAACACCGCGGACGGCCTGGTGGCGGCGCGCCCGGGGTGCAGGTCTTCGGCGTGCACGGCGGCCTGACCGGCGTGCTGGCCGACAGCCTGGACCGCGCCAGCGTGGGCCGGGCCCTGCGTGCGCGCCACACCTGGGCCACCACCGGCGAACATGCGGCGCTGCTAACCCGCTGCGGCCCGCACCGCCAGGGCGACGCGTTCCGCTGGCAGGGCGACGCCCCGCTGGACTACCACTTCCTCGGCCAGAGCGGCTGGGAATACCTGGCCGCCTACGACCACACCGGCCGCATCTGGGAGCGCGACCTGCACCGCGAGCTGGGTTATTCCGAGCGCCGCATCCGCCTGCGCTGGGGCGGCGCGCGGATTCCCGACCGCTACCGCTGGGCGGCCTGGCAAGGCCGCATCCAGGTCCGGGGCGCCACCATCCAGGGCTTTCGCAGCCACGGCTTCGAACATGCCGAGGAATCCAGCTGGCGCGCCGGGCCGACCGACATCGCCTTTCGCAGCGACACCTATGGCGATGCCGACAGCATCGAGATCGAAGTCAGCAGCCTGAAGGACTTGCGGCTGGTGGTGCACGGCACGATCGACAGTTATGTGAAGGTCGGCGACCCGCTGCAGCGCAACCCCTTCGTGCACCGGCCGGATTTCCACTGGGAAGTATCGGGCGCGGACCTGTTGCGTGACGGCCGGCTGCAGCTGGAACTGGGCGGCATCGAGCTATTTTTGGCGCTGGAGCGGCTCACCGACGCGGAGCTGCCACGCACCGTCGCCGGGCAGTTGAAGGTGGCACCAGGGAATGCGCCGTTCGGCTACAGGCCGGTGTACTTCCACGGCCGCCAGCGCGACGACAGCAAGATCTGGTCGTCCGCGCATTTCATCGAATTCGATTGAGCGGGTGTGATGCGAGGGCGGCCATGTCATGGGCTGCATCCTGTGGCGCAATGGTGGATCAATTGACGAACTGAATCGGTTACCGTAAATTCAGATGGTGATCATTCCCATCGCCCTCACCATTGCCGCCCCCATCGGGATCATTGCGCTGCCGGCGCCGTACGGTTATTTGTTCGCCGCGTTCGTGGTCGTATTCCTGTCTTATCGCGAGTGGCACAAAGCTCGCCTGTGGGAGCTCGAAGAGAAGAGGGCTCAAGAGGAAAACGCCTTGGCGAAGCGAGATTTTCGCGACTCCTTTTCAGACTTCGCGCGCCTTCAGGCCGGCGCGAAGAGGGGCGAAAGGAAGGCCGGCGACACCGATCTCAACGGCCCCGCGCCTTTGTGATCGGTGTAGGGAAACTCTGAATGCGACGGCGCGTATTCCTACGCGGCCCTCTCAAATCCTCAGTGGCATTTTCAGAAATGCCTGATTCCCTTCAAATACGGTTTGAAGGAGGATTGCAGCTCAGATGCGCAGCAAGGCCCGATCGCCGCATCTGGAGGAATGACATTGAGAGCAGCTCACAAGGCGTATGCAACGGGCCATGGCGGACCACCATGGACCGCAGCGGACCACAACGGGTGACGCGGCATGCCAGAGGGAACGCAAAGTCAAATGAACACCAACGCGACGCTCAAAACGAATGCGCAGCTTGCGATGCTTTCGGCTGCGCGTGACACTGTTGGAATGCCGGTCGGCAAACCCTCGCAGAGGTCTGCCGAGGCGGCCTCGTATCGCTGGCCAAGCGCTGGCCAATTTGTCGGTCGTGAACGAATCGTGGCGATGGGCTGCGGTGACGCAGGGTATCGGCGGGATGCCCTGGCGGTGAACGATGAGGCGGGGTTCGGCTCAGGTCAGCGGAGCAGGCGCAGCAATCTGGACATCATCTCCGACCACTACGCCGCGTTCGCGCGTCAAGACGTTGCCGCCATGATGGCCGACATGGCGCCAGATGTGCGTTGGACCGAGATGGCCGGCTTTGAATATGGCGGCCCTTGGGTGGGGCCCGCGCAAGTCGTCAAGCATATGTTCAAGGCACTCGGTGCCGAATGGATCGACCACCGATTTGAACTCGAGAAGTTGATCGATGGCGGCGACCGCGTCGTCGGGGTCGGCTTGTACTCCGGCAGGTACGGGCGGACACGCGAGTTCAAGAAGGCGCGTGTGGCGCATTTTTGGCAGCTCAAGGACGAAAAGATCGTGAGCTTCGAGCAGGTCATGGATACCTTGCCTGACCTTGCGCCCGAAGGCCCTGCCCTGTAGCGGAGCGAGCCTCGTCGTCAAGGCGTTTTAAAGCTGTTGACTGCGGCAGCCAGTTGCGTGGCCTGATCGCGCATCTTCATGGCCGCAGCGGCTGATTGTTCAACCAGCGCGGCATTCTGTTGCGTCATTTCGTCGATCTCGCTCACGCTGCGGCTCACGTCGGCAATGCCGACACGTTGTTCGTTGCTGGCCAGCGCGATCTCGTCCATCAACCCCACCACCTGCTGGATGGAGCCGGTAATGTCCATCATGGCGCTCTGGGCTTTTTCAACCAGCTCGCCGCCCACATTGGCGGTGTCCACCGAGGCCGCGATCAGTTGACGGATTTCCTTCGCGGCGGTCGCTGACCGTTGCGCCAGGCTGCGAACTTCAGAGGCCACCACGGCAAAGCCTCGGCCCTGCTCGCCCGCGCGGGCCGCTTCCACTGCGGCGTTCAGCGCCAGGATGTTGGTCTGGAAGGCGATGCCGTCGATCAGGCCGATGATGTCGTTGATGCGGTGCGCGCTGGTCTTGATCCGGCCCATGGTGTCCACCACCTGGCCAACGATGTCGCCGCTGGTGCGCGCCAGGCCCGAGACCGAGCCCATCAGGCTGTTGACCTGGTTGGCCTTGTCGGCGTTCTGGCTCACGGTGGCCGTCAACTCCTCCATCGCGGAGGCCGCGGAGTTCAGTTCCCCGGCCTGCTTTTCGGTACGCGCTGCCAGGTCGTTGTTGCCATCGGCGATCTCGTTGCTGCCGCTGGTCGTCTGGGCCGCGGCCTGACGCACATTGCCCACCAGGCCGGTCAGGCCGGTGCTGATGCTGTTGATGGCCAGAAGCAGTTTGCCCACGTCATCGCGGTCGGTGACGTCCACCTGGTTGGTCAGGTCGCCGCTGGCCAGGCGCAACGCGGCGTCCCGCCCCCGGTTCATGGGCAAGGTGACATAGTGGTAGACCAGGTAATACGTCAGTCCCCACAGCAGCAACACGGAAAAAAGCATGAACCCCATGTGCAGCGCGTTGGTGAGCATGCCTGCAGCCGCATGGAAGGCGAGCGCCACCACGGCATAGGCCAATGCCAGGGTCGTGGCCATTCTGGGCGCTACATGAACGGGCTTCATCTCGCTCACGTTCAGGCCCACGAACAAGATGCCCACCACCCGGCCCGAAGCATCGCGCACCGGGTCGTAGCGTGTCATGCATTGTTTGCCGAAGACCGTGGCGTATCCGACGTAGGAATGACCGGTCAACGCCAGCCGGTAAGCCGGCTGGGAGCGGTCCAGCGGCGTGCCGATCGCACGCTCACCGTCCTGCTTGCGAACCGAGGTGGTGATGCGGATGAAATCGTCGCCGGCACGCACAAAAATCGTGGCCTGCATCCCGGTCTTCTGGGTGAAGCCATCGGGAATCGAAAAGTCCAGATTCAACAAACGGCTGCCGCTGCGCAGCACCGGCGTGCTTTTGCCCGCCACATCCACGGTTTGTGTGGTGTCCAGCACGAAAGCGTCCGGCACGCTGGCTGCCAACGCCTTGGCTGCAGACGTCATCCGCTGCTTCAATGTTCCGAATATTTGCATCGCTTGCTGCCCTGGGACTCTCTAAAGAAAAAAGCCTGCCAGGCACTGGTTGAGGTAACAACACAGTGGCTGGCAGGTCTTTCACTGCGCGTGCGCCTAGTTGAAGAACTTGGCGACGCTGAGCAAGGTCCGGTAAATGCCCCAGGCCAGTGGCAGCCCCACGGCCAGCCAAGCCAGAGCCACCAGCACCGGGCTCACCGAGTGGTCGTTGGTCACGCCGCTGGAGCCCACTTCGGAGGCTACGGCCTTTTCATGGGCCAGGCGTTTCTCGTGGGCCAGCTCGTCGGGTGTCATGAAGTATTTGTCGGCAACCGGCTTGATCAACAGGTTGCAAATCAGCCCGATCACCAGCATGCCCACCAGGATGTACATGGTCTGGTTGTAGACCTGTTCGCGGGGGATGCCCAGGCCCAGTTGGTACTCGCGCATGTAGTTGACCACCACCGGCCCCAAGATGCCTGCCGTGGCCCAGGCCGTGAGCAAGCGGCCATGGATCGCGCCGACCATTTGGGTGCCGAACAAGTCAGCCAGATAGGCTGGCACAGTGGCGAAGCCGCCGCCGTACATGCTCAGGATCACGCAGAAGGCGCCCACGAACAGCACGATGCTGCCCGCTGCGGCGCTGCCCGGCACGCTGAAGTACATGACACCGCCCAACACGAAGAACACCACGTAGGTCAGCTTGCGGCCCAGCTTGTCGGACAGGCTGGCCCAGAAAAACCGGCCGCCAATGTTGAACAGGCTCAGCAGCGCGGTAAAGCCGGCTGCCACGGTGGCGATGGCGGCCAATTGGGCTTTGTCCAGTTCACCGAACTTCTGCGGCACGCCGATCAGGGCGCCGCCAAACACTTCCTGCAGCATCGGAGACGCCATGCCGATCACGCCGATGCCGGCACTCACGTTCATGCACAGCACCATCCACACCAGCCAGAACTGGGGGATGCCCCAGACCTTGCTCACGTGCACGTGGCGCTGGGTGATCATCGCGTTGTTGACCTGCGCCGGTGGCGGCGTCCAGCCCGCGGGCTTCCAGCCGGTCTCGGGCACGCGATAGGTCAGGGCGCCGCCCATCATGAACACAAAATACGCCACGGCCATCACCACGAAGGTTTGCGCCACGCCGACATTGGAGGGGGTTGCAAAGGCCTTCATCAGATCCGCTGCCAGGGGCGAGCCGATCATGGCACCGCCGCCGAAACCCATGATGGCCATGCCGGTGGCCATGCCGCGACGGTCCGGGAACCATTTGATCAAGGTGGACACGGGAGAGATGTAGCCCAAGCCCAGGCCGATGCCCCCGATCACGCCGGAGCCCAGAATCATCAACCAGAACTGGTGCAGGTACACGCCCAGCGCCGACAGCAGCATGCCGCCGCACCAGCATACGGCCGACACCACGCCCGCCTTGCGCGGACCGGCGCGCTCCAGCCAGCCACCCCACAATGCGGCGGACGACCCGAGCAGCACGAAGAACAGGGTGTACATCCAGCCCAGGGTGGAAATCTTCCAATCGCAGCTGGTGGTGAACAGCTCGGCCCAGAAGCCGACTTCAGGACCACACTTGATGGATTCCTTGATGCCTAAGGCCTTGGACAGCGGCAGCCAGAAAACCGAGAATCCGTATGCCATGCCGATGCACAGATGGATCGCGAGTGCGGCCGGGGGCACCAGCCAGCGGTTGAAGCCGGGGCCCGCGATGGTGTGTTCCTTGTCCAAAAATCCTGCCATTCATTGCTCCTGAGAGTTGAAATTCGTGAAGTAATCGGTTACATATTGGAACCAATAGTTACGCCGATAATGTACAGGAATCGGACGTATGCTGGCGATACGGCCGCATATTGGGCCGATTTTGGTTCAAATAGACAATGCAGTGGGTTGGGATTTTGGGATGTGGTTTTTTGGCCGCTGTCACCAATGTCACTTTTCCGATGCCACCGCGGGCCGCGTGGTCTTTGATCAGGCCCTTCAGGCTGGACTTTGCGTAAATTACGAGGCGGTTGTTGCTTTGTTTGAATTCTGCAACTAATTGAAACAAAACTTGCCTCATAATTTCCTTACTTCGAGTGAGCGCCAGGTTGTTCGCGACCATTGGTCTTCGGAGGTAGGGATCGTCTTCTTGCGCTGACGGCATAGATCGTTCTGGGTGGATGTGCTCGATAGCCTCCACTTCACGTGCGGACTGCGCTGGCGGCTGCACCTCGCGCATGGACAAGACAAAGCAAGTCACCACCTGGCACAACAGCTCGATTGCCATCACCCGTGTATTGGGCCGACATCCTCGTCTGGTCGGGCGCGTGGTGGGCGTTGCGCTGGCACTGGCCATTGCCGTGTCCTTCGTCCTGGTAGCGGTGCATTTGAAGGTGGAGCAAGCGGAGGAAGGCCACGCGCAAGTACTGAGCAGCATGCAGGCCTTGCAGGCAGACACCAGCAAGCTGTTGACGACACTCAACGCGTCGTTCCTGTCGGACTGCAGCCCCGAAAACCTCAACCAGTTGCGTGGCCTGTTGTTCGCCCATCGTTATGCGCGCAGCATCGGTTTGCTGGATGTTCAGGGGCGTCTTTTCTGCACGACCAGCGCCGGATTGCTCAAGACTCCCGCGCCACGCCGCGAAGGCGGTATCGATGGGGCGATCGGCCGCTACCACCTCAACACGCCGGTGCAGATTTTCAATGGCGCGGTGCATGGTGCGGCGACGGCGACCGTGGTGGAACGCGGAAGTTTCCAGGTCATGACCGACAACAGCGGGACCAGGGACACGTTCGAGCAGTACGCCGATTCGGTCTGGGCCGGGGGCGGCAATCAGCGCAGGAGGATCTTCAAGGGAAAACAGGGCGACACGTCCGATGCGCTGGTGCTGCCGGACACCCCGCATCTGCGTGTGGACTGGCGCCATGCGCGCTTGCTGGTGACCACGACCTCGCCGGGAGTCAGCCCGATATCGGTGCAGTCGGTGTTGCGCGCCGCCGAGCTGAGCACGGAGCAAGGGATCATGTTCGCCGGCCTCTTGGGCTTGTGTGGGTTGCTTGGCTTTTTGACCTGCGACGCCGTGACCCGGCGTTGCCGTTATTTCCGTTCGATGGATTTCCGTATCCACCATTTGTGCAAGCCGGCCAATGTGGTCTGCCACTACCAGCCGATCCTGGAGCTGGCCAGCGGCCGCATGGTGGGCTGCGAGGTGCTGGCCCGGCTGCAAGATGGGCAGAGCCTGATTTATCCCGAAGAGTTCATCTCCGCACTCACCAAGCAGGGCCTGACCTGGACTTTCGATGCCGCCGTCAGCCGACAGGCACTCCAAGAATTGGGTGACAGCCTGCCCGGCCACGGAGGCTTCACCGTAGCACTCAATTTTTTCCCCCAGAACCTGAGGCGCGACACGGTCCACCCGCATCTGCAGTCCGCGCTGCGGGACATCGCCCGGCACGATCTGCGTATCGAACTGGAAGTCACCGAATACGACTTCTCGCCGGAGATCGTGCCCGAGCTACGCCGCCTCAAGGCGGATGGCTACTTCATTTCCCTTGACGACTTCGGCACCGGTTATTCGAATCTGGGCATGGTGAAAAGGGTGGCGCCCGACTATCTCAAGATCGACAAGTCCTTTGTGTTCGAGATGGGGGACGACACCATCCGCTCCAGCCTGATCCCCGAGATCATCGCCATCGCCAAGGCCGTGGGCAGCGAGGTGATCGCGGAAGGCATTGAAACTGCGGCACAGGCGGCGCAACTGAAGGCACTGGGTGTGCGCTACGGCCAGGGTTATCACTTCGCGAGGCCGATGGCACTGGCCGATTTCAAGGCTTGCCTGCGGGCCCATGGCCTCGCGGGGATGGCGTCGGACCGCAGCGCACACGCCGCGCTCGAACCTCTTGCCGGTGTGCCGTGAGTGCCGTGAGTGCCTAGGGCAGCTCCACGTCCGCCGTGCGCGCCACGATCACCGAGGCGCGGTGCGAGAGGTAACCGGAGTTCGGCACTTTCTCGAAATATTTCGGCCGCGGCAGCATGACCGCCAGGCGCGCACCTTCATAGGCGCTGAGCTTGGCCGCGGGCTTGCGGAAGTAGTGCTGTGCCGCGGCCTCCGCGCCGAACACGCCTTCGCCCCATTCGACGCTGTTCAAATAGATTTCCAGGATGCGCTGCTTGTTCAGCGTCAGCTCCAGCATCATGGTGAGCACGAACTCCTGTCCCTTGCGCAGCAAGGTGCGCTCGCCGGAGAGCAGCAGGTTTTTGGCCAGCTGCTGGGTGATGGTCGATCCGCCGACGATCTTCGGCTTGACCGCGGCGTTGAATTTCGAGGCTTGTTCCTGGGCCTTCTCGTTCTTTTGCCAGGCCTTGTCCAGGGCCTCCCAATCCACGCCTTCGTGGTTCACGAAGCCGCCGTCTTCGGAGGCGATCACCGCGCGTTTGAGGCTGTCGGAAATCTGGCCGTAGGCCACCCAATGCTGGCCCCAGCGGAAATCGGAATTGGTCTTGACCGGCGTCTTGCCGGTGGTTCCAGTGGTCTTGGGCGGTGTCGGCCCCTGGGTGGCCAGCCGCCAGGCCTCGGACCTTTGAAACGCGGTGGATTGCGGATCGACCACCGCCATCAGGGCGATGCGCCCGAGAAAGAACAACTGCAGTGCCAGGCCCGAGACGAGCACCAAGGCGGTCCATCGCAAAAAGGCTCTCATGCCAATCGCCCCGAATGTGTGTGGAGATCTGTCGGATGCCGGCTCACGGGTTGCCCGTGAGTTTGGTCTCCAGCGTCTGGTCGCGGGTGAACCGGAAGCGTGACACCACGAGGATCTGGTCCGCCTTGGCGCGCATCGCGGCGCTGAAGCGGCCGTAGGGTCCGGCACTGCGCGCGATGGCTTCGGCGCGGCGGTCGAGCGTGCGGTTGCCCGAGCTTTCCACCACCTGGGTGGCCAACACCTGGCCGTCGAAATTCACGGTGACGATCATGGTGAGCTCGCCATACAGCTTCTTGCCATTGGCTTCCGGGAAATTTTCCGTGCCCTTGTCTTCCACCCTGCGGCGCAGGCTGTCGTAATACACCGCGTAGACCTCTTCGCGCGTGGCCGGGCTCACGTAGCGGCGTTTCGGCCGCGCATTTTCCTGGTTGATGCGGCGCTCGATTTCGGCCAGCAGCTTCACCAGTTGCCGGCGTTTTTCTTCCTGCGCCTGGCTTTCCGGCGTGTTGCTCGGCTGCTTCGGGTCGGGCAGCGGCATGGTGGCCAGTTGGCGGCTCACCTGCGTCAGCAGCATCGCCTGCTGCTCCTGCATGGTTTCCATGCGGCGCTGGGTTTCTTCCATGGTTTCGCCGAGCTCGGTGAGCGAGGACGGCGGCAGCGGCGTGGTGGCCCGGCCCTTGTCGGCCTCGCCGCCGCCGGCCAGGGTGGCCTGGGCGATGGCCATGGCTTTCTCGGGACGTTCGTCGGAGCGGGCGTTCACCAAAATCACTTCCAAAGGCGTGTCCTGGAACACCCGGTTGAAGCCTTCGGGGTTGACGAACCGCACCGTCAGCACCACCGCGTGCACGGCGAACGAAGCCAGCAGCGCGAGCTGCAGCGTGCTGAGCCCGCGAAGGTGAGGTAGAACGCTGGGAAAACGAAGATTCACGGTTGGGGATTATCGGCGGCGACCGGCGTTTCCGTCTCGTCCATGTCGACAGCGATTGCAATCGGCCCGGCAGCGACGTCTTCGTCCTCTTCGTCTGCTCCTTCCGCGGTCAGCCCGGAGGCGGCCGCATCGGCGACGGTGTCCAGCCGTTCGACCACGGTGCCGGCCACGTCGAGCGTGATCTCGTCGATCGCGCCGAGCTTGACCCGCACCCTGGCGCCGCGCGGCAAATCTTGCGAGCCCATCACCGGCAGCACCAGCGGCAGGTCGTCGGCGCGCACCAGGCCTTCCTTGAACACCGTGCCGACGACTTCGGTGATGCCGTTCTGCTGCAGGTACTTCAAGGTCCAGAAGCGCTCCATGCCGCTCTGGTAGCCGTTGTAGGCGGCATAGGCCGCGTCGAACATCGAGATGACGGAAAACAGCTCGGCGTCCTTGGGCTTGAAGGGCGCGGCCAGCGCCGCGGTCTTGCCGTGGCGCGCGCAGGCGATGATCTGCCACTGGTTCACCAGGTCGGTGTAGCGGCGCAGCGGCGAGGTGCTCCATGCGTAGCTTTTCACACCGATGCCGGCATGCGGCAGCGCCTTGGTGCCCATGCGCACCTTCACACCCGGCGCCATGCTGGCCTGGCTGCGGTAGATGCCGGGCACGCCGTTGTCGGCGAGCCAGCCGCCCCAGGTGCTGTTGGCCAGGATCATGGCCTCGGCGACGATCAGGTCCAGCGGCGAGCCGCGCTGGCGGGTGCTGATCAGCACCTGTTCGCTGCCGGTGGGCTCGGCGCCGTCGTTGCCGACCAGCCTGAAGTTGTAGTCGGGCCGGTTGAAGTTTTCCGGCTTGCCGCGCACCACTTCGCGCAGGGCTTTCAGGTGTTTGGCCAGGCGGTACAGGAAGGAGAGTTGCGCGCGCTCGATGGGCGGTTGCGCCGCGGCATCGGCGTGTTCGAAACCCGGGTTTTCCAGCCATTCGGCGGTGACCACGGTGTCGAGCTGGTCGTGCCGCAGGTTGGCCGCGATGTGCACCCGCTCCAGCCGGGTTTCGGAAGACTGGATCTCCAGCGTGGCTTCGTCCAGCGTGACGTAGAGCGACACCGCCGGGCAGTCGCGGCCTTCTTGCAGGGTGTAGGTCTGCACCACGGCGTCGGGCAGCATGGTGACCTTGTAGCCCGGCATGTAGACCGTGGACAGCCGCGCGCGGCCGACCTGGTCGATGGCGCTGCCGGGGGCGAGCGCCAGGCCGGGCGCGGCGATGTGAATGCCCACCGTCACCGTGCCGCTGCCCAGGCCCTGTACCGACAGCGCGTCGTCGATCTCGGTGGTGGCCGAATCGTCGATGGAATAGGCCTGCACTGGTGCGAGCGGCAACGCGTCCTTGATGAGCGGGGCTTCGAGCGCCGGGAAGCCCGTGCCTTTCGGGAAATTCTCGAACAGGAAACGTTTCCAGTGGAACTGGTAGGGCGAATCGATGGCGCCGGCCTTTTGCAGCAGCAGCAGGGGCGGCGTGTGGGTGGCGCGCGAGGCTTCGACCACGGCCTTGTATTCAGGCGCGTTCTTGTCCGGCTTGAACAGGATTTTGTACAACTGCTCGCGGATGGCGGACGGGCACTCGCCACGGCCCAGGTCTGAAGCCCAGTTGGCGATCTGCAGCAACTGCTGCTGCTTTTTCTCGATGGCGGCCAGGGCCTGCTGCAGGATTTCGGCCGGTGCCTTGCGAAAGCGCCCCTTGCCCGCGCGGCGGAAATAATGCGGCGCCTCGTACAGGCGCAGCAGCGCGGCGGCCTGCTGTTCCAGCGTGGCGTTGGCGCTGAAATACTCGCGCGCCAGGTCGGCAAAGCCAAAGTCTTCTTCGGGGGCGAATTCCCAGGCCAGATCGAGTTCGATGGTCTGGCTCAGGGTCTGGGCGTCGCGCAGCAATACGGCGGGGGCGGGTTTTTCGAACTTCAGCAGCAGGTTGACGGCCTTGACCTTGACCCGTTTGCCGCTGTCGAGCTCCACCTGGGCCGACGACTCGGCCTCGGAAAGCACGCGCCCGGCCAGGAATTTTCCAGCTTCTTCAAATAATGCAAACATGGGCCGGATTGTCCCATGCGGGCCGGGTGGTTCTGGGGGCGCTCAAACCGGATCGAGGAAAGCCAATACTTCCCCGAGATGCGCATCGAAGTCGCTGAGCGCATGGTCGCCGGCTTCGATCAGCCTGATCCGCGCGCCGGCGTAACGCGCGGTCATTTCGCGCCAGTCCAGTACTTCATCGCCCTTGGCAATGACGGCCAGCAGCCGCTGCACCCCGGCCGTGCCAGGGGTGTCCGGGCATTGCAGCGCCCGCAGCTCGTCCACGAACTCCGGTTTGAAGAAGAAGCTTAGCTGCGGATCGTGCCACGACGTCTGCTCGCCGATATGGTGCGCCAGGTCGCGGGCCGGGTCGACGGCAGGGTTGAGCAGCACCGCCCTGCAGCCGGTCTGCCGCATCACCCAGGTGGCATAGAAGCCGCCGAGCGACGAGCCGATCACCGCCATGGTCTCGCGTGGCCATGCCTTGATGCCTTCGGACACCATGGCCATGGCTTCGCGCGGCGAAGGCGGCAACTGCGGGCACCACCAGTGCAGTGCGGGATGCCGGTCTTGCACCCGGGCCGCCATGTGCCGGGCCTTGGCCGAACCTGGCGACGATCGAAAGCCGTGGAGATAGAGGAGGTGGGTGGTGTGCATGCTTGGCGTGTGTCCTGTGCGTGCGGTCAAAATAGAGGGTGGTGGAGAGTAAAGCCTCTCTTGGACTTCGCTTGCATTCTCGTTAGGATCGGCGGAGCGCCAGACTGTGCCCAAAAAAACGTTGAGAGTGCCGCATTTTTCTATGTCAGACAGATCCCCCAATGAAATCGCCCGCGAGACGTTCAAGCTACTGGCAGGCAAAAAGCTGGCGCCGACGCCCGAAAACTACCAGGTGCTCTACCACGAAGTCGCTGGCACCCTGGCGCCAGCGCCTTTTCCCTCGGAGCAGCTGCGCAAGATCGCCGGCATGCTGCCGGCCAAAAATCCGGGGCAGCAAAAGCACCTGGGATTGCTGAACTCGGCCATCGGCCAGCGCAGTTGGGATGGTGTGCAAAACGCCTTGATCGGCTTTGCCGGTTTCGGCATGGTGGTGTCGGGCCAGACCGAGCCCTCGCCGCTGATGCCGGCCAGCGGCCCGTTGGCGACGCCGGAGTTTCTCGAGCAGATCGCGCGGCTCATCGAAAACACCTTGCCCGCGCTGGGCAACGACGACTTGCGCTTCATCGAGCAGGCGCGCGAGCTGCTGCAGGTGCTGCGCCAGCCCGCCGTCGACATGATCCGCATGAAGACGATGCTGGGCAACTTCACCCATCGCCTTTCCTTCACCGCCGAAGACCAGTCCGAAATCCGTGCCACCTTGCTGCACCTGCTGCACATGGTGTTCGAGAACATTGCCGAGCTGTGCATCGACGACCGCTGGCTCAAGGGCCAGATCGACGCACTGATGGAGGCGTCGACGCCGCCGCTCACGCTGCGCCGGCTCGACGACGTGCAGCGGCGCCTGAAGGACGTGATCTTCAAGCAGGCCGAGGCCAAGGGCCGTGCCCATGAAGCCCAGGCGCAGATGCAGCAATTGCTGGCCACCTTCGTCGACCGCCTGTCGCTGATGACCGAGTCCAGCAGCGCCTACCACGGCGTCATCGAAGATTGCGCGCGGCAGATCGAGCAGGCCAAGACCATCGAAGAGCTGGGCCCGGTGCTGCAAAACGCCATCCGCGCCACGCGCCACATGGCCACCGAGACCATGCGCTCGCGCGACGACCTGCAGGCCATGCGCGAGAAGACCGAAACCGCCGAGGCCGAGATCAGCAAGCTGCACCACGAACTCGACCGCGTCAGCGCCCAGGCGCGCCACGACCCGCTGACCGGCGCGCTGAACCGCCGCGGCCTCGACGAAGCCATGCAGCGTGAAATCGCCACCGCCAAGCGCAAGGGCACCACGCTGTGCCTGGCCCTGCTCGACATCGACAACTTCAAGAAACTCAACGACGACCTCGGCCACGAGGCCGGCGACGAGGCGCTGACGCACCTGGCCAACGTCACCCGCGAATGCATGCGCCCGCAGGACACGCTGGCGCGCTACGGCGGCGAGGAGTTCGTGATCCTGCTGCCCGGCACCGATCTCGAACAGGGCATCGCCACCTTGACGCGCCTGCAGCGCGAGCTCACCAAGCAGTTTTTCCTGCGCGACAACATGAAGGTGCTGATCACCTTCAGCGCCGGCGTGGCGCAACTGGACGCCGACGAAGCGGCGCTCGACGGTATCAAGCGTGCCGACCAGGCCATGTACATTGCCAAGCGCACGGGCAAGAACCGTGTTCTCGGCGGTTGACCCACTGGTGAACCGTATGTTGCCCACGTCCTCCATTGATGATCCCGCTGGCGATCCGCCCATGGAGCCGCCCCCGGCGTCGGCTTTCACGCTGCCCGCGCCGCTGGATGCGCCCGCGGTGCCGGGCGAAGTCCAGACCCCGCTCGACGTCCTGATCGAGCGCATGCAGCGCCGCGGCGAATTTCCGGCGCTTTCGGCGGCGGTGGCGGGTATCCAGAGCGCCACCAATTCAGACCGGCAAAGCGTCAGCGAACTGACCCACGAGGTGCTCAAGGACGTGGCACTGACGCAGAAGCTGCTGCGCCTGGTCAACAGCGTGCACTACGCCCATGCGAGCCGCGGCACCGTCAGCACCGTGTCGCGGGCGGTGGCGCTGGTCGGCTTCGATACGGTGCGCAACCTGGCGCTGAGCCTGGTGCTGCTCGAACACATGAGCGACACCCGCCAGGCCGGGCGCATGCGCGAGGAATTCCTGCGTGCGCTGATGGCTGGCTCGGTGGCCAGTGCGCTGTGCACGCTGTCTTCGGAAAGCGAAGAGGCCTTCATCGGCGCCATGTTCCAGAACCTGGGCCGCATGCTCACCTCGTTCTATTTCCCGCTGGAAGCCACCGAGATCCGTGAGCTGGTCCAAAGCGGCAAGTACCAGACCGGCGAGGAGGGGGCGGCGATGAAGGTGCTCGGCCTCGGCTTCGAGGAATTCGGTACCGGTGTGGCCCGGTTGTGGGGCCTGCCCGACGGCCTGCAGCGCTGCATGCGCAAGCCCATCGGCTCGCCCCCGCTCAGGCCGCCCGAGCTGCCTGCCGAGCGCCTGCGCTGGGTGACGCTGGCCGGCAACGCCGTGGTCGATGCGCTGCTGCAGGGCGGTGGCAGCCATCTGCGCCAGGTGGCCGAGCGTTATGCCCGCAGCCTGGGCCAGCAGCCACAGGAGATCCTGGACGCCACCGCACGTGCGCGTGAAAAGCTGGCCGGGTTGGCCGAGCTGCTGAATCTGAAGCCCGCACCGGGCGCCACGGCCAGCCAACTGCTCTTCACCTCGCCGGCCGAGTCGCCGCCGCCGCAGGAGGACCCGCTGGCGCGGCACGCCTTGCGGGCTTCCCCGCCGGCGCCATCGGGCTTTGCGCCGCTGGCACGGCGCAACAATCCGCAGGTGGTTGACCTGCTGGCCGCCGGCGTGCACGACATCGCCACTGTCATGAGCGAGCCCTACCAGGTCAACGACGTGGTGCGCATGGTGATCGAGACCATGTTCCGGGCGCTGGCGTTCCAGCGCATCGTGTTTTGCCTGCGCGATGCCAAGACCGACACCCTGGTGGGCCGGCTGGGCTTGGGCGAAGGCTGGCTTGCCGTGGCCAACGTCTTGAAAGTGCCGTTGAAATCGCACGGCGACCTGTTTGCCGCGGTCTGCCTCAAAGGGGCCGACACGCTGATCACCGACACCTCCGAGCCGCGCATGGCCGCCCGCCTGCCGCCGTGGTACCGCCAGCAGGTCCATGCCCAGGCCTTCCTGCTGCTGCCGCTGATGTCCAAGCAGATGCCGTTCGCCCTGATCTACGCCGACCACGCCGCGCCCGGCGGCATCGTGCTCGACGAGAAGGAACTGGCCCTGCTGCGCACGCTGCGCAACCAGACGGTGGCCGCTTTTCGCCACCAGGGCTGAGAGGCCACGCCGGGTGCCCGACCCGGCTTTCTGGTGATCCGGGGATCTGGGCGGTGCAAGGGGCTGCGGAGCGCCGATAATTCGGCATGTCCGTTGTTTTTGAAAAACCACCCCTGTGGCGCCGCGTCGCGCCTTTGTTCCGGGGGTTCGATGGCCCGCTTGCGTTCGCCGTTTTCCTGCTGGTGTGTGCCGGGCTGCTGACCATGTATTCGTCCGGCTACGACCATGGCACCCGTTTTGTCGACCATGGCCGCAACATGCTGCTGGCCGGCGGCATCATGTTCATCGTGGCGCAGATCCCGCCGCAGCGGCTGATGCTGGCCGCGGTGCCGCTGTACACGCTCGGGGTCGCGTTGCTGGTCGGTGTGGCGCTGTTCGGCATCACCAAAAAAGGGGCGCAGCGCTGGATCAACCTCGGCGTCGTGATCCAGCCCAGCGAAATCTTGAAGATCGCCATGCCACTGATGCTGGCCTGGTGGTTCCAGAAGCGCGAGGGCCAGTTGCGCTCGCTCGACTTCCTGGTCGGCGGGCTGCTGCTGATCGTGCCGGTGGGCCTGATCATGAAACAACCCGACCTGGGCACTTCGCTGCTGGTGCTGGCCGCCGGCCTGGCGGTGATCTTTTTTGCCGGGTTGAGCTGGAAGCTGATCGCCCCGCCGGTGCTGCTGGGCTTGGTGGCCGTGGTGCTGGTGGTGAGTTTCGAGTCGCGGATCTGTGCCGATGGCGTGCGCTGGCCGATCATGCACGACTACCAGCAGCAGCGCATCTGCACCCTGCTCGATCCGCGCAAGGACCCACTGGGCAAGGGCTTTCACATCATCCAGGGCATGATCGCCATCGGCTCGGGCGGTGTCACCGGCAAGGGCTTCATGCAGGGCACGCAGACTCATCTGGAGTTCATCCCCGAGCGCACCACCGACTTTATCTTCGCCGCCTACTCCGAGGAATTCGGCCTGCTGGGCAACCTGTTTCTCATCACGTCCTTCATCTTCCTGATCTTGCGCGGGCTGATGATCGCGCTGGAGGCTCCCACCCTGTTTTCGCGCCTGCTCGCCGGCAGCGTGACCTCCATTTTCTTCACCTATGCCTTTGTCAACATCGGCATGGTCAGCGGCATTTTGCCGGTGGTGGGGGTGCCGCTGCCGTTCATCAGCTACGGCGGCACGGCCATGGTCACGCTCGGCATGGCGCTCGGTATTCTGATGTCTGTGGCCAAGGGACGTCGCGTGGTTTGACCGTGGCGACCGGATGGTCGCTGCAACCTGCGGCGCTGAACGACGAGCCGAAGCCTAGAATGGCTGCATGATTGCACGCGAACCCACCATCGAACGCCTCGCCACCGCCCAAGCCCTGCTGCTGGAGCCGTTTGGCCTGACCCCCGCCCACCTGAGCCGTGCGCTGGCCGAAATCACCGCGCACAAGGTCGACGACGCGGATCTCTACTTCCAGTACACGCGCAGCGAAGGCTGGAGCCTGGAGGAAGGCATCGTCAAGACCGGCTCGTTCAGCATCGACCAGGGCGTGGGCGTGCGTGCCGTCAGCGGCGAGAAGACCGCGTTCGCCTATTCCGACGACATCTCCGAGGCCGCGCTGCTCGACGCGGCCCGCACCGTGCGCTCGATTTCTTCCGCGGCGCAGAACAAGCGGGCCAAGGTGGCGACGCAGAAGATCGCGAAGAGCCGTTCCCTGTATGTGGGCGAAGACCCGATCGCCAGCCTCGACAGTACCGCCAAGGTCAAGCTGCTCGAGAAGGTCGAAAAACTCGCCCGCGCCAAAGACCCGCGCGTGGCGCAGGTGATGGCCGGCCTGGCCAGCGAATACGACGTGGTGATGGTGGCCCGTGCCGACGGCACCCTGGCCGCCGACGTGCGCCCGCTGGTGCGCCTGAGCGTCACGGTGATTGCCGAGGCCAGCATCAAGGGCGTGGTGCGTCGTGAAATCGGCTCGGGCGGCGGCGGCGGCCGTTTTGGCCTGGCGTATTTCGACGACGCGGTGATCAACGAATATGTGGACCAGGCCGTGCATGCGGCGCTGACCAACCTTGACTCGCGCCCGGCTCCGGCCGGCGAGATGACGGTGGTGCTCGGGTCTGGCTGGCCGGGCATCCTGCTGCACGAGGCCATCGGCCACGGGCTGGAGGGTGACTTCAACCGCAAGGGTTCGAGCGCCTTCAGCGGCCGCATCGGCCAGCGCGTGGCCGCCAAGGGGGTGACCGTGCTCGACGATGGCACCATTGCCGACCGCCGTGGCTCGCTCAACGTGGACGACGAAGGACACGCTAGCCAGCGCAACGTGCTCATCGAGGACGGTATCTTGAAGGGCTACATCCAGGACGCGATGAACGCCCGGCTGATGGGGGTCAAACCTACCGGCAACGGCCGCCGCGAAAGCTATGCCCATGTGCCGATGCCGCGCATGACCAACACCTACATGCTCGGCGGCGACAAGGAGCCGGCCGAGATCATCGCCAGCATCAAGAAGGGTCTGTACGCCTCTAATTTCGGCGGCGGCCAGGTCGACATCACCTCGGGCAAATTCGTGTTCTCGGCCAGTGAAGCCTACTGGGTGGAAAACGGCAAGATCCAGTACCCGGTGAAGGGCGCCACCATCGTCGGCAGCGGCCCGGAGTGCCTGAAGAAGGTAAGCCTGATCGGCAACGACATGAAGCTCGACAGCGGCGTGGGCACCTGCGGCAAGGAGGGCCAGAGCGTGCCGGTGGGCGTGGGCCAGCCAACGCTGCGCATCGACGGGCTGACGGTCGGCGGCACGGCCTGAAATAGACCCGCCCCCAGGCTTCGCGCACTTCGTGTCGCTTTCGCCAACCCCCTACCGGGGGCAACACCAGCGGCCTGGCGAAGCCAGTTCCGCGGTGTTTCTGGAAAAGGCAAAATTTCCATAACTGACCTGTGCTACATTCGCTCTTCATGCATCACGTCAGCTTTTTCTTTAGCTACTTTTGGTTCTCAAGCGCTTCCGGCGGTAGAGAGAATTAAACGTACCTGAAAACAGCGTACGGATTCTTCCAAAAAACCGCCGGGCCCCGGCGGTTTTTTTTTGCCCGTTTCCTTTTTCATCCATCCCACCCGAACCAGCAGGAGCCAACGCCATGAACAACAAAACCGCGCCAGCCAGCGACACCTGGTATGCGAACGTCGAAAAAACCAGCCGAACCGACGACGAACGCATTAAGGACATCAACGTGCTGCCTCC
>Ga0307515_10002156_pt1 | contig 43199 bp, 35 predicted proteins | sample 17_EM_MG_FD_194513 | JGI IMG/M metagenome (GOLD analysis project Ga0307515, IMG submission 194513) | Populus trichocarpa ectomycorrhiza microbial communities from riparian zone in the Pacific Northwest, United States - 17_EM | ecosystem: Host-associated > Plants > Roots > Unclassified | place... | reverse complement strand
TTTATATATATATATATATATATATATATATGAGGTTAGTGTGGTTTATGGGTTTGCCAAGGTAACCTAGGTTCCCCCAGTTTATGAGTTTTGTGGGTTGTCTTTTTTTAGTTAAACTTGATTTTTTAATAGTTTATTTTTTTATCATATAGTTAAAAGATAGTTTTAGAGAAAAGTCATGTTACAAGGAAACCATTATTAACTCGCATACATTGCACTATGAATGACAATAATAATCCACGATGTTTTTTTTATGATTTTTTTTATTGATTTTATTTTTTAATATTAGGATGGTTAAGAATTTAACTTCATAATTTGTTTCTTTTTATTTTACCTTTATACAAGTTTACGGGTTTGCTAAGGTAACTCAAGTTGCCCTAGTTTATGAGTTTGACGTGGTATTTTTTTTTAATTCAACGTGACTTTTTTTATTGTTTATCTTTTTCTTATATAATTAAAAAAATAGTTTTAGAAAAAAGTTATGTTATCAGATTTTATAAAGTTTATGGACCTATTCGCAGGTTTGACTAATTAATCTAGTTTGCGGGTTTAATAAATTTAAAAAATAATGATAAATCGGTAAATAATTAAAAAAATTATTAATATTTTTTTATATCATTAAAAGTGTTATAAACATATTTTCTATAAGTGTGGGTCTGAGCTTCTAAGCTCAGCTGTGCGTGGATCTTTTTTTTTTTTAAGACTAGGTGCACAATCTTGGCAATATAGGCAGCCCAAACGCTTAGGCTTGACTCCATTAACCCCCTGACTTTTTTTTTAAAAAAAATTCTATAATAATATCCTTTTAAATATAAAATAATTATAGTAATATTTTTTTTAAAAAAATAATATGATGATGCTATATTTTTAAAATAAAATTAGATTTTTTTAATAACAATGTTAGCAATTGCTTTATGAATGATTGTATATGAAACTAAAATGCATAAAAAAAAAATCATGAGTATTTGATGAGAATTAATTATCTATTTTTGTATTGTGAATTTTTTATAGAATTTTATCAAATTAATTATTCCTTTATTTTCATGTACAATACCATAAAAATTATCAAAACATAATAGTTTTATCTTTTTATTTGATTTTACTTTTCAAATCATTATAAAATAATTATTAGAAAAACTATGCTAGAGAAATATTTTGAAAAGATTCATAAAAAAATGGTTTGATTGACATAATTATTTATTGTCAGTTTCTTGAAGAAGAAAAAACATTTTCATGTCATAGACACATTGTTCCCTACTTTTTTTATGAAAATATTTTATTTTCATGTATCTTGATTAAGTTTTTACATTCTAGAACACCATAGTATAATAAAGTCTCTAAAAGGACAAATCATACCTTATTAGATATGATACGGTTCATAACAAGATACACAAACCTTTCATCTTTTTTCTATAATTTTGCCCTACAATCACACCACCATGAAACTTCCAGATATGAAACAAATTCAGGCAGAGACTCAATCGCTTGTGTAAGCATATGATTCAGGAAGTTATGCTGTTCAAATCGAAGGATATGTTTAAAAATGCGGTTGACATAATGATTTTAAAAATTTAATTTTTTATATTTTCAAATCATTTTGATATATTATATCAAAAATAATTTTAAAAAAATAAAAAAATATTATTTTAATACATTCTTAAAAAAAATAACACTTTAAACAATAACAACTATCAAATTTCCAAAAACACCCGAGATGTTGAAGACATACTGCAGATATTATTATATTAGAAATTATATTTCAGATGTGCACTCACAGAGACATGCGAACTAGAAAAATCTATCACAACAACTAGAAATGATCCAGCAAGATTATAAGTTGCTTGAGTTGGATCTTTCCCGTAGTTATTTGCATCTCCAATGAACTTTACAAGTGTCTGATAAAATACAAGCAACAAATTTCACCTCAACAAAACCTATCTGTACAAAGGTCGCGCCGATCTAAAGAAAACGTGCTGAGATACAACTGTTGCTAATACTCAACAACAATTCTATTCAACCCTATTAGAATATAACGAACACATATGTGCAAGCAATCAGATTCTGTCTCGCCTCCTAATACATAAGATGAGACGACTACTCCTGGCAGACAGAATTTGAACAATATGTCAATTTGAATTATTCAAGGTCTGTGTATGTATTAATCCACTTCCTATCTGGTAGCTGCTAACTGCATACATCCTTGCTGTCTTCATGAACAAGAAATGTGATTGAGATCCTGCCCAGATGGAATGTGTCTATTAGTCTTGACATCCATTACAGATGTGAACAAATATCTAGTATCCTAAGCATGTGTTCCTGTTCATTATCAAAAGAAAATTTACATCACAACAGGAAGGAAATAGAAAGAAAAGTAAAAAGAATCTCTCAACATTTATTTTATCTTTGTCAAGCAAAGGTAATTCTAGTTTTTCCATAAAATCCTACTTCATAGGGAAGGAAAAAGTCTTAAAGCCAGAAAACATTTTCTTCTTGGGATGAAAACAAATCATACACTAACAGAAAACATTCCGGAGATCTATGGTAGCAATTTTAACAGAAGAAGCTGCATCCTAATATACCTGCAGTTGTGTTTAAGAGTTGAGAGAGAGGATTCACATAACCAAAGTTTTTATGGGATTTTGCTCTTCGTATGAGTTTCCTTGAGCAAATAATTCACAATGCATTATGCACATACTTGCAAGTGTGTGCGCAAGCAAACATTGCAGGAGAAATTACTTGTAACACTACAAGTGATCAAGAAAAAACAGAGAGATGATGCTATTCAGTAGACAAATACCAGAAACAGATCTGACAAAGGACCACAAACACATACTGCTAAATTTCATTAGTTAAGGCACCATCACTAGCCATGGGCCAGACATTACAAGGAAGATATGCCAGTACAATATCATGCTATTTAGTGGTAAGAGATGAGAAAATTAGAGAAGTGATAATCTAAGAATGAAAAAAAAAAAAAAAAAAACAGAAACAGAAGAAAAAAGAAAAACTTCAAGAAACAAGTTTGTTCAGATCATCACATGGGATGAGAATATATTTGGACAAGCAAGATATGCTTTTTAGTGGCAAAATACTAAAATTAGAGAGGAGATGATATAAAAATGCAATAAGCATTTCAAACAAGAACAAAAACAATACAGAAAAACTTCAAGAAACAGCTTTTATTGGGATCATCTCATGGAATGAGAACATATTTGGACATAGAGTTCATTAAATGGACCTGGCCAAAAAGCATATCATGCTGTCTGGTCAGGTGCCCATAGAATTCTCCTGTTTCCAACAGGATGTGCATGATCATTTTTTTACTCCTCTAAAGAAAGCACCCTTTAACAGAAACATTTTACCTCAAGATGTTAAGACAAAAACAAATACTCCAAGGATAAGCATCAAGTAAAAACATAGCATAAATTAAGCGTGATGATAGACACATATGAAGTGCAGTCAGCATTCATTAGAAAAGGCACAATGGTAGCAGCATACCCTAAATTAATATCAGCAATCGGCAGAGGCTGTTTAACTGCATCTCTGACCACTGATTGTAGATCTATCCTGATACAGAAGATTTAGATTTCATACGAGGAATGCTAGTCTTACGAAGTTGAGGATTTTCTATGGAGTACACAAGAAGGCTTCCATCCTTGGTCCCAGCTATGAAGCATTCCTCCACAGTTACTGTAAGACAAGTTATAATCTTTCCAACTCCATTATACCTTTTGACAATATCAAATGTGTTCATAGAGCGCACAACTATCTGTCCTTGGTCACCTGCACAAACCAAGAACTCACCACATTTGCTAAGTTCAACACAGTTGAGGCGCCCATTAGATTCAGAGGTGGCAAGGTGCTTTCCGTTAATAGAATACAGATGTAAACTGAGATCCTCATCAGCATAAAGGACTACCCGCCCATGCCGAGATGCAACGAGTTTTGACAATGCATTGCCAGATGGATGGCGTAAAGATCTTACATATTTTCCCTCCCTCAAGGTATGGAAAACACAAGTTCCATCCTTTGAACCACTAATAACTAAATCAAGCTCCACACTAGCACATAAACATGTAATTATGTCATCGTGACCACAGAGAATATGAAAGGGAGTTTCAGCAATGACATAATCTTTACGGGCTAGTTCAGTCGGAGTGTTTCGAACTCTCTTTTCAGTGATTCGGGCACGAAGAACCTCCCAAACCATGACTGTGGTGTCGTAACTTCCAGTAGCAAGGAAACAACCATCATCTGTCACTGCAATTTTCATAGATTTAAGAGATATGAGGTGCACTCCAAGAATAATTCAAAATAAACAAATAACTATCAAGAATAAAACATTTTAATAAGCACTATGAAAAAGATATGGCAATATACGATGAATAGAAGATCATGTGATACAATAACAATGCTACATCATGAGATTAAATGATGATGGAAGATTCCACTCCAGAGCAGTCATGACATTATAGAATGAGAACTCACTAGCGTGCTATGACACTTTGGCTGGCCTTTCTACTTGTAGAAGCTTAAAACGCTATCCAAATAAATGTTATCCTTAACAAAATTCAAAACAATGATACTTGCACATTATCCTTTCCCCTCAAATAATTCATGTATCTGTCATTCATATGCTCCATTTCAAGAATGGCTTGCACATCCCAGAAAGCAAAAGTAATTGGGGTTGAAACTTGGACAAGCACAGGTCCATCCCTACTTTGACTTCGTAATTTAATTTTTAGCACAAGAATAGGTGATGCCAAGGATAGAACTCCCCACCCCTTGGTCCTAGAGATTTAATATCCCATCAAACAACCATTTGACTTCGAAGCTTAATAGATAGTTGAATGATTTGAAAATTAGACAAAGGGTAACCCACTGCTACCTTATGTTGATTTAATTTAATAATAAGAATTAGGGTGCCAAGGCTCAAACTCATGACAACTCTGAAGAATCATGCAACCAAAATGCTTAACATAGGATGGTTTTTATTATTTTCTCACAAACCTTAAAGCAGAAGCCCTTTAGGCTGAAACTTGGCAAACCACATGCCTATCACAACCCTTTGCTGAATTTTGATTTAATTTGATTTAACTATTATAATAGGGTGTCAATAATCAAACTCCTGAATGGTCATAGAGGCCTTTTCAGGTCAAAGAACCACTCAAACCAAAAGTTTTTGTTATTTGGGACACCAAAAATTGGTTTATGTTATATTCTCTTACAGCAGATCCACATTTTAATGTGATTCTTAAACATATGAACTTATGGGTGGACACAACAGCTTCAATACAAAGAATTACCTGCCACACAGCTGACCACATCTTTATGTTGTCGAGTGCTCTGCACCATTCTTCCATCACTTAAAGAAATGACTTGGAAACTATTTTCCCAATTACCACATGAGATTAAAAAATTCTCGGTTGGTGTTTGCAATATTGCAAAGCATTGTGCTCCTAGTTCAACATTTTCAGCCAAAGGACTGCCAATTTTTCGAGCAGAAAGAACATCATAACCAACTCCAAATAGCGGTTCCTGCAAAAGTTTGAAAACTTGTATTTAATACAAATGGATCCTAAGAAAATTTTATTGTAATATATTTTAAAAATTACGGGGAACAATTAGTAATCTACATGAGAAAATACACTCAACCTGGAAGCTAGAGAAAGTGAAATTTCCACCAGATTGAAGCTGAGTTGTCAACCACATCTTAACTGACAAAGTTAGCCCTTGGTTTACGAGAACAATATTCGAATCCAAAGTACCAACATATAATACAGCTGAAGGTGGATGACTTGTACTAGATACAATGGATGATAAATTAATGGAATCAGGTGCGAAGTATAAAGGACGGGCAATTGGAATTGGAGGCCCTCTTCTAGGGTGTTTCTTGCGGAAAATCTGAATTGGAGTTTGGCCAAAGTTCGCAATCTGGTCTTCAATTGCTGATCTCTGCAACTCATCTTCCATAGTGTCCAGATCAACAGCACCTTCGTAAGTTAAATAATAAAAAATATTTGCAGCCTGCAATCCCATTTCATTTCCGAAGAAACTAGTGAATATGGAAACACTAAATATCAACCAAGGCAAAACATGCATCACTTGTGAAAAATAAAATTGAACAAACCAACAATACCTCCACTGCTGGTTTTCCTCGCTGCTTGTAACCAAACACCAAATCAATCCAGTGATGGAGATTTGAGCTAACATATTCACTTTCAAGTGCATCTCGATTTTTATTTATAAATAATTCAGGTGAACCCTGCAAAAAAGGATTTAGATAAAAGTTATTCCAGATCACATGTTAGAGATAATAATAGACTTCCAGAGAAAAAAGCGAAATACAATACATGGTACACACATACATCTCAACAGAATCCATTACACAATCTAAAGGCAACATAACAGACCACCATTTATCAAACAACTTCCATCTCCAATTGAACTTTAGGGTTTGATGTTGCAGGGGGTTTGAAAGAATAGATAACTGCCAACAAAACCAATATATTAAGTGGCCTGGCATGAGAAAAGAGGAACTCATCTGCTCACTGGTTTCAAGATGATGCCGAACTCCAAGATGGCCATGACTCATAGAAGTGGGCATCAACGAATTATGACAATCTCAACTCATTAACTTCATGGAGCATATTATTTATTAAGACCAAAATTGATATTTGGTATAGATCATGTAGTTTAAAGTTTATTTCATCTGCTTGTAATTTGAATTAAGCTTGATCCCAGCTTGTATTAGACACCTGCCCACATTAGTTTCCGTGGCACATCACATTTGCACAATGACAAAAATGAGTTGCTTTTGGATTAGGATAGCAACACTTGTCATAGGACTAATGGCTGAGCTCTAGAGTATATCTGAAGCTCGAGGACCTTGTGGCTGCTGCAATTAATCCCCTCATCATCATTCTTGGATATCTCCCCTACCTCTCATTTGGTTTCTGGTTCTCTTCCTCTATCATTTGTTCATTCTTTTAATATTTACCAAACCTAATTATTATATGTTCCTGGATATTTTAATGTGATAAAATTCAAAAATTAAAATGCATAAATCCTCCCTTTCAGTTTTACTTGGAATCTGAAAGGTTGTACAAGCGCTTTCTCCTTTCCAGTATGACTATAGTGCTGTCCGAACTATAAAGTGCATGGAAAAGTTCGTACCTTGGCCCAGGGAGGGAGGCAAACATCCCCTAGTGGTTCCCCGTCCTGTTTGACTCCCAAATGATAAGAATTTGAATTAACAAGAAACTCCGGCATGTAAAAGAACTCAGGAATCAACTCCTTCACATCACTAGTATTAGAAAGACAATTTCGATATGTGCCTTCAATGCTTTGGAAAAGGCGATCTGCATGATCAAACTTACCACCCTGATAGAAAACAATGGCTCAGTTAAGTATATGCCAACAAATGATAGAAAAGAACTCAAACACATATTAACACTAAGAAAACCATATTGAACCAGATAACAAGTGAAACACGAGCTATTACCTTGAATACTACAAGGCTTAGCTGAAATGAATTATATGGAAAATCAATTAAGCCACTGACTTTCATCTTCATCTTATTTCATCCACAAATCTTTAAATATAGTAAAATACACCTTTTCTCGACCTAATAGAACTAGCTAAAAAAACCTTTTTCAAAATAATAAAACTTCATAGAAAAGCTAGCTATCAACTGAAAGTTTGATGCATAAGTGAATGTTATTCCTCCTCTCAAGATTTCCAATCACCCATACTGTCATATTCTATTTCTAATCACAGTAGGATAAGTAAATTACAAAAAAGGGTTCCACCAGTGTGGTGTCCTAAGAAGGAGAGATTGGATTCAATCCTATGCTCCAACATCTTCTGCTCGAACCTACATCATTGCGGTTGAGGGCCAAGGATGGGTAAAATGGAAAATAGAGAGAATAGACGAAAGAAATTTGAATTTGAAGTTTCACATTTAATGGAAAACATTCAGGCAACTTTCCTTATAAACAAGAAGTCAAATGTGCTTAGCCTCTCTTTTATGTAGACGAAGTGGACCATAATGACAAATGCTTTTACCAGGAGAATCCTAAAAGAAGTTGATTTTGTTTCAAAGACAACCAAAAAAGAAAAGAAAAAACAAACAGAGAGAGAGAGAGAACTCTCAATTTCTTATTATGATGGGAAAGAATAAGAAGAAAGGAATAGAATTTCATAAAAGCAAATGGGAAACAAAAAATATGCATGCATAGCATCATAATCCTGTGTACACTCTTTATTCAAACACTCGTTATGGAATAGAGTGAATTTTGGGCTCCTTCATGGTGTTCTAATTTGATGCTTTCAGAGGAGTTTTATTAGCTGACATTCAACAGAGCTGGCTAGCCTTTTAACTTTTGTTGTTCCCTTCAGTTATGCCTGATCTCGAATCTTTGTATTATATTTTCTTTGTGAAATCCTTTTCTTGAATCAAAACAATAAATAAATAATCAATAAATGGCTACATGCACCATCTACTCATATCACATTAAGCTTCCACATGCTGTATCAGATATTTAACAAGAAATATTTAAAACCAGTACCTGCAAATTACGGTGAAGAGATGTGAATGGCTCTAACCTAAGAAGGTAATAAAGCACAATCCCCATGCTTGAATAATGAGACCCATAGTAGAAGCTGCGCTAAGGAATGGAAGAACTGTCACCCATCAGGGAAAACAGGAACTAGCAAATACATGTAGAAAACAATCACAGGTGTTAAAAATATGGATGAGAATTACCTGGGTATATCAGGATCAGAGAAGCTGCGATACCTGTCTTCAAACACCTGATTAGGAGAAGCAAATATTAAAATACTTTTAAAAAGCTTAGTTAGAAAAACTGTGTTCATCATTCTAAAAACAGATGACGAGAAAACAAACCTCAAAACGTTTTACATCAAGAGCTCCAACAGGTTTAGTAAGATCCCGAAAGGTCAAAGCCTTGTTAAAATCAAGATCCTCAGAGGAATAATCTGCCAAAACCCAAGGGAAGACAGGATACTGTGTTAAGTCATTGTAAGATCTTCCTGCAAGTGTGTTGAGGATCATCAGGTATTCAAAGTTTGTTATATCCCTTCTCCTCCAACTCTCCCTGGCAATTTCTGCCATCCGCAAGGCTACATGCCTATCAACAAATGAAATAGTCCCACTCTTGTCCTTACTACTTCCTTTCGGAAACAAGAATTCATTTCGAGTAGCAACTATTAATGTTCCAACTTCTTTTGCATCCTTCTGTGATGCGAAATTCAAGAAGACAGGAGCAACAGAGTCACTGAAGAAAATCTCTATTGCACTGTATCTAAGCAGATAACGACTCCAATGGACAGCCTTTATCTATAACAAGAAAAGGAATATCAACAAATCAGGTTTTGTACAAGTGAAGAAGAGAAACAAAAAATTACTAGAGTTTACCAACCTTGTCAACACTCCATCTTTTATGTCGCCTCACATGTTTTAACTGCCTTTGCTGCACATTTTCATTTGCTAAGACTGTATTATCAACAGAAATCACCTTCTCAGGGCTAAAATTGACATGTATAGGCCAGTTAAGAGACTTATGTTTCTGTTCAAGCTTGTTTGCATCAGACTTGATAGAAGCTTGGAAGTTTTTGAATACAGATGATCCTCCAGTACCTTCAACCAAAAACTCACCAAAAAAGTGCAAGAAATTTTTCTTGACTGCCAAATTTCCAGCCAGTTTTCTTTTTGGTGTTACAAGTACACATTGAACAGACATGAGAACCTGAAACAGGAAACCGGCATAAGTAATGCAGCAATTCTAGCTCTATGTATTCTCAAACTTGACTCAGACATACCTCACTAGTTTCTGTTTCTTGTGAAGTGGAAGAAGAATCTCTTTTGTCTTGTACAATTTCATTCTGACTGCTACTGTCTCCAACAAGATCCAAGCGTTGACTCTCTGAAGGATCATCAGGGATAGGTGTTGTTTGCCCACTGGTTTCAGCATCATTTTCACCAGCTTCTGAAATCACCTCATCAGTTATCCTGCGCACTCCTTTCAATAGAAACTGCTTCATTTGCTCAGGAATATGGCCCACAAAACTATTTTTGGTTTCATTTACAGGAAGAGTATCCTCATTGCTAGAGGATGAAGGAGGAAGACATAGCTTCTCATCAAAGTGATAGTTCTGTCTTAACTTGGGTCTGCGTCTCCATGCATCCTCTGTCTTGTCAAGTTTCCAGTGCTTTACAACACCATTTGGAAAAAGATTAGCTGACCACGGACCTCTCTCATCAATCAATGTGCGGAACATGTGCATCCACTTCTCCTATCAAGGCAACACCAATTGTTTTATGAGCATAATCAAAACATTCAGAAACGTTCCAGAGGCAATAAGACAACAGTTAGAAAAGATGGTATATATTATACAAAAACCAACATACTGCAACATTTTGCTCCTCTTCCTCGTGCACAAGCTGCTGTGCAGCTCTTCTACTGTCATCCAAAGCAACAATTGAGTTCAAACTATTTTGTATCTCATCTTCAAATGCTTTCTTGTTAGTAGTTTCCACAGTGGAATTCTCATCCATCCTAGCATGGAGCTCCTCCAACTGCCTGGTGCGGTCAGATATTGATGATTTTATGTATTTTGCCTCGTCAGAAACCTGTAGAGTAAAATATAACAATTGATCAAAAGAGAGAAATAGACATAAACAGACTTCACCATCTAACTTACCATGATCCATTGAAAAGAGGCCATCCTTTAAAAACAAATGAAGGGTTCCACATGAAGCAGGATGAAATTTTTGTATAACTTGTTCGTGTGCTCTTTTTCTTAAAACAGGCTTCTTTATTGTGGAGCATAATCTATAGCTAAGAGTATGGATGTGTTGAAGTTTAAATAATTTCTCATAGATGACCTTTTCCTATTGTTGCATGCACAAAATATTTCATTTTGTTTTTATATTAGTTTTTTAGTTCGTATCCTAGTTTTCTTCAATAGACTTCTTGACATGCATATTTGCCTGTAGTGAACTATGTACTAAATGCAATAAGAAAAAAGATTTCATCACATCTTCGTACCAGCTATATGAGGTATGGCCTTACATGTGTAAGAACCTGACAACAACTTCAACTGAAGTTTTTCTAAATATAAATTACTAGCCAGAATGTAGTCTACAGGAGTTGATTCGAGGAAGACAAGCAGGAGTCTCTTAATACCTCTAGTTGCAAGAACTATATTCGACTTTATATTAATATATTGAATCCAGATCATAGAATCAGCTTATCATATACTTCTTTTACTTAAACTTGAAGCTTCTGATTGAAAAAAAGCTGCAGGGTTCTCTTTTGGCCATCCTCTTTACTGTCATCATACTATCAGTCAGTGTGTTATGCTGTACCAATTGGCATTACAATCATGAATCTCCCTGCTCTCCCCCTGGACACTAATATTTAATAAATGATCCCATATCCTACAAGTAAAAGTCATGACAACTACCTCCACCTTTTTAAGGAGAAGAAGCACCACCAGGCTATCAGCTTATTGATCTTTAACTACTTCATGCAATGAAAGCAAACAGAGGAATAAACATCAAGAAAAAACCAAGTAGAAGTCTATGCATAAAGCTGTATGACAAGAAAAAAGACACTAATGAAACATACCGCTGCAAGCACTCGATCCTTTTGAATTATACTGTGAATAGAGCTCGTGTCTTTTGAGTTACTCCCTGTATCAGAAGAGTCATCTCTACCCACAATGCTAGAAGCCAGCATCGATTTACCACAGTTGATTGTTTCTCGAATTAGGTGAGATATAACATGAAGACGAGCACCATCATCTAACACCCCATATTCAGACCTTACAGCAAGCAAAGACCTGGCCACAATGACAAAGTCACAACCCTAGGTTAACACTGTAGCAAAGAGATCACAGGTCAGCCTTCATGATTTATGTAAACCAGTGCAGCCATAAGACAGAAAATCTAAAGACAAAAAAATGTAGTTAGGAGTTAAGAAATAATACCAGATGAAAAGCTGCAACCTGCTCTTACTTTGCTCATCATCAGCAGCCAGAATAGAAGGTAAAAGTGCAATAACCTGTTGCACACACCGAGATGCTCTTTCTAGGGAAGATCTGCAAAGATACAGAATAGCAAGTCGGAAAACAATTCTTGGGCACCTCTCCCCTCTTAAAAGCATAGCTTTGTCAGCAGTTTTATTTGGTTTTCCAGCTAATGCATTGCCAATCCCCCCTGACACAACAACCGCAGCCATTTCTGCTGCAGGAATATTCAATGATTCTACTAAGCCACGTGCTCTTTGACCCAATGATGGTCCTGCTGCTGATGATGATTTAAGCATCATCTTGCTTGGCCCTTTGCCATTGATCTCGCTGATAATAATCCACAAATTTTCATACAAATCCCACCACTTATCATTGATTACTTCACCTTCATGTGTGGTTGAATGCTTGCCACCCCACGGATTTCTAAAAAAAGCGACAATTTCATAAAAACTGTTAAGCATAGTACATGACTACATGAAAAGATGTGGCTATTTGAAGAACTTGAAAATCATAAAAATTATATTGAAAGCTACCTCCATGGGTTACACAAGAAATGAGTAAGTTTTGGGGGCTTGATTTACTGTTCAGGTTTTAAGGTTTGATGGCTAAAAATTGGAAATCCAACAATCAGTGGTAATTTTGTAATTTTATAGTCAGAGGTACTTTAAAACTACCATAACTTTGAATTATTCTATTTAAGATGACATAGGTTGATGAGTCTTGGCAAGTTTAATAGTAATTTGCTTTCCTTCAGGTCACATCTTGATTTGGAAGTCTTTTCATTTTTCTGAATTAGGAAACTTTTTTTACACTTATAGAATTGATTTAAAGTTTTAGGGAACATAACCTCTTCGGATGTTATCGCACCCTTGGATGGTGAGACTCCACTAAATCTTAATTTGATTAAAGTTCAAGAATCCCTCACCAAAGCTCCATTTTTCATAAGAACCCCCCCTAGTCACTGTTAAAAGGCTGTGAAGAACCCATTTTTCACTGCTCGGCTCTTGAGCTAACACATATTCCTTCAAGTGCATCATACACCAATATATACCTATGTGTTCATACATACTCTTTAGCCCACCAATTAAGCTTCTAACCATTAGTCAAATAATCTTAGTTTTGGCTGTTGCCTATTTTCAGCCAGCCAATACTTTTTTGTTCTGAATAAAACTATTCTTAACCCAGAATTGACTGTAACCTAAGAAAATCTAGATCTTAAAAGCTTTAGATCACCCTCATTGTATAGCATCCATAATCCAATTTGAGTTTTGTCCAATATCAGAGATTGACGCATGGAAATATCCAAGTTGAATAGCCAAATGATCATAAGAAATAAAGAGCACATATAATCTCCAGGATAGTTTGCTTCCTTTGCATCAAAATATAACTACATCTATTACAAAAACTTCTTAAAGGAGGAAGGAAATTTTATGCTTGTAGAACACTCAGAACTGAAAGTAAGTTAATTTGAACCTCAGAAAAAGTTGTCTAATAAGAAACAATACCAATTTTCAAGCACAGCTTTGTATATTCTAAAATATTTTCTTGTGTAGACCCCCTTCTAAGTAACTGGTTTCACTTTCTACATATAGATTTACACACATAAAACATGCAAGTTGTATATTAATGAAACTTCGTGCATGGACAGAACTGAGTATTCAGTGATTATGATGCTCATTTCAATATATAGTATTTTTGAAATGGTATCTCCCAGGTTAATAAATGAAAGTTAATGGATAAAGTCGGGGGAGGGGGGGGTGAATTGAGTCAACTGAAATTACCAGAGAGATTAATGATGCAATGGAAGTCTGTCTGACTACATTCTTTATCAAGCAAGTTTCATCATTACCCATGCGTGCATTAAAGAACCAAAACAGGTTTCATTTTAGACAAGTTAATTCACAATTAAAAATAATAATAAATCTGACAACAGACAGTGTCTTAAGAAAGAGTAACAACTGAAAAACATAGTGACAATACCTAGATGTCTGATTATTAAATTCTCCTTGCACAACCTGAGAGAGTGCAGAACTAAAATTCTTCTGACTTTCTAGTTCTGAAGAATCAATCGACACTTCAGAGCTGTTTTCTGGAAACTACAAGAAAGAGAGAGCATTTATTTTGCTCTTCTGTAGCAGAAAAATATAGAAACAGTATTCAAAGCAGTTTCAGTACTGTAAAACAAGGAGATAATGCTTTTGCAAGCCCATGACATGAAAGTTCTAAGATCTTCTGCATAAAGAGAAAACAACACCAATAATTCTGAAAAAAACACAACAAAAATGTAGAATATTGTCGTTGGTTTTTTACAAAACAGACAAATTTGCACAGCACTAATAAAACATTGAAATGATAATAACTTTGACTTTGCATAATATTAGATTTTATAACAGAGCATGGATAACAAATTCATGCAAGTCCATATAATAACAATGTGAAAAACAACTGTGTAATTTACTATCGTTAAAATTTGAAGGAAATACTCCTTTTAAATGCAATTGACCCAACAGGGTTCAAGCAACTAATTAAGCATCACAATGGACTCAAATCTTCCTGCTAAGTCCTTTGGGGCCATCCCAATGAACTTAACTTCAATAACTGCACAGGAAAGTATAGTCATGCCAAGGCATCAGCAAGATAATCGAAGAGCCACATACCAAAATCTTATGATCAATTTCAGCAACGAGCATCTCATCCATCAGTTGTAGAAGATATAATGTATTGTCCCGACAAGGTTGTGCAGCAAAGATATTTTCCTCAAAAGAAAAGTCTACCAGCCTTTGAATCAGGTCCTCAAAGATATCATGAAGCAACTTTCTACGTGAGATGCTGTCCTGTGGTATAAAATGTTCAAGCAAAAACAATTCTTAAACTGGTGAAACTGGTGATAAATTTTAGGTAAACATAGACAAAACGGTGACAGATATTCATAATGCAGACAGGATTTCAACATACTTGGTCACATTGCAGGAGTAGAAAATTCACTGTCTCTTCCAACTGTTGCCAGCCACCTTTTACTGAAAGCATATAGTGGCAAAGAACAACACAAAATAAACTCCTCACCAAATTCTGCTCGAGTCTCTCACTATGAGTTTGGTCTTGAGACTCAACTATATAGTCTTTGATCACGTTAAGTTTTAAAGTGGCTGTTAACCATGCATTCCATCCATATTCCTATTTGCAGCATTCAAATGATTAGAAAATAGTTTAGAAAGAGTAGACTAATTATTCGTGGTTAAGAAAGTGTGTAGACTAACTATTTGGAGTAATTATACCATCAAAGCTTCAATGTTTGAAGAATTTGAATCAAGCAGATCAAGCAGATCCCTTATTATTTTCGTTCTAGTGGATACATCCTCACAGCTAGACAAGAATCCGAATATGATAACCAAGATTTGAGGAACAAGAAAATGAGAATTATTTCCTTTGCTTCTCTGCTTGTCAACCTGGTTATATTTCTGCAAAACCTGCATAATATCAGTTTTCATTAAAGCAGTTTAGAGATAAATCCCATGGTATACTTTAAACCAAAATGGTATGCTATTGAGCAAATGACTGGTGAGCTTAATTACTATATTGACGGGATGAAAGGAAAAGTTGAACTATTCACAAAATATTGGTAGTCACCTGTTTGGGACTAGCACCACCAAGAAGAACATCAAACAAGGCTGCACACAAATTATCTGTTAGTGGAAATCTGAACAACCTATCAGATATAGCTGAGAAGACTGGCTGCATTTTTGAACTGACTTTCTTCTGGCTTTCTGAAACAGATCTGGATCTCCCAACAGAAAGATTGAAGAGTCTTGGTGGCTTCCTCTCAGATTGTAAACCAACCAAAAGTCTTCCCAGAAACTGCAAGCTGAGAAGTCTGATAGGCTCATATTCCCTATTGGAAACAAACAGGAAGTTGAATTCTAAGAATATGAGAACCATTGATTCAAATCCTGAATTCTATGAAAGAAATAGAAGCACATCTAGAGATAAACTATATGCAAATCAAAGACAGATATTATTCTAAAAGTGCTATGAGTTCTGAAAGAAAAGGTTGAATTTTTCAATGTTAGAGAGTAATATAAAATCATTCTTGAGGCTTCATCTAGGAGCTTAGGTTGAACTAGTTCTTTGACATGGTATCAAAGTCTTGATAACCAACTGGTCATGAGCCAAATTAATAGAATTAAGCACAGGGTAATGGTGGGCCGTGCAAGTTTCAAATCCAAAGAACTTTCACACCTAGGAGCTTAAGCTTTTAAGTTGAACTGATTCTTTGACATTCACTACTGCAGCCATTTAGGAACAGCAGCATCGTGTAACCATATATCAACTCCAAACGTAGGATAAACGTATATTTGCAATGCACACATTCAGGCTTTTAGGGGAGTGTTCTTGCCTTTCTTTCCTGACATTCAACAAGTTTGGAAATCACATTTACATTCAAACCTTTTCTTTACTTTCTTTTTCTTTTTGAAGGATGACTTACTCTCCGAATTGTCTATAGTCTCTTTCTTTCCAATAATACTTTTTCTTTCTTTCTTCTGAGAAGAAGTATATACATATAGCAGAGGCACTTAAAATGTAAAATGTTTAACTAAAAGCAGGCTGCTTTAGCAGTTGTTAAACAGCTTTTACTAACTTGATGAAGATTCTGGAGTTCATAATACCTAGTTTAAAGTCTAGCATATCTACATATAAATGAAACACCAGCTTAATTTAACTCACCTACCAACCATGAACTCAAACAATTTTGTAGCCCCTTTTCAATTCAAATTTGCAAAAAGCATGCAATTGGTAACAAATTTCATTTCAATGCCTTCAAAAGCTCAAAGTCTCTATAAAATTTGGCATTCTAGATGCTACATCTAAGGAAATCATCATATGATCACGCAACAGCCTCATAGAATAGCATACCTCTGAAGAAGATTAACAAAAATGTGGCAACCACCAATGAGATTAACTTGTTCAAGGAAAGCAACAAGCAGTTGTTTTTGAGAGAGAGCACGGATGACCATATGCAGAACATCCTCAATGCATGCCGTATCCTGGCTTGTTTCAAAGAAGGCTATTATTGCCTTTATGTCTGCAGTGCCAATGCATTGCCTGCATATCCCAAAATTTTATATAAGAACTTGTAAAATAAAACACCAGATGAGAAACCAATAAACCAAAATAAGTTTGTTTCAAAGTAACTGCAGTAGTGGAAACGGTACCTGAGGCTCATCTCACCGAGACTCAATAAAAGAAGACGAATTTTGTGAGTTTCTTCTCTATTAGGTCTCTCTCCAATAATAACTTTGGTAATGGGATGCCGAAGAGGCTTGCTTCCAATAGCAAACCGAGATTTTGAGTTGTCCCAGTAAAATTGACGAATTATATCAATAACACGAGGTAGTTGACACAGACTCTTGAGTAATCTTGGATCATTGTCAAATTGCTGGATGAGAAACATGTAAAGCTCTCGCTGCACCTTGTATACTGTGTAGACCCAGATGAAAGGATTAAGAAAGATGCAAGATATGGCATCTTTAACAAGCAGCTCAGCTAACCCTGAAGAAAAAGCAAAGAAGATAAATACTTTCAAACAAAAAAAGTATATGCACAAAATGCAACTAAAATGATTGAGGATAATCAATACATGAATAGAGTACTTTTCCACATGAATTAAAATTAGTGGATAGTTTATGATACACACCACAATTTGCAGCAACGTTAAACAGATGTTTCAAAGCTGAAAGGGTCTCCAAATTGAGTAGCTCTGGTGGAACTGATTGCAATAAAAATCCCAGTATTGAAAATCCAGAAAGAAGATGCATTTGCTGCTGATTTGCTAAATTATCATCTAGGACAGAAGCTATAAGCTCAATAACCTCAGCTGTCAGGCGTTCTTTTGTGATTGGTGTAAGCAATGCATGTTCAAAGGATCCACTTTCTTCATTGTCATACCTATCAGATTGGGAAATGAGAGGAAAAAACACAGACACGCCACCGACGCAGTAAATTATCTGTTGCAGCATGCGTCGTGAACATAACTGTGTACCAGCCATAACAGTTGCTTCAAATGCCTTCTTATCTAATGCATGATCTGTTACCAGTGAAACATTAAACAGCTTCTTGCCATCACTTGCCTGAAAAAGAAACTAACTGCTTTGAATTTGCCCAAATATCCAAAGCAAGCTTTTAAAACCAAAATTTTCATGAGAAGACAGCAAACCTGGGCATTGAGTCCAAAGATAATTTTTGATGACAGACCATCTTTAGAATCAAGAATTCCACTGGGCAATGAGCTATCATAAAAAGGTGTGGCTTCGTTATCAAGGAACGAGTACATATAGCTTGGTCCCAAGGAATAGATGCCCTGGACTTGCTCAGAAGAAATGGCATCACTAAACAAGTAGACAGGACCAATCTGACCATGAAAAGAGAAGAAATCTCGAATGGAGTCCGGAAAAATTTCTTCTTCATTATGAGGCAAATTAATTTTCATGCCAATACTACTGCTCGTCAATAATTCATTAACTTTTGCATATCTGAATCATGAAAAGATGCAAATCAGGGAGGAAAATCCCTCTACGCAAATTGAAATGTGAATGAAATAAAAGACAGGAAGTGGGATAGAACCTGCATCGTTCAGATGCCACGAGATCACCATTCACATAACATCTCAACAGGCTACCCCCAGAAAATGCCCGCCCAATGCTATGAGTTATGCAAAGAAAATGCCATTTCTTACTGGCTAAATTAATGTGAAATTGAATACGCTGCTGCTTCAGATTAATTGACTGCCAAAGACACAAGGAGATAATATTAAATGAGATGCTAACAAGAATCTTCTTAGTCCAAATTATTGATCAGAGCTTTTCGTATATGAATTACCACCACCACCAGAAGATTTTTCCCAGCCAATAACTTACCTCATAAATAAGCCTTTCATTTCCAACAGCTGCCAAGCACCCTTTTCCATTTTCAGAAAGAAAACTGAAAAGACCCATTGTTCCATTTCTAGGGAAGCTTTCCACTCTAAGCCAGCACGAAAAAGAAAAACCCTTGCTGAGAGGCCACTGCACAGGTGTTTTAACTATAATCCCCTGCAGTAAGTTAAGAGAAAATGCAAATAATCATTTTTTTTATATTATTGTTAATTTCTCTGAGAATGAGAGTGCAAGTATCCTGAAAAACTCATGTTTAAGAGTAAAAGAAGTGTATTTTATCATGATAAAACAAATCACAAGTATAAAGAGGAGTTTAAAGCATCATCCAATTCAAAGTTAAAAAATCAACACAATAGCTCTCCAATCCAACTGAAAACTAAGAACCTTACATCTCTCAAAGCAGTGACAAAAAAAATCTATCCCATAAACAATAGCCTAAAAACAGAAAGATCCTTAAAACTAGTGAAATCGAGTTCATTTAACTGGACAAAGATTGCACAATAACCCCCCAACCCCAAATCTGATTACAAATTTGTAAAGAAGTAACAAGATAGAGAAGACAATGAAATGATGAGAACAAAATCATTTTCCAAATAAACGTTATGAACACAAAGAAAAGTTTCCTGTCAATATCAATGCCAGCTGGAGATGCACTTACAGAAAAGATATGTGGAAAACAAAATCATTTTCCAAATATACATAATGAATGCATAGAAAAACTTCCTATCAATATCAAAGCCAACTGGAGATACACTTACAAAATAGATGTATAGCTCCATAAAGAAGGGAAGGAAAACACTGCATGTCAATGTAATTGGATATGAAGATACAGATTTATTTCTTTAGATAACTTCTAAGAAACCATAGGGACTTACAGAATCATTCCCGTTGAAATCAAAAAAAGCAGTTGGGCCCTTCTCATTGAGCATTGACAAAACAGTGGTCAATAATAGTGAGCAGTACTGCTGCCGCATCCCGACTTTTTCACTTCGGAGAAGAGCAAAGATTTTACGGATATCCTTCCCAGATATGCTATGCCCACCAACGACTTGAATCAATTGCGCAATTTTCAAAATGGTGCTGTCATTATCTTCTTGAGAAAACCAATCAAGAAGAAAATTAAGCATTCCTGCTCTGACACATGAGGCTCGGTTGGAAATGGAATCCCTGAGCAGTTGCTGGAACATGTTGAGACCATAGTGCCGCAAAGAGTCACTGCTCTGCCCAGTCATAAAATAGAAAGTAATGATACAGAGTATTGTTGTCAAAAAACAGAGGGAAAAAAAGGGACAACTTCAGAGATGAGGCAGTGGCCACTCCAAATCTGAGGAAAAGGAAACAAACAAATGGAAAATTTACAGTGGGAAACAATTACCAACCTTCTGTAGAACACTGAGATAAAGTATGATCACATCCTCATTCTGAATCAGAACAAGAGTGGAAAAAACTATATATGAGAAGCAAGTCTATTTCACTAACTTAAGATTATAAAAACATTTGAGTATATAGAAAAGGTAAAATAAGAATTAACAAATGTATGATCAACTAACAGTGACTGGCAATGAATTGTTCCAATTTTCAGGCAAGGATATCACCTTTATGAGAGGGCTTGATTTTATATCAAACTTTCCATCGACAAGCATATCAAGAAGTGCATTTAAAAGTGCTTCACTTGGACGCCATTGACAAAAGTCCAATAGCAAACTTTGCATTGTCTGATAACCCTTGCCAACTAAGGCTCTAAACGAAGCCTACAAAAATTAATGGATTAAGTATAATTGGCATTATTACATAGCCACATGAATAAAGAATTTTCCATGCATTGCAATAATTAAGAGTCCGTTTGGGAACGTGGTACAACCCGTGTTCCCAAAAAAATCAGAAGATGCAAAAGGAAGGACAACAGGAATCACACAAACAGAGTGCTCACAGAAATGCTTGTATATAAAGTTGGAAATTGACTTAGTTACATTGAATCAAACTGGGCAAAATAAGATGAATTAAGCAACCACACCAAAATTGTCAACACCAACCCAACCACACCCCCCCCCCCCCCAAAAAAAAAAAAAAAAAAAACAGAGAGAGAAAGAGAGATCCAATTTCCAAGCTTGTTTTAACATGTAAGGTGATCACTTGATTATCAATAGGACTTCATATACACGAATAATAGAATGAAAAGACTCATATTAAGCCTCGTTTCATCTGATAACTAATGGACAAGAGAATTTTACTCTATATATACTGAGAGATCATACCAAGCTGCAAAACGTTTTAAACTATAGTCAAAAACCAACAGCCAGGTTAGTTCTCTTTCCCCTTAATATGTTCATCTTACTACTTTGCAGTAGCTCTTCAATGCCCATACCATATTACTGGACTCCCACATCTACCATCTCTTGACGATGGAGTTCCCAGCCACAAACAGGCATGTAATTCACCACCAAGCCCATTCATCCACTAATTCCTAACTATGAAGGACATCCATACACAGACACACATGCATGCACGTATTCTCAATTATTGCAAGTACCAATAGCATTAATATTTGTAATTACCAAATGGACAAGAAACATACATGTCAAATCGTTACTTTGTAAATAATTCTCCATTAGAAACATCAGCCTTTCAATTGAAGTTAATTATTCATAGAATCCGAAGGTGAGAATATACAGGAGCACCATGAAGGAAGATTAGAGGAAAACAAAACACACAAAACAAAAGCAGGAAAAAGGGATTACCTTTGAGTCATCATTATTTTCTAGGAGGCAGGTCAGAGTTTGAAGGACATTTAGAACCAACTTCTCTCCATACACCTCATCAAGATTACCATTTAGTAATGAGACAACATGCAAAAAGCATTCGCCATCACGAAACAAGGCTTGGTAGTACTGAAAGAACAAATAACTATTAAGAAATCAAAACTACCCAAGAGCAAAGTTCTCATCATATATAACCCCCACAACCCCACTCATAGGAAAATAATAATAGCAACCATAATAAGGTCTCTGAAATCAATATGACTTTTGAGGACAACATACCGCAGGATTGGTCATGAGCATCTCTCTCATTCCAACCAATAGATTGATAGACAGCTCTGCAAAACTTTTCTCCCTTTCCTTTATTTGAGTGAAAGTCTCTAAATACTTTGAACATAAATGCAACTTTGCCTTTTGATCTTCTAGAGATGATGGAACTAACTGATGACATGGAAAAAGGTTAAGTTCAGTTGCCTTGACAGTGACAACAACAACAACAACTGTCAAGCAAACATTGAGTACAGTGAAGTACCTTCATGAGGTCAAGGATGCTCTCAAACACATGATTTCTCATGCCTTCTTCCCAAAATAAATCAAACAAACAATCAATGCAAGTCCAGTCACACAAAACGAAACTCCCTGCATCATCAGCAATTGAGAAAAATTTTGTGAAGAGCTCCATGCATGTATCCATGCATGTAAACCAACTTTGGCCCATCTTTTCTGAATTAGGTCTCTGACCACCATGAAGTGGTAGTATTTTACTCTCAAGAGAAGGGCTCATATTTCCAGACCTTCTACACTCTTCGGCTTGAATACATGCAACTTTGAGGACCCGAGAAACTGCACTTAGAGACTTGAAGGAGGCAATCGTTTTCTCTGGCAAAAGCTGCAATATATGCAGTAGACTCTTTGCAAGAACAACAGCGATGTCAGGATGACATGCACATTGTTCTAAGGCATCCAGTAAAACAGACACCTCAAGCTGCAAAACAGAAAAGCAAATTCTAGCATGACAAATGCAACACTACCAAGTTTATCAACTAATAATGAGATATTTATGGCCTTTGCAAAACCCAGATAACAAAGTGCCTCAAAATAGCATCTCTCCCCTTCAACAAACATTCATATTTTTAGTTCATAAGCAAGTTTGTTTATACCGAGAACGACCAAAAATGGAGGGCATCCTTTCAATGTGACTCATATATGAAAGAAAAGTCACAACAACAAAAGCTAAAATCGATAACATCAATGAACTCCAAAAGAAATAGATGAGAACAATTTTGTGACATTTATAATCACAGATAAGTCAAAAGATTTCCTCACCCTTTCGAAATAATGCTATTTCACTCCAAACAATGACATCATAAAAAATAAGATAGGAACATGGCCATGTTATGTTATTTTTCCCCTCCAACATGGATCACAAAGCTTAACCACTAAAGATGATGCTGCTCAGCTTATCCCAAAAACTAAGAAAAGCATAGATCATATCTAAAAGAAGACATGGGATTGCAAATGATTCGATATTTCCCCAATATCTTCAAAAACAAATGTCATCATGCAAACTCAATTTACAAGGTTTTACCAGCTTATTCAAGTCAGACTAAATTCAATCTCCTTTCTTATCAGATAATATGTAAGAAACAAAACATCAATCTTAAAGAACTATTCACCATTAAGTCAAAAAGAGAATCATCAAGTGAATGAAACAAAAACCTACCAAGTTATCCACAGTTCCATTGCAAGTTGCAGCAAATTCCACAAAGGAGATTACTTCCATCTGAAGGATCTCAAAACTACTAATCTTTGTTTGATTGGAAATGCTACTAGAGGACAAGTTTCTGTCAAGCTGTCCTGGGAACCCTTGATTGTAACTGCCACACTCTCCAGCCATTTCTTCTGAATCTGGTCCGAAGTGGAAAAAATTCTCAGAGAAGATAAGGTCCCATATCCCCTCTTCCCTGAATATTTCAAGTGATACAGGTGATGAAACAAGAACCTTCGTAAAGGCATCAAGTACAGAGTGTTGTAGGACATTAGCAAAGACCCTGCAAAATAAACAAGCAAATAAAGGAAAAACGAGGGAATCATGGGAAAAAACATGCACTGTAAGCAAAATTTGGTGCCCTGAATTTCCTAACAAGAATACAGGGAAAGAATACAGAAAACGCACTGCGTCATCACCTTAAATGGTTAGGCAACTCCTTTTGATTTGAACAAGCCTTGATGCATGGAAAGACTGTAAGAAGAACCCCCATGACCCACTTAATTGAAAGCTCACCATATGCTGCAGAAATTGGCATTCCAATTCGACCAGTGTTTGTTTGGACATGGTGAGGTTTAATATTTTCAGGAGCAACAATGAAAGAACACAGCACCCCACTCAATTTGACAACATATTCATTCCAAAGTTTAGAATAAGCAGCATCAGCTGGAAGGGGAAAAGATCGTTCCATCTTTACATGATTCTCATTTTCCAAGTCAGAAACAGGAATTTGGCAATCATCCTGTACAGACAAATCCTTTGTATTCTGCTCACACTCTTGAAGCAAGAAGGAAAGCGAACAAAAGCTATTTGCAAATTTATGAATTCTTCCATTTTCACATAGGAACTGCAGGTTGTTCATATTACCAAAGCTGAATATTTGTTAAGGGCATTGATAATTGTTGGTACATAATTAACAGCAGAAATATTGAGGAATAAAAAAAAAGGCTTTCTTTTTCACCTTTTGGACCAAGAAACATAAATGGGGAGTCTGAGCCAGATACTAAGAGAACTCCTACCAACCTAGCCCCTGATACGATATATAATGTCCAATTTTCCTTAAAAAAAGAAGATTTCATGATTTTTTTTTTCTTCATCAAAGGATACCTTTCGCTCCATGCAATTCAGAATTCTAAACTTCCTAATGATTGAAGTATCAACTTAAAGCCTAGTTATCTTTTTCATTTCATAAACAAAGTTGGAAAGCACTATACACACATAATCTGGATTCACTTCGAGGCAAGATATCAAATGGAGCAATGTAGAACATTAAATCTATGCAAATGCATGATTTGAAGGATACACAGCCTCTCTTAGAACTGTCAAAGACAGTACATGTAACTGGAATATTTTCAGCAAGGGATTCTCACCTCTGCAATAGAATGCAAACCTTATATTTTGAGAAGACATGATGGTGAGCACAACAAAGTTAAGACAAAGGTTCAACTTGAAACAAAAGCATATGAAAGAAACCAAAACAAACATAAATTATATTTCAAAATGGTAAAGAAAAGAACTAAATCAGCATCTGATATCTTGTCATTGCTAATTACAACAAAAGCAACACTGCTAAACTTCTAACAGTCTCGAAACCATAATTTGCTAAGTGAAATAATGCCAGCACAAGCAGCAAATTAAATGCTTTAAAAGAGAAATTAACTAATGTCAGAACTTTCATGCAGCAGACCACATCACACACGCACAGCAAGAGCAGAAGAGCAGTGAAGTTAGAGATCAGAAAAATCAGAGGCTCAAGGCAATAACTAAAAATCTTATCCACTCTAGCAATAACAGGATCAATAGAAATTCCAATAATCTCCACCCCAACATTCTCTCCAGGCAGATGCAAATTTCAGCAAGCCTAACCACACTAGAATAGTTAACTCAGGCAAGATTAAGTTTATCAGTTTATGGCCTTCAACTTCTTCATGGTGTTCTGCTTCAGCATTGTGTAGGGGAAGTGGAGAGCAAATTTAAATGATTTGCCAAAAAAATGGGAAATACAGAAAACCCTTTTTCAGTAAAACTTGGTACTAATCTTGAGGATGCCTTATCTTCTCCATTGCGTTTCATTTTCTCTATTTTTTCTTGTATTAAAAAAAGGAAGGAAGACAATTCAATACATCATTGCTCATGCTTCCAATATTATCAACTGGATGAGGATATTAAAGCATTAACTAGATTTTAGGAAGATAAGGACAGTGTATTTTACATTTGGACATTCCAGTGATCCAAAAAAAAGTTGAAAAGTTTCTATTTTACCTTGGAACCATATTTCCTCATGAGTGTCTATTTCATTTTATCTTAAAACTGACATCATCGAAGAGATTCCGATAACCATCAAATGCAATCATTAGATAAAAAAATGTTGCTTGCCAATCATCAAAGTTCTCAACAAAGTTTGCCATCAGATTTTGATATCCTAACATGAAAATTATTACCTTTCATCACCAACATGAGAGGCGTTCCTCCACAATAGCACATTAATTGATGGAAGTCCTTGTCCATCCAGCAGAACTTCAAGCCCTCCAATGCTTTTAAAATGATTTTGACCACGTGGATTATTGGATAATGCTAGATGAAGAGTCCACAAAGTCAAATATTGAAGTGACAAATCTGTCCTTTGTTCTTTCATGCTCAACCTTCTGATGACTCGCAGCAACTCTGAAGCACAAACAAATTCAGTGAGTGGAATGTTGAATACAACAACACCAAGCCTCAATCACAAACTAGTCATGGGCAGCGGCTACATGGAATGTTGAATGCAAATAAGAATAAATGTTCAGCGAGAGTACTAATTTAATTGTGGACCATAGAAAAATGACACGAGAAGTTTCTATCAGGATTGATTGGTGCAACTTCTAAGCTCAAGTCACATACACTAAGTGATGACTTCAGTGGGGATGCCAGAAGATAGTATCAGGATTTTCGCTCTTTTTTTCATAAGAAGAGTATTTAATTAAGCAAGAAAAGGTGATAATCTAAAAAAAAAACCTATACAATATGATATACTCCATGGGGAAATCAATAAAAGAGCTTCCTAATCCTGCCAATGATGTGCTAGAAGCACAGGTGTAGAACAAACATGAAAAGGTTAAAGAGAACTATTATATTCCATGATAACTACTTGGACAGGAATTGGTTCTCAAAATTTATCAAGCTATTCTCCATCCATGGACTGCCAAAGAATCTTGTAATCCTTTCCCTTCCCAACCACAAAGCTCAAAGATCCAATACCCTGCCCCACAAGAATGCCCAACTAAAAAATGACCAAATGTATTCATAATCCAGAGCTTATAAATAATCAACCATGACACTCTCTCTACATGCATATGGCCAGATAAATTTCAATGTTGTGGAAATTTCCCTGCAGCATATTATGTGAGTTTAAATATTTCAGAATTAAAGGAGTGAAATATTCATTCACGAAAAGAAGCCACATGAAAAACTAAAGGTGTGAAATATTCATTCATAAAAAGAAGTCACATGAAAGACCAACACTGCAAATGACTAGAAGCTAAAGCCTTCCCAACACAAGAGAGGATTGAAATACCAAGGGTGGGTGAGTGGGTGGGTGTGTTCATTGTATTTGAATATATAAAATCATTGTCCTCAGAGATACATACAGGAGCAACCTTATGACACATCTATGCTTTTTTCCTCTTTTCAGTAGAGGGACAATAATTACTAAACCAATTTAGAAGCATCCTTTTCACTGTGCTTTATCAAGTCAAGTTAACATGTATAAAGATCTTAAAAGTGCCTACCTTACCTACTAACCAGTTAAGAACACCAGCTTCCATCACTGACACAACTGCCCTCTGATGCCAATATAGCCTCGTTTCAGTAGGAACCTTCACACCACTAGAAGATTCATTGGAAGATGCACCCCAACTGGGGGTGAAAAACTCTGCATGGCTACTGAACAACTGTGCTTTCTCATATAAATTTGTATTTAAATCAATATAACCACATATTATGGACACCACATATAAAAGTATTTGTTGCAAAAGTCTGGTCTTATCTAGAGAAATACTAGACAGACTCTCGTCGCCAGATAGTTCACTTGTTATTGATTTTAGCTGTACAACAGCCCCTGAAAAGAAAGAATTAAAAACAAAAATAAAGTAAAAATGGGCAAAACATTCTGACTTTTATGGCAGTAACTACTCTAGAAACAAAAGGACAGTATTCAAAGTTGTGGATAAGAAATTTTGATGATAGGCTTCAAGTTAGAGACAGCAGCTCCCTCCTCGGACCCAAGAAAGAACCCAAGTGAGAATGTATCTTACAGTGATTAAATGTCAATACAACCAAGAATCCATCGCCACATAAAAGAAAATAGCAAGAGAAGCAAACATTATGTGTACCTTTCATTAATGCAGTTAGCTTTTGAATCCCGCTATAGTATCCAAAAACTCTGCAGTTATGCATTGAACGAACAATTATTGTTAAAGCATTCAACAAGGGCAGCCCTTCAGAAGTGATACTCAAACTTGTCGAATTCCCTGGTGAGTCCACCCTGGTGCGCACCACACTGGTGTTTACTGGATTTACAATGAAAAAAAATTATTAACATGGAAAAAAATTAATCAATATGGAAAAGGTCAATAAGAAGGGAGGTAAGAATCATGCAACATGCACTGCCTTCACAAAGGTGTTCATTATTAAACCTAAAAATTAAGATATCACCAAACACTTAAAATAGGATGCACAAGTATCACGTTGCCAATAACTTGTATGATGATGACAATAGTAAGAGAAAAGGCAAGCTTTGCCACAATATGCCATGAGAGGAGGAAATCAACTGGTTTACTAAGGTGAGAGTAACAATAATGATTAAAAAATTGGTGTACTACACATTGTGCATAAATTCTAGCAATTAAAACAACTGTAAAAGAGCAAGATATTGTGTAATGTTGTGCTATGAGATTCTTCAAGAAGAAGAAGAAGAAGAAGAAAAGGAAAAGAAAATGTTTTTGCCATCTGGCGTTACTTTCATTGAAATGTCTTTGAAGACAATCTTATGACAGTTTTTCATGAATTTCTTCTCAATAAATTGTATTTTGAAAATCATGGTATAATCTTATGTTAGCAGTTTTATTTAAACAGTAGTTCTTAATAAATTAATACAATGACATGTTACATGTGAGGCTCAGAACATGCTGTCATCTGCTGTATAGTATTATAGGCTTGATAGTGGATAGTCATATCGTCCTAGGGTGTACTGAGATGTGCTGAACAGGCCGTTCTTTTTTTTTCCGGAAAGCAATAAATGATCCTGAGAACAGTGAATGATTTTCAATTGATGCAACTTGTAGGTTCTAAAAGACCACCAAGATCTTGTCGTGAGTTGATTTCTTCAAACTGGATTGAGTTGGTTTGGGTCATTATAACAGTGACATGTCATCAAAAAAATTGGAGCTATTAGTAAAGAACAAATTCCGATGACTATATATTAGACCAGTTTCTTCAGCTTGTTGGTTTGTAAGATCTGAAGCACCCTTGAGTGAGAGACAAACATAAACTAGTTCTGAAGCAATCTTAGACCACCACTGCTAGAAACATCAAGTCCATTACAATCATTAACAAATATCAAAAAAAAATTATTATCTTCATCAAGCAAATTGGAATTTCATTTTCTAACTTGTACAGCTAAACAGACAAAACATCAGCAATCAGGATCTTACATTCAGAAACAAGAGAGGTTAACTGTGTGATCTCTTCAGTCAATGCAAGAATGATTTCTGCAGGGTGTCCAGCAGAGCAGCCAACAATTATATCATCAACCCGCAATGGATACTCCACGGGAGGCACAGTTGTCAATGCAGCCTCTGGCAACTGGCTGGCATTAGCGGGTTCCCATTTCTCAAATACCATTAAAAATTGCTTGAGGAAGACATGAAATAGCTTCTTCTTTTCAGCCTGAAAATAATGAATCAGAAAACATTTTTTTTTAGACAAGAGAACATTTTGTCGATGGCAAAAGGAAATTACAAAGGCTTGATGGAGACGAGGTCATCCTCCCTGAAAAAGAAAGCAAGCACCTAACCATGACACCACAAAGAAGCCCTGCCCCACAACAGTTGTCTCAAAGTGTACTGGTCCTTAAAAGTTGTAGCATTACTCAATGACAAGATACAACATAGAATGAAGAAGCTATTTCATGACACATTAGTATTAATACCCAAGAATCTCCACCGTAAATAAACAATCTACAACACATATTCATCACAAGTGGGAAATGTAAAGATAAGCGACTATGAAACTCGCCATTTTCTTGACACATTAGACAAATGATACTGGAAGATAAAGCCTTGTGAAGCCTTCTTATTATCAAAAATCATTAAGTATTAATTATGTTGGGCACCATTATCTAGATAGAGGCCACAACTTTAGAGGGTACCTTGGCTTTCCAGATACGATGAGGCAAAGAAAAAGACAAAGGGTAAGGGTACTGGGAAATTTGGAAAAGAAAAGACTTGCAAGATATGCATCAGACCCTTCCAAAGCCAAAACTCTATCAGATTTCCTAGTCAAGAGAAAAGAACTAAGAATAGGAAGTAAATTAATGAAATCCTCTGATTTTCTATAGTTAAGATTCCAAAAAAAAATGAAAATTCCAATCTACATTATCCCCCTCGATCGAACAAAAATAAGAAATAGGAGCATTATGCAAACCAGAGAGGTGACAAAGATGTGAGAGAGCGATAGAAAGAGGAGTTTCTCCTAACCAAAAATCCTCCCTGTGAAATGAGCTTCCAAGGGCTCAAATCTGAGACAGATGATCCAAGTTAGGCATCCCAGCCATTAGCATGGGCACCATGAAAATCACAAACAACTATGGACCACGAGAATTTGGTTCTAAAGGAATGGCCACAACCATTTCTGTACAAGGGCCATATTCTTCTCCACCAAATGACCTAGTCCTAAACCCCCTTAACTCTTGGATTTACAACAAACCTGGCAACTAACAGAATGATGGCAAAAAAAGACATGCAACAAAGTGCAAACATTTGTTCATGACATTGTGTAAGTCATCTTTATTTTGAAACTGAAACATTAAGTATACGAGTGATAGACTGCAGCTTGCTACACAGAACAGCTCAAGAAACATACTTCCTTTTAATAGTTCACTTGTTAAAACACAGACTTCCCCTGCTAAAGCAAATAAAATTTCATTCACAGACCAAGCATTTCTATACCTCTCCTATCAATAAAATTATCGCCTTATTTTATGTGATAGATCATCCATAAAGAATACAATATAGACACAAGCTAGAATATATGCTTTACTTTTGATAAATAAATTAATTTTAGTATGAACCATCACAGGTGTTTACTTTCAACATGTCCCAGCTCAGCCTCTATCAATATATAAAACCTTCATCATTTTTCAATGGAAGAATTAGGGGATAGAAAAGCTCCAAAGACACAATAAACATGGTTTCTGCAAAACGCATATCAAAATTATTGATTCATTCCATGTTAAGTCACATCTATAGATATAAAAGAGTTCCTCTAAATTAATCAAGTTGTGCATGGATTAAAAAAATCTTTTTGCTTCAAGGACAAAAGAAAAATGACAGATGAATTTGCATAACACGTTACTTTCAGCAAAACAATATACAGCATAAGAAGCTGGAAAGATACCAAACAGTTTAACTGGAAAAAAAAATTAAGACCATGATACTAGCAGTCATACCTTGTCAACAGCATTCTCATATTTCTCCCAGAGTGTATGTAAAACCGCCTCGTCACCTACTTCACTGATAAGATGGCCAAAATGTATGAATATCAAGTAGATTAACCAGCAGTTGCTATTTGAGAAATGGAAAATCTAGGGGTAAGAACTAAAGGGTGCACAAAAAATCTATGTCGTTGCACTCCAGAGATGGAGTAACAAAGCTTAAGTCTAACAGAAAAATTGTTGACACTTGCACTTGAAAATAGTTTAAGCCATTAATCAAAATAGCTACTGGTATATTTGAAAAGTTGTCTGTTACCAGGAAATAGGAGGCAGACAAATAAATGAGGATCAGAATAGGGGAGTATAACTTTAATCCACTGTTAAATTAGGGGGCAGGAGGGGAAGAGTCCATCACATAAATAATTCCCAACAATGGCCACATGTTAAGCAATCTTCTCTTCTCCTACTATACCTTATTCAGTATTTTGTAACAAACTTCTGTTGCTATTTTTACAGGCAAAGAAGCAGGCATTCCAATGCTTCTACTTTCTTTTTTTTTTCAAAACTTCAACTTATTGTGAAACTAGTTTATCATAGATCTAAACCATTCCTTCAGCACATCAACTTGATACAATAAGTCATTATTATAACATGATATATGTGCAGATAATAAAAAATTAGAAGCTTATGGGTGATGATGTACAAGATTGCACGTTTCCACAAGGTCATGGCAGATTTAACAGTTCAAGAACTTGAAGCTTAATTGAGGGTAAAGGCCTTTATACAAGAAAAACTATAAGCTTCGCAAAGACACAGAACTGCATACCTCAATATTTTGGCTGTTGTGGAAAGGACAAGACAAAAAAATATTTGAGGAGGAATCCATTTTCAAATCATTGAACAATTTACGGGATACTTGTGGGAAAGTAGGGAGTTTTCTCTAGCAAAGCATTCTTAAGTTTTACATATTGCTCGTTCTGAATTTAGTTTATATGATGTGTATATTAAATGAGGATGACTGGTAGTCTTTCTCATAAATCTGCAGCACTCCATCTGTGCCTTCAATGACTGATTTATAGGCTTTAACAATTAAAAACAAACACACAAACAGTAAATTTGAAGTGCTTTCTTTCCACATTAATAAGAATCCTCAACTCTTATCAAAGAAAAGAAAAATGCAAATCATGATAAGCAGATTCAGACTAGTCACACATACCTGAAACAGATCTTTGGAGAAGGAGGAGAAAACCTCCCAGATGATGACCCCTGGATGGACTCTCCAGTTTGACCACTGGATGTCCTTCGAATGAGATCAGCCACACCCTTAACAATGTTCATGCTTCCCACTATACTTACCGGAACAATCAAAACTTCACAATTCCATTAAAAAGATACAGAAGGTCAATCCAGACCATTCCTTTTTGCGAGCTCAAGAATCTGTTTCCAAAGGAATGAAAATCACTAAGTCAAGCATGCTGCCTATTTGCTCCAAAGTTCAAACAATGTAATTTAGAATGCCGGAGAAAATAAGCATGACAGCACACTAATAAGAGAAACACTAAGCACATTTGCAGGTGCTATGATTGTGCTATGAGAGCTTACACATCCATGCATGAATTGGTAGACATGTAAACATGAATTTATAGACATGCTCAAGTGAATTCCAGAGTCCATTGCACATGTCTCAAGCGCATTGTCATGTGCACTTAGGAATCCCCGATTAATAACTACTCCATGGATATGATAACATTAGAAGACACTATAACCAAAGATTCTTGACCACATAACAAAAATGAAAAGAAAAAAAAAGAACTGTTGCACATATTACTTGAAAAAAAAATGACCTCAAGTTCACGCGCTTCAACTTGCCAGATCTTAAATTAGTCAATAATAGAATATTATAAACTAAAAATCAACAAAGCTAGTAAGAAACAAAGAATAAAATTTATACTCCGACAATCAATTTTTTTGCATAATCTGAGAACTAGCACTTCTAATGAAGGATGCAAGAATTAAACCAGTAGTTGGGGAAAAATCATCAATTTGATCCTGGTAAATAATTAAGTTTAATAACCACTGATTATATGAGCATTAAGAACGAAGAGTACCTGATTAAATCGCAGGTCTATAAAATACAATTTTAGGGTTTAGGGTTTGATCGCGAGATCTGACCTTGGAGTTTTTGACAGCTTTCGTTCTTTTTCTTTTCTCTTTCAGAGGGGAAGGAACCGGAGAAAAATACTGATCACATGGAGAAGCAGCTTTATTAAAAAAAGAATTTAGACCTCGAAAGTGTGGTTTCGCGGGACTGCCCTTGTGCGTAGATAATTATTATTTATTTCCTCAATAATTTTCGAAATCTATTTTTATTTGGTTTCTTTTATAAAAGAAAAATATATTTATATAAAAACTGTAATTTAAATTTTAAAAATATTTTTTTATGCATTTTTTTTACCAAAAAATTATTTGTGGCATTGAAAATTAAAAATTAAAAAAAAGCAAAATTAAATGAGATAAGCATTTCATTGTATATTAGACATAACAAATATACTAAAATGCATAGGAGAATCACCATAGACATCCTCACTTCATTGTTCACTACAATACTTGAGTGATATCTATAATCTTGACAAATAAAAAAAATACCCTTGATTAAGGAGTATTTTGATATTTTCACTAGATCATTTATCATAGTTGATTCGTGTGTGGGTATTTATATTTATATGGTATTTTATAAACAGTAAAATAACAAAAACACTCCTTGAGAGTGAAAAAAATCAATTATTCTAGGTAGGTGTATGTAGGTATTTTTTATATATAGTTGAGTTACAAATATACTCTTGGATCCAATAAATTTAACGCATTAGGGTCGGGGGTATTAAGATTTTTTGGTCCAGTTTTTTTTTTTTTTTTTGGTTAGTTGTTAGTTTGCATTGGAGTAGTGTCGCAATTTACCATTGAAATAATATTTTTAATTATAAAAAGTTGTTGGCACGTGACACGCCAGTAAGTGGGAGATGTCATCTCTTTTGAGCGGCGCGTGCAACATCTCGGCGGTCATAAATGAAATTTCATCATATAGTCTGATTATCTGTCGTCTTCTCTTTCATTACAGGCAACGCATGTGATCTAAATATTCTTGGTCTATCTTCAGTTACCCCCTTTTTTTCCCTTCATTTCTCTTCCCTACCTTGATAAATACATTATTGTTCTTAGTGTTATTACTATTTCAAATTCAGTCATTTCAGTTTTGATTTTTATATTTTCATCACTTTCTCTTTTGTTGAAGTTTTATATGTTTTCAATTTAACTATTGGTTTCTAATTTGTATATAATAATTTTCGATTCGATCATTTTTCTTTTAATTTTGTATTTTTGCCCCTTTACTCTTTTAATGAAATTTTCATGGCTTTCAGTCTTATCCTTCAAATCAAGTCTATAATATATTTTTTTTCAATGATAATAACAGTGATTATAGTTTGGTCTCTCTTCTTTTGATTTCTTGTTGTTTTTCTTGGTTTTGTTGTCAAGGTTTTTATAATTTTCAATTTTATCTTTCAAATCAAGTTCATGATTTTTATTTTTTCAGCAATGGTAGTAGTAATCGTAATAATAGTAACGGTGATAATAATATTAAAAATAATAATAATGCTACTAGTAAAAATAATAATAGCAGCAATGCTAGTTATGAAAATAGTAGTAGTAATAGTAGTACCAGTGATAATGAAAATAATAATATCATTGATAGTAATAACAATAACAGTAGTGATAACAACAATAATAATAATTAAATATTTGTTATTTTGTATTGACTTAACCCTAATTAGCGTTATTACACACTTATCATTGCTAGTTTTTTATGTCATTTTCTAACCCCGTTCTAATACCTAAACATCATTTTTGCATGAAAAAATAGTCGGCACCATAGTGAAGCTCGGGAGCCAATGCTAGTATGTTACTATAGATCGGAATCATGACATGATAGTTTTATTATTCTCAAACAAAATCATTTGATCTGCTATTGGGGGCAAGACAAATTTTTCTATAGAATTCACAAGTCATTGTCATATTGATCAGGAAAAAAATATTCTTCTTACATTTTAAATGTATAGTAAAATAACTCAAATACTTCTAAAGGCAAAGAAATAAAATTGGGCTTCAAAGGCTTTTTGGACTCTCAACTCTTTGATTATACAATAAAATGACTATACCATCACTAAAAGTAAAAAAAAAAAAACTAACGTCCAGGGGTTTTTTTGTATAGTTTTTTAGTTTCCAATTATATGAACGAGTGAAAATTTAGGCTATTGACAAATATAGATATAGACATTTTAAATGCACAGTAAAATAACTTAAATAATCAAAGAGATAGAAATAAAATTGGGGTTCAAGGGCTTTTTGGACTCTCAACTCTTTGATTGTACAGTGAAATGACTATATTATCCCTAAAAAAAAAAACTAACGTCCAGGGGCCTTTTTGTATGGTTTTTTAGTTTTTAACTATATGAATGAGTGAAAATTTAGGCTATTAACAATTATAGATATAGTTAAGAATAAAAGTTGGCGGTGCTTGCTACACATACTTCAGCGAGTGGGAGGCATACGCATTCTCTAGGCGGCACGTGCGACACTTTTTAATGGTCAAATGTCGCCTTACGATACAACATTGGAAGCATCATGTCGTCCTCTTCTCGTTAATCAGGCACTTGTGCACGGTGGAGCAGCAATTGGGCTCTAGTGGATTTTTTCTCTCTCTCCTGGCCTCGAATTTCATATCAACCCTTCAAAAAACAAAACGTGTCATACTAGTTTGTATTTGTATTGATTTTGGTCCTCGTTATTCTAATTGCTTTTTTTTTGTTTTTTAATCATTTTCTTGATTTATTTTTATTTTTAATTTCATCCCTCGATATTTTATCTCATTTATTTTCAATATCCAACTTGGTTCCCATTAATTTGATTGCTATTTTTTTTTATCATTTTTTTTATTTTTGTTTATTTTCAACTTTACCCTTTAGTATTTTATCGCATTTAAATATTTGTATCCAGTTTGGTTCTTATTTTTTTAATTGCTATTTTTTATTTTTTTATTTATTTTATTTATTTTTCAATTTAGTCCCTAGATATTTTTTTCATCTATTTTTATATTAGATTTGGTCTTTATTGTTTTAATTGTTATTTGTTTTTTTCTTTTAATTCTGGATAATTAGAAATTTTGCTTCGTGTCTACCTTTTATGAAGCAATCATAATCTCATGTCCCAAGTCACGGATCTTGAAAATTAGTATGATTTAACCTCAATCTTTTTGAAGGTTTTTTTTATAATTTTTTAATTTCATCATTTGATATTAAATTATCGGGTCTTAAGTTTCGACATTATGATTTTATCATTCTATATTAATTATTTTTTAAAAAAATAACTTTGTGGTCACCTTCAATTTCAATTTAATCAATGTGTCTCGATTTGATTACTTGGACCACGAGTTTTGCAGGTTTTTTTTGGATGATGTTTTTTTTTAAAAAAATTTTGTTGTTTTGTAATTAATTTTTGTAGATTTTTTTTAATTTATCTTTTAATTTTATTATATATAGATAGGTTTCGTTTTGCAAAGAAAAAAGTTGTTTTGAAATAATATTTTGAATATGTTCGACCATGCATTTTTTTCCTTTTATCTTATTAACTCGGTTTTATATATGTTTTTATTTTTATTTTCTTTGATTGATTTTAATAAATAAGTTCAGTTAACACAAATAAATGAATAATCTTGATCTACATTCATCTCTTAATTTTTTTATTTTCTCTTATAGTTGTTGTTAATAACATTTTTTTATGTATTTGCATAGATTATTACTAGATGTTTGGATAAACCTTTTGATTTACACTTGTAATTTTTTTATGTAAAAAAATATCAAGATAGCTTTTGTACCCAGGTGTTTTTCTTTAAAAGAAAAATTACGACCCGTTGCAGAGCGCAGGTCAAATAAAATTATTATTTCCCTCTAATTGTTTTTTCCCTCGTTTTTTTAGATTTTTTTTTATGAATTCATCTTTTGAACATTTGATGTGTTAGGGAATATTCGGCTTCGTACGATCTTATCGTTATGCAATTATTACTTTTTAAAAAATATTGGTTTGATGACTATTTTTAATTTATTTTATAAGAGTTTATTTCAATTTTATGATCTAGATCACGGGCTTTGCATGCTATTTTTTAACATAAGGTTTTTTTAGAATTGTTTTGTTTATGTTTGATTTTTCAAATATTATTCCAATTCATTAATTTTTTTATACAAGTAAAGTTTATTTTTTAAAATAAAAAATATTAATTTTTAAATAACATTGCTGATTTGATTTGTTCTACCTCGCGTAATTTTTATAGGACGTGAGTTTATTCCGTCATTTTTATTTTATTTATCTTTTAGATTATGTGTTTTTTAAGATGTAGATTTATCTTTTATTGATTCAAGTAAACAAGTTTAGTAAATGCAATTAAGTGAATGTCTCTTTTATGTGATTGAATATCTAAATTTGCATTCATTTCATAATTTTTTCAATTTTTTTTTGTTATTACCAACTATTTTTTTATTTATTTACATAAATGATTATTGATTTACATAAATAATTATTGATTTATCTAGTTAGATACTCACGTTGACTTTTTAATTTATACTTTAATTTTTTCATGTTAAAAATTCATTGAAACAACCGACGTACCTTTTATATATATATAAAATCACAGTGTAATACAGGTTAAATGGCTATTTTTTACTTATTTAGAATTACTATACGAAAAAGTGGGATGTCATTGTATTAAGAAAATGGAGGTATCATAGAGAAACGTATCTTTTAGCTACGAAGACACATCGTCTGTAATAACATGTTTTTTTATCTGTTTTTCTTGCCAACCATGCGAAATTACTGGAAAATCTATATCTTGAGATGTATTAAAGAGAATAACCTGGAAAAGGTTTCTAACTTTACTGAAGATAGTTTATTTTTCTAAACCAAGCTCGCCACCTTGGTAAATATTTTGAAGAAGTTAATTGTTATTGTAGATTTCCTTGAAGAATTTACGTTAAATTCAAGATTAACAATAACGAAAGAATTAATATTTGTGATTTTGTATGCAGATTTTTAATTTTCAAGAGCATCGAGTGGCATTGATGCGGAGACAATGTTTTTTCTTCCCCTTCATGGTTTCTCAAATTAATTAATTAATTATTTTCTCATACATTTGCATAAAATTATCAAAGCATAATTTTGTTGTTGTTTTATTTGAACTTGTTTTTCAAGCCATGATAAGCATTTATTAAAAAAAACCACGCTATTAATAAAAAAATGTTTTATATAAAAAATAAAAACACGAATAAAGAAGTAATTTTTGTTTTTACATAGAAACCTTTAAAGCAATTCATATAAGAAAACTCACAATGTAGCCTCGATAATTAATCTAGTGGTTAGTCTAACCAATGGCATGGTTTTTCCCGTTAACTCAGTCTAATTTAAAGAGTTGACCTGTTAAATTTGTAAGGGTTGATTTTAAGTTGAAGAAAAAGACATTAATACCGTGAAATTTCGATGGCTTGACTATGCACAACCAGATCAATATCAAATAATTTTTTAAAAAATAACAAATAATATTTTTTATTAAAAATAATTAACATGGTGACCAAGCAACACTTATTTTTTTTTTTTCAAGTCAATTCTCGGGCGAGGTCTCTGACAACCTTAGACTTTTATATCTTGCGATTCTACAACTAAATTGTTTTACCTAAAAACTCTTAGTAATAAGAAATATTTTTTTGTTCAGATTCTACATAAAGACTATTTAAAGTGTATTTTAAAATTGAAAATAGATTTAATGATGTTTCTACGATTTTTTCAATAACTTGAGGCGCCTGGATTTTTTTTTGCAGTTGAAGAGTGTGTTTGGTATTGCAGTAACTGTTGTGGTTGTGATTTGAAAAAAATTATTTTATAAAAATTACTTTTAGTTGAGGTTGGTTTGAAAAAATAGGTGTTTGGTTAAAACTGTGGTTGAAATTGAAGTTGAAAAAAAAAAGTTTAATGTGTTTGGTTAAGAATGCTTTTAAAATTGAGGTTATAAAATAATTTTAAAAAAATATATTAATACTGATGATTTTTAATTTAAATATTACGGATTTAACTATTGCTATTATATCATGAAATAAATCATACTTTATATAAAATATTTTTTATTATTCCATGAAACCATTTATAATTCCATTACGTATACATCCGACAAAAACTACAGTTTTCATAATATTTTTAGCATGTAATAAAATTAGATAAAATATTATCAAGTATAAAATTCACTAGAAACTAGTTTTTTTAAAAAAAAATGTTAAAAAAATAACACACCAAAACAATAACACACTAATAAAAATAAAAAAATAAAAAATAAAAAGAAGAAGAAGAAGAAGGAAGGTTCACGCAGGCAGTTAACAGTGCAAGACAATTGCACTGTTCACTATTTTTAAGTGAACAGTGCAATTGTTTTGCACTGTTCACATGAACAGTGTACACTATACACTGTTTATGTTGATTGCACTGTTCAATGAACAGTGCAATTAACATGAACAGTGAAAAAAAGTAAGAAATGACTGCTTTTCCTTTCCTGCGTTCCTAACACAGAAATTAAGTGGGGCCTAGTGAATAGTAAATCAAATTTTCTGTTAACCAAACAGCTGCGAATTGCGTTTTCAATAAAACGCAGCCGCAGCCGCAGAGCCAAACGGGCTCGAAGACTTGTATCCGCCCGAGCAAATGAGGTGCTGTCTTTTTTTTTATATATCTTTTAAAGGTAAGCACGCAGCGTGCCCTTGCAAGGTTAATTGCATCTAATTGCATGTATGATTTCAGTTATTTTTTAAAGTGTTTTTTATGTTAAAATATATTAAAATAATATATTTTTATTTTAAAAAAATTATTTTTAAAATTAACACATCAAAATATATAAAAAAATTAAATTTTTAATAAAAAAATTAAATTTTTATGAAACACAATTTACACTGTATTCATAAAATATCACTTAGTTTTTTCAAGCTAGATGTCGATGGTTTAGACTCTCCCTCTTCCTAGTTTTTTCAAATAAAATACTTTAACATTCTAAAATAAAAGGTTATTTTTAAATAAAAAAATATAATAATATTAAAAAAAACAATAAAGTGATACCATACTTTTCAAATAAAATTATTGGTTTTTTTTTATAATAATGTTGATGGTTACTTTGTGAATAATTATATATACATAAATATTTTATATATATAATTTCATAAGCATTTAGTCAGAATAAAATATTTATTTTTTAATTGTGAATCTTTAATACAATTCTTCTAGATTTATTATTCTTTTTTTTTTAGTTTAACGTGGGTGTCCGGGCCAGCTTGTGCGCACCTCGACTAATCCCACGGGCCCTGAAGTTAACGACCATGTAAGTCTCCAGTGGCCATCATATGAGCAACCGCATGGCTCGAACCTGAGACTACAGAGAGAGCAAACCTCTTAATCCCAAGCTCTTATCACTAGACCACTACCTAGATGGTTAGATTTATTATTCCTTTGTTTTTACACATGGTTGTATAAAAATCATCAAGTGACAAGTTTTTATATATATAAAAAAACATGTTCAGGCACGTGGAAATGTGAGTTTAGCTAAAGAAACTTTTAGCAAAAATCACGAGGGAAGAAAAACGATTTGCCCAATGCAATTTGTCTCAGTGATTTATTGGATTTTTTTTTTCATATCAAAGACACGTTGTCCTCTATTTTATTAGGAAATTAAATTTTTCTTCGTGTATAATGATAAAAGTTCTATATAAATTAAGTGAAATGGACTACATGCACGCACCAAAATTAAGTTAGTTACACCTTATAAGAATCATAGTCGTTAAACTTGGCCAGTCATAACAAGTTGCTCAAGAAACTTGCAACCCAAAACACGATGTGAGGTTTCAAGTTAAAAAAAAAAATGCTGACGTGATCCAACAGTGAGGATTTTTTTTAAAAGATGAAATAATATTATTTTAATAAAAATAACTAACCCAATGACTTATTAGAAGATTCACAGTAACCCAGTAACATGATCCTTTTTCGAGTCGGTCCCAGGTCTATGATAAGAATAGACATAGATCTCAATTTCCTAATTAACGAGAGAGATCAGAAACACGACTTGGAACATGTTTGCTTGACGTGCACGGGGAAGTTGAGGAAAAATGGATGGCTTGAGGCATCAATCTTGACTATTTTTATACTTCATACTGCTTTGCTATGGATTCTTTTTATATAAGAATATACATGCATGAGATTGTTACAATACCTCTTTTTTCTTTTTTTCTGTCTTTGAAAAAATTAAACAATACATCATAATCAAATTTTATTTATTTTCAATTTATTCTCTTACTTTATGTTTAGAAGATTTTATGTTTAACGATTTATCAAAATGTTGCAAAATAGACTTTTAGATCATAGATTAACACGCTCGCGCGCGCATATATATATATATAAACACAACTGTTTTTGTTTTTACTGTACAAGGAGCAAAACAAATGGTTCTTATATTTTTATTTTCATGTTTTGACCCTGATCTTCATTTTCATTATGATTTTTTAATTAACGTGGGTATTCGAGTCATTTTGTGTGTACCTCGATTAATCCCACGAGCTCTGAAGTTAACGACTATGTAGGCCTCCAGTGGTCATTATATTAGCAACTACAGGACTCGAACCTGAGATCACAAGAAAAACAAACCCTTTAATTCCAAACTCTTATTAGTTTATCATGTTTTTACTTCATGCATGCCAAGGGGAGAGAAAAAAAGTTCCCAAAAATAAAGAAGAGAGGAAATATACAGGTGACCACATTCTAAGCACAAAAGTCAAATACTGGTGTCGATTGATTTGTCTTGAACAAGGGAGATTAATAGAGTTGCTTTCGATCTTTCACCGCGCCAGAAAAAATAAATCATGTATAATAAATGTTTTTTTTATTCATTTTGATTTTTAATTTTGATAGTCATTTTAGGGTATTTTTGACTTGAACATGGGTTGTAAAGATTTCTATGATGTTTATAAAATGTCTTTAGATAAAAACATGTTAAAATTTAATTAATTGATATCGAAAAAGCTAGATCTGATTCTTCAATCATTAAAGGTGATAAAAAAATGTTTTAGAATTCAAGACTTCGTCTAATAGTAGAAAGATATGTCGTCCATTATGTTAAAAAAAAGAAGTGAGGCACACAGGACTATCCCCTTTTCTTTTAGGCTTCAACACGCTACCCTGGTCTGCCAGCTCAATAATGCTCGACTTTTTTTTTAATTTTAATTAATTTTGTTTTTTTTTTAATTTTAAATCAACAACCTTTCTCTCTCTTTTAAAAATTGTCTAGTTTAACTGTTTTAATATAGGAAATAATATCTTGAATTATTTATATAATTTCACTGCACCACAAATAACTTATTGTAATTTTTTTAGATTTTTTTTCTTATCAAAATATGGACAAATAAGCTGTCTTTGCATGAAATATTTACAAGAATTAAAATCATATGTATTTAACAACTAAAATTAACCTTCAATATAAGAAAAACTATCTTTTCACTTTAGTATTTAATTTATTAACGTTGATAAATCCTTTAATGATTTATTAATGCATATATTTTTCAATTCATTTTATTAAACTTAGATATATCATCTTTTCAATCCTTAATTAGTTGTTTTTTATGACATAAAAAATTGGCTATATATAATGGCTATATTGGGCACGTCCATTTTCAGCCTAGGGCATGGGCTTTAAACCCTTCATAGCGATTTCATGGATTTTAGCTAGCGGCAGGCCAACCCAAAGGAAGTAAAGAAACGAATGAAGAGTCGATTTACCTGCGATGTACAAGTGTAACGGGACGGGGGCCCAGATATGACTATGGGCAAGGCTATCTCAAATAACATCGCAGGCAGCTCAGAGCGGCCATATGATAGAT
>Ga0307515_10002155_pt1 | contig 43210 bp, 45 predicted proteins | sample 17_EM_MG_FD_194513 | JGI IMG/M metagenome (GOLD analysis project Ga0307515, IMG submission 194513) | Populus trichocarpa ectomycorrhiza microbial communities from riparian zone in the Pacific Northwest, United States - 17_EM | ecosystem: Host-associated > Plants > Roots > Unclassified | place... | reverse complement strand
AATACTATACCAAGTTTGAAAATCCCGCAAAGATATGAAAACAATTTTACTGAGTATATTTCCAGCCAGAGTACACTGCATAATTGAGAAAAGGCGAACTTGAATTTCAAAATGCTCAGAATACTGATAATGCCATTTCATTTTTTGCTGATGTGTGGTGCTTGTGTGTGCGCCAGCGCGTAGCGCAGTCTATAGTCGATTTGAACTTGTGTCGATGGATTCTGGAGACCCCGGGGTTGACAGCAGCTCATCTCATTTTGTATCATCTGATCATACAACGAATTCCTCACCGTATCTTTCCCATTATTTGATATCACTCCCTCTTTGTGAGAGTTCGTGGATCCAAGCAATCATGTCGATCCGCATGGCCCCGTAGTATCATATCTCCTCACCCTCTTTCTACACTCCCTGAGCCAGAACCACTCTTTCTCACGAATTCTCTTTGGAATGCGGTGAGAGGTGTGGTGGAGCATTGATGATGGGCTCTCTGCCTTCTAGCTCATCCGTTTCACTACACCACCACTGGCAGAAAGTGTTCAATTTATCAGCAACATGTATTTTTGTCACTGGTAGACTCTGGGAATGTTTGGCTGTTGTCAGACCAGAATCCCAGGGTGGACAAATCCCAGAGTTGATTGGACCAATGCAGTGGCCCTTCAGGTGCACCAGGGAGTGTGAGTGCACAGTCAGTGAGGATATAAGAGGTCTGGTGACAACCAGGGGAGGATCTGGGTGCGCATTTGACAAGCTTGGGAGTGCTGGAGACCACCCTGTGAGCACCTCAAATTGCCGCACAGCAATGTTGGAAAGACAGCATCATCTTTGGGAATGCTGCTGGTGCGCCTGGATATCGTAGCTACTACTTATCATTCAATGATTTTTCACTCTCATGTCTTCAGTTTGCACTGTCATCTATGTATGAAAATATCTATGTATCTATAAAGCTTCCCATCCACACAGTGTATATCTGGACTGGCTGCAGGCGATGCCTGAGAGAATTTCAAGGCACACTACAATTTGGCTATCAAGTGAACATAGATATCCTCTGGGATGCCATGATCGAGCAAACTTGGAGATGCATTTCAAGGCCATGATGGAGTGGGTTTGGAGATGTAAATGGAAACCATGACTGTGGGAGTTTGGAGATGCACTTTGAAGACCATGATCGCACGAACCTGGAGGCTGCAATCGAGTGGGTTTTGTGATACAGTTGGAGGCCAAAATCCAGTGCACTCAGAGAGGCACTGGTTGGCCGTGATCCAGTGAATTTAGAGATGCACCCCGAGGCCATATTCAACCAAGTTAGTAGATTCACCTGGAGGCTATGATCAATTGAGATTGGAGGAGTCCTTGGATGTGGTCCATCTGGAGGCTCTGGATGCCTGGTGTACAGGGTGCTGAGGGGTGCCGTGTGCTGAGACTCACCAGGTGCCGGGGTGTGCTGCGGGCTGCACCTGTATTCATAGGTTAGTTAAGTTCCAACTGTGGCAATGTGACAAGGTACCAATACCTTTGAGCTCACATGGAGAGCTGCCTGGAGGCGGTCAATCTGTAGGGAGGCAAGCCAAAAGCTGAAGATATATTCAGGGGTCAACTCGTAATCTTGTGAAAATGATGGGAAGAAAGTCGATCTTGGGTGGATGCTGTACTCAGTGTTAACGCATAATCATGGCATGGAGAGATCAAGAGGTATAATTTATGTTTGTGTTCTGTGATGATGGTAGAGTTGTGGACTAGAAAGAGAGATGCAGGATGATGATGGGCATGATATGGCGGATAGAAGGGGATGTGAGATATCCACAGAATGACTTGCCAGATTGATTTTTGAAGACTTCTTATTAGCATTCTAACCCACCGGATTGGAAGTTGTACTTGCCCTCTCGGGTATTGTAAATTGAGTCGCACAAAAAATTCTGCTATGTCCAAGACACTCACAGTGATATCCCCCAGGTCCTCGCATCTCTCTTTTTCTCATCCTCAACTCTACCATCACCTAAACATACAAAGTTATGTAATTGCTCTCTATTTGTCTATGCCATGATCATGTGTTAACACCAAGTACAGTATCTACTAGGCACTGAATCATTCCAAAATCGAGTGTCTCCTGCTTCCAGCCAGTCTCTCATGTCCCATCATTTAGTGGACCTTCTTGTACTCAACTCTGTACATTCTCACGATTACAAGTTAACCAATGATCAGAGTCTACAATTGTGCCTCTCTTCGAATCCACTGCCTTCAGGTCAACTATATTGAACTTCTCCTCCAACTTTGATTGATAATGGCTTCCAAGTGCATCTCCGAACTTGCTCGATCACCGCCTCCAAGTTTCCACAATCATGGCCTCCGAGAGCACCTCCACACTCACTCACTCATGCCCTCCAAGTTACGGCCGTGATGGGCTCCAAGTGAATCTCTAAACTCGTGCAATTACGGCCTGCCAAAGTATGTCTGAGTTCACACGATCCCAGCCTCCAAGTGTATCCTGGAGTGCATTCCACCTCTGCCTGCAGGTGTATCTGCAAAGTCGCTCGATTGTGGCTGCCGAGTAGATCCCCAAGTTCATACAATCACAGTGTGGTGAACTGGTGGTAAACTCGCGGAGCCAGCAAGCCGAGAGCCAATCTTCAACAGGCAGCTGCACCTCTCATGGTATCTGAAGGATAATTGTGAGATATTGTTATTCTGTTTTGAGGAGAGTAGAGGAGGGTGAGACAATGTGAATGGGTGACCGGCCATGAGAAACCACACACATTCCGTCGCTCTATGCAGGCTTCGCAACAGACTGTGAGGCACCACACAAATTGTGTGGATCCATGAACGCTTGCCAAGAGTGTGTTATACACAGAGCTGGGAATGATAGTCTTTGTAATTCATATAGTGAGATAATGTATATCTGCTTTGGGGTCCCCCACATATTGAATCCCCACTGCGCAATCCATCTCTGTTATTCCTGTATTTCTGTACTCCCCCCCAGTCGCTGAGTGTATCTCCATTATTCTTGTATCTCGATACACCCCACAACAGCTTCCCCCTGCTACACTCACTGGCAGTGGTCGTGAGCACTGGATATTACCACCTCAATGGCCTCCAAGCACATCTTAAAGTTCTCTCAATTGGCATCGTCAGGTCTACCTCCGATTATGCTTAAAACCGGTCTGCAGCCCCATTTGCAGTATATTCATCTATGATGACAGGTTTCGACTGAGTTCAAATGCTGTTGTACAATGTAGCGAATCTTGTGACTGTTATAATGAACAATGTGATACATGAAATGTGTTCTGTTTATGGAACTGGAAGAATCACCACTGTGAGAATATGGCACCAAGTCACCTGGAGAGCTGGGCAGAGGTCTTAGCTGCTTTCAAAGTCTGCTGCGAACCTGTGCAGTGGTCTCAGGTGCTCCACAAATTGACTATACAATACGTAAAATGTGGTAGCATTCTGAATGCACCTGGATAGCTGCAGATTCTTTCAGAAGCATCTGGGATTACTCTTTCAGAGTCTGAGACCACTTTGCTCATCTGCAGGGGGGCCTGAGAGCATCTGGAAGTACTTAGAAGCAATGGTGAGGTCAACCAGAGTGTCTTGGAGGTTGGTGTGTGGCTTCTGGACAGATTTATCTTTTGCTGATGTTGGAAAACACACCGATCAATTTCATCACCTACATGGGTATGGTTACCCCGCTTCAGAGCAGCGAAATCCTGATGCGTTGCACCTTTATCACCATTCCTCATTCAAAATGCCACAGAGTTCCCAACCAACCACCAGTGTAGGCCAAGGATATCCAATATCTGGGACTCAATGGCAAGGATATCACCTCCACGAAGGTGATTATGGCAGGTTTCATGCCAAGTGCCATCATCTCCAGTTTCACCAACAGTGCCACAAGGACTGCTGGGAAACAATCCAGTCAATTGGCCAAACTCTTCCAGCTCTACTCCTGAACCTTGACCCCCTTCCGGCTCACCTTGGAGACCCTCCATCAGCCTCCCAATGAACATTTTCCAGCAGCCAGCAGAACAGGTGGAAACTAGATGATGCTGGGATTATGATCCTGCCCTAATTGACTAAGTTTGCGTACAACAAGTATGATATATCTGAAGAAAGCAATGACTGACCGGACATGGGTGGTGAAGAAGGCAATTCCCCAAACAGCTTGAAGCAAACCAAATTCTCCTTGAAGCTATGTGCTACAAGGATGGGTCAGGCCAATTACAGTGCATTCAACAAGTGGAAGAACATATGGGTGGCTAGGTTTGTGGAGAAAATGCATCATGGCATTGTATGTGGGCAGAAATTTTTCACACAGCTTTAAGATGGACTCCTGCACAGGGAGGCTGTGGTTGCAGATATTTTGGCAACATTCAAGAACAGGCTGCCATGGGAAGCATTGAATAATTTTGACATGATTTGGTGACAGTGGATTGCAACATCTTTGAAGAAATGTGCATGGAATATTCTGTAGTCAAGGCAAATGGCATGGCAAGGCGCAAAGTCTTTGGTGACAGAGTTGGGAGAGGATGTTGGCCAATAGGCGAAAAGTAACCTCCCAGAGTTGTGTAAGACATTATTCATGGTTGTAATTTGCTGGGTGTCAAACAGAAAGGATAATGTGATATCTCCCAAAAAACTGCAAGCCTCATACATGGATGGGTAGCACTGGGAGGAGCTGATTGAGTTCATCAACAAAAAGAATGGCCTGAAAATGCCAGATGTTCCAACGTCGATGTTCAAGACCACCTTGGAACAGAACTAATTGAAAGAATATATGAAATTATATACATGTGGGCAAATGAAAAATGGCCCCATATATGGGCAGATTTCCTACAACTGTTGTGTATCAAAAACTTTCCAGTTGAAACCAGAATACAATTTTAATATATTTTGGTAGATATGTGGAGAGTGGCAGGGAAGGAGATTGTGAAGAACATAATTGGACTGGCAAAGGTAATCCCTGCTATCTGTGTTAAGGCTAGATCTGTGCAACTGCTATTCAATATATGTAGACCTTGGAACGGCCTGAAGATGGTGGAACAGTAGAGGGAGAGGAGGATTGTGGGCAAGAGAATCGTACTTGTATCAATGTAAGTTGTGATTGAAAGAATAGAATTGATGATATTCCATTCATATGGATTAGTTCCAGTACTTGTATCAATGTAAGTTCTGATTGAAAGAATAGAACTGATGATATTCCATTCATATGGATTAGTTCCAGTGCTTGCTTCTCTATCAAATTCCTACCATTGTAAAGAATTCCAGGAGAGCTGGAGGATGAACACATCTGCCCAGCTTACCTCCGAGCAACTAAATGAGATTACTGAGGATGAACAGAAAACAGAGATAGGTGCAATTGAGGTTCAGGAGCAAGTGCAGAAATGTGAACAGGCGCTTGATCCAGATAGTAGTGGTTCAGTATTACCCCCGATTCGCAATACAATCAACAACGAATTTGACCATGGGTATCGTGATGACGCATGATGGCTGCGGAATCCTTGTCGGATTCGCCAGTCGAATTCGGACAAAGTCCCTGGTAAGCAGTATTCAATACCAGGCCTTCCTGGAACGATGTTTCTGGTGCAGCAAGATTGGGCAATATTGTTTATTGCATGGTGATGGGTTTGGAATTCAGATGTGCCAGGAGTAATGGTGGCAGATCAAATGGGTCTTGGCACAACTTTTACTGCAGTTGCAGCAACTATACTATGCACATTGCTTACTGAGAGGGTTGTGATATGGTTCCCACTGTCAATTTTGTGGAGGAATACACTTGAAGAGTCGGTCAATATGGTGCCAAATGATGAAGCTGGGAATATTGGTGAAATTGGGGAATGGTGTCTGTGGCAGAGACTGAATTCAGTACCCCATCGCCATTTAGCAATCTAGCCGACTCCACCTCTAGGTCATTCAGTGCAAACTTCAGCCCTTGAACCAATCCTGATTGTCACAATGCTTGGAGTGGCAGAGATATTCAAGCATATCATGGAGTTGATGACACATGGGACCAATTCCAGACTGGTGAACTTGTTGTACGTGGATAGTGGGAATCTCTCCAATGATAATCAAAACACCAGGATTGACAAACCTGCAAACCAAAGGATTGTCCACCTTGTATCCTGTGATGCCTGGATATGTAGAATAAAACTATCCCACAACGGGTTACCCAAATATTGTTTCTAAGTTTGGGAATGTGTGATGAGTCCCATCGATACGTGATATAAATCAGTGTTGGCTGGCAAATTGCAATGAAATCAATTACTGTATTCCAACTTCAAGTCCCAGCTATGATGGGATTTCATTCAATCTGTGACTGGTATTATCAGACAATGTGGCTGTTATTAAGTGTGCCTGAAGAAATAGAGGATCAGACTGTAATGGATATGTGTGGTGCAGGAACACTGCATTCCCCTGTGAAGAGCTAGATGCAGGTGATCTGAATGGAAGATGAACAAGCTGAACAGAATGCGGCACTCCAGATGATACAGAGTGCAAAGTCTTGGATAAAACAAGGGTAGTTGAAATTGAAACTAGCCAATGGACTCCCAATCCTGTTGATACTAAATGAAAATGCTAACAAAGTTGCTGTCAAATGGACTGAGAAAGCACAAGTGAAACTAAAAACCCATGACAAGAAAAACAATTCAGAAGGTCCTTCCGAATCATGGAGGGTTCATAGTCGGTGGATAGCATGTATTTCAGTAGTATTGAGAGACACCAATGATTGCAATAAAATTTCAGAAGATTGGTATAATGAATGGCCTCACCATGCATGGGTGAATTCTCCAATTTTCCAATGGCTGAGAGAATCATTTCTGCCACTGCCTGTTAAGGAACCAGCAGATTATCATTAACATGACCAAGACAATGCATCAAGAGAGGTCCTACTTGCGACATATGAGACAAATGATCTTGCACTCCCCAGTACCCCTCCTCCACAAATGGTGGTGCTGTTGAATTCTCTTCACAGCCAAGTTCATCATTTGAAGTGGTGGCTACCCAAGTACTTTGCTGATCATTTGGATATATTCCAACAGTATGCAGATATTGGAAATGATGAATACAAAGAAATGCAGCTGTAATTCCAGTGTTCATGAAATCCTTCACTGGTGGTAACTGGACCCAAAGTTGGCGGGACTCACTTCAATCTTAATGCAGCATACCAGGCAGTATTAACTCCAAAGTTCTGGGTATTAAATGAATAGCAGCAGGCATTTGCATGAGGTGTCCAGATAGGGCAAAGGTGAGTACTGCACTCATGCTTACTGAATATGGGTTCAGGTAGCTATGAGAAACGCTTGAGTGATCTCCCATAACACTCTGCAGCGGCGAGACAGAGAGTCCATTGCGGCTTGATGCATCATCTCAACATCAGCACATCAATGTTTTGCCAGATTGGGGTGTCTTGTATGGACCAGACAATTGGCAGATGGAGAACGGAGACTCATTGTAGTCTGATAAACCATCATCTTGAATCATTAGGACACTTCATCAAGATGCGCCTCATTAGACATCTACCCAATATCATCTTTTCAACCAATCGAAATGGTCAAACAGAGTCTTTTGTATGGCACACCATATGCATAATTTCATCATTTCTCTGTGTCAGTTTGATGTAAATCAAAGTTCTGATGTTGGAATTGTTGTTTCTTAGATCAGAAATAGTTAGAGTGGGATTTCATTCGTGTTCGGGATTGTTATTAATGAGCAACATGAGATTAATGGAAACAATAAGCTACATTCAATGTTCCCAAATTGCCTATCACATGATAGATAGCGGGAGTTGCATATTGAGAATCATTCAGCATGAGACTTCAAATCATTCGCCTGTTGCAAATTTGGAATTCGTTGTAAACTCCTGAACAGATGTACATTTCCATGTCACAACTACAAAAAATGCATAATTCCACCACTGTTAAGAGCACCAGTGAATCCTCAGTATATGTCTGGAGTCTTGTCAACATGGATCGAGCACTGAAGATTTGCCATTCATAATAGGCAATAATCAGTCTGTAGGCGAGATTGGGAATCTGTGTCAGAAAATGAGGCACAGGCTCATGTAATGGTGCCAAAGCTGCAGCATTTGCGGACAAGAGATCCACGTTCAGCTGCACCGGAAAATCATCGGCACATGTCTTGTATCTGGTTACGACATATCCAGTACATCATATTTGCAAACTGCTTTTGGCAATACACAGAGTATAGGTGATACTGAGTACTTTTGTCAGAATATGAGATATGGCTTGCAGAACAGTGGCAAAGCAACAGCTTTGGCTAGCATATGAGCGAAGTTAAGGGGCACCAGAGAATCCTATGCACATATTTCTATAACTGATCGATCCCTGCATATTTGCCAATCGCATTTGTCAAACACACAGTCTAGGTAATATTGAGTTCCTGTTGCAGAAAATGAGATATAGGTTCGCTTATATGAATCAAAGGTGCAGCTTTTGTTGGTGGATGATTGAAGATCAGGTGCACTTGATAATTCCGGGGAATATCATTATGACAGATCCATCAAAGCATATTTGCAAATCGCATTTGGCAATACAGACAGGATACGTTACATTGAGTACCTGAGTCAGAATATGAGACACAGGCTGGCTAATTGCTGGTAAAGCAGCCGCTGTTGCTAGGACATAATAGATGATCAGGTACAATTTGCAGCCCCATCCCTGTAACAGGTAGGGTCGGGTGTAGGTGTAATGGCGGGCGGAACGTGACGTGTCCAGGGCCGGGTAACAGCCATTCTATATAGTTGACTCGTTCCGAGTCATGGATCATTATCGAGAATCTTACCAATTTCTCTGACACCTATACTCACTCGCGCCCACGTGTGCAACCGTATTCCATCTATTGATTTACCTAGCCATACGCTACCGTACATGCCTTTTACACTATTCTCGATTTTCAGTCATCGGATACGTTTTGCTCACGGGACTACGCGAATTGACCATATTCGACGCGTCGCAACACCTATACAACACGAGCAATTATCACCCCAATGCCTGCAAAGAAGCAAACTAGAGTTCAAGTACGAACAGCTAATGATCGTGAGAACGATGAAACCTTACAGGCATTGGCTTCGACCAGCCGAGCTACGCCTACAGACCGTGCCACTCCGATAGTCCTACCCGAACACGAGATTGACCAAGATCCCGATCAATTTCACGATGAAAAAGACCATCATCCTCACCCCGCACCAATTGGCGGTCAAGATAATGACCCTGACGATCTTATGTCAAGCATCACCAACGATGACCACATGGACATGATCACACAGAATCGGATGATGATGAAACTGCTCTTCGAGCAAGACGCGGAATGGAGAGAAGAGCGGAAGGCCGAATGGGATTGTATAGCGGCGGAGCAGGCTCAGTGGGAGGGTGAGCGGGAGAGAATGGCGGCCGAGCGACGACCGATGCGGCAATCAAGCAACGATCCCATGATTTTCAAAATGGTGGACCCGGAGCGGTAGTGAGGCGGTATCTCAGAACTCGATAACTTTCTCAGCGTTCTACGAGGTAGTTTCAAGGCCCACAGCCACCTTTTCCCTCACGGCGGGCCCAACCAGGTCCAGTACGCGCTCAACTTCCTCGGGAGCTGGAGCAGTCACCCGAACCCTAATCAAAGAAACACCAGGATGGAGGATCCAATCGCGTGGGGCCAGAAGCTACTGATATCGAACCACCCTGCAATGAACGACTTGGACCTCTTCGAAGCGGAAATCCGGAAGACCTACGGTGATAAGGATCGGGAGATGAATGCGGTTATGCGGGGTTACCAAGAATTCTACCAAGGACACCAACGACACGGAGGAAGGCATCTGGGCGTACGCTAATCGACTATGGGCATTATGGCGGGAGGCCGGATGGGATGAACAGCATTTCCAGAAAATGCTCTATGAGATGGCTTGGATGGGGATGAGGCCTGGCCTGCGGTCGCGGATCGCACCATTGGTCGAGGGACAATTTGGGAGCATCACCGAGCTCTTTGACCGGGCGGTGGCGGCGGAATAACACCCTCGACCAGGGCATGGGAAGACCGGCGGTCAACAGCAACAGCAACAGCAACAGCAACAGCACAGGCAATTGGGAGAATCGTCCAAGAAAGGGGATCAGAAACGGAATTTCAGACCATCGATCTCGGAGCCATCCAATAACGACAAGTCCGGCAAAGACGGCGGAAACCCTCCCAAATTACCACCGGCACCATGGGCCTCTCAGCAACTTTATGAGAATCGAGTGGGGAGCAGGAAATGCACCAGATGCGGCGGAGATCACATTACGAACCAATGTCCAAAATTCAGCCGACCTCTATAGCCGGACTCGAATCTAACCACCGGAGGTCAACAAGTCAAACGGCAGCGGTCATTCGATACCCAGCAATCAAAAAACTCGTCTACCTCTCCCGGTACCTAGCTCGGCGGGAGAGGGTGCATGATGCAGAGCTGGGGATGGACAAGCTGGGAGCACGGGCAGTAATGGCGACCTTGGACGAAGTCAAACCCCATCGAGTTGCATTGAAATCGAGGGTTATTCTGGAGAGCCCTAGGGCTGTCATGTCAAGTCAATACCTGTGTGGAACAACCAGACCGGATACGGCACATTAGTGCATGAAGTGGAGGTGCGGGATGCACATGGCGAAATGCAGCGAGTACGAGCACTCATCGACTGCGGTGCTACGAGGATATTCATGGCACCCAGGCTGCGGAGATGACTCCGGATACGAGATGAACCAGCACTCACTGCTATGGTAGGCCTGGATGGTCGGGTAATGGTGGAGGCCAAAGATAGCCGGAAGGCCACCATCTCGGTTCGATATTTGGATCAATTGGCCCCGGTTGACGAACCGGAGGTCCTTATCGTGCCCATGCGGGCATATGACTTAGTCTTGGGAATGCCATGGTTTACGGCCCAGAACCCCGAGATCGACTGGAGCACCAGTCGACTTACAGCGTTACGAACTGCGCACAGGAAACTACAGGCACGGGATCCTCGGGATGAGGGAGTACAGGACCCTCGGGATGGGGAGAAATCGGAAATCCCAATGGTAGATACCACCAGAACTTCGCTGGGACTCGGCCATGCTCCTCCGAACATTGAACTTTTGGGAGCTACCGCATTTCTCGATCTTGTTGCTAGCGATGAAGTCGACCAGGCATTCGCCCTAGGGATAGGAGATTGCACAGGGCTGCTGGGAGCAACTTTGGGAGGAACCTCAGGTGAGAAGATACTCCGAAGTGCTGGACGCGACGAGCAGGGAGCAGTGGCGGTAGTTGCGGCAGAAGAGTTACACATTGACGGTGCTTGAATGACTGCTACCGGCTCGCCGAGTCACGAAGGGAGAGACTGGACGGCGGGGCTTGGCTCCTTTGTGGGCGAACTATTAATGAGAAGGCCTCCCGGATAACCCTTTTTCCGCTCCCACCCCCGTGAAATCGCAGGGACTAACCTTAACAGAAGGAGCGTATACTGTACCTACAGATGATGGAGGCTATATTCCTGCCAACTACTCGGAATTTGTGGAGGTCTTCAGTTAGGCCAAAGCAGAGGCACTTCCACCCCACCGATCAATTGATCATGCAATCGACCTGGAGTCCGGCAACAAGCTTCCATACGGAAGAATCTACAACCTGTCAGAAGTCGAACTAAGAACACTCAATGCCTACATCGAAACGAACCTAGCCAATGGCTTCATCCAGCGCTCATCATTACCGGCAGCGGCACCGATCTTATTTGCCAAAAAGATGGACGGCGGCCTGCGGCTGTGTGTGGACTATCGGGCTCTCAACTCAGGAACTATCAAGAACCGATATGCTTTGCCACTCATCTCAGAAATGCTCGTTAGGCTACGTGGAGCGCAGATCATCATGAAACTGGACCTACGGAATGCTAACCATCTCATTCGGATTGAGTAAGGCGACTGGTACAAGACGGCATTTCGGACGCGTTACGGTCAGTTCGAGTACCGAGTTATGCGGTTCGGATTGACTAATGCACCGGCAACCTTCCAGTCTTATACCGACGACTGCCTGCGGCCTTACATTGACGACTTTACCTTGTGCTATCTTGACGATATTCTAATCTACTCAACCAATGAGAAAGAACATGAGGGACACATTCGAAAACTGCTGGAACGGCTACGGGAATTCGGTCTCTACTGCAAAGCAGACAAGTGCCAATTCAGAGTCTCGGAGGTCGGCTTCCTTGGATTTGTAATAGACTTGGAGGGGATCGGCATGGAATCAGACCGAATATCGACAATTGAGGATTGGCCTACACCGAAGTCAATCCGGGACGTACACGTACTCCTGGGCTTGACGAACTTTTATCGCCGGTTCATTCGGAAGTACACCAAAGTCGCAGCACCAATTACCAACTTACTACAAACGAGATCGGGCTCAGCAAGGTGGGAGTGGTCTCGGGATGCCAAACTCGCGTGTCGCAAGCTTAAGAGGGCGTTCACAGAAGCACCGATCCTCCAACATTTCGACCCACGAAAGCCGATCATCCTGCAGACCCACGCGAGCGGCTTCGCGATTGCCGGCATCCTCAATCAGTACGATGGCTTAGGGACCCTCAGACCAGTCAACTTTCACTCTCGGAAGTGCTCGCCTGCCAAACAGAACTACGACACGTACGATCGGGAACTAATGGCAATTGTGGAAACAATGAAACAATGATGGCACTATCCCGAAGGCGCTGATCACAAGATCTTGATACAGTGCGATCACACAATCCTCGAGTACTTCCAGACTTCCAAAGTGCTCTCCCGGAGACAAGCCCGATGGGCTGAGGTCCTGTCATCCTACGACTTTACAATCCAGCCCCTGGAAGGCACCAAGAATCCGGCGGATGGACCATCAAGACGACCCGACTACGAGATTGGGTACCAGAAACCGGTCGGTCGTTTTCTTCCAACTCTAGCGGCTACCGTTGAACCGTACGATGATCTCTTACCAGCGATCAAGACTGCTCAGGCTTCTGATTCCTTGGCCGTCGACGTCAATCGCAGATTAGTCGACATTCCAATGATCAGTGGACAGGAGGGATCTAGCGACTCGGGTCGAGATCGGGATCAATGGAAAGTTATCTCAGGAGCTCTGACCTACGAAGGGAGGATATATGTACCGGAGGATGATTCTCTTCGTGGTAAAGTCATTAGTGTGTTTCACGACAACCCAGAATCTGGTCACTTTGGAGCTCTGATGACTGCGGAATTAGCATCTCGTGATTTCTATTGGCCAGCTTTGGATGCTACAGTTCGGAAATATATCGTGGGATGCGAGTTATGTCATTGGATCAAGGCACCACACTACGCCCGTCACGGAGTCAACATGCCATCAGTACCACCATCACGGCCCTGGGAGGGACTCACGATAGATTCCGTCACTGACTTACCGGAATCAACTGCTTCTGAGTACACCGGGATCTTAGTCATCGTGGATCGATTGACCAAGATGGCGATTTATCTACCCTGCCAAAAGGATATCGACTCACCCAAGCTGGCAAGGCTCATTTTCGAACACATTCTCTGCAAACACGGAGTACCAGACAACATCATTACCGATTGGGGGAAGGAATTCACCAGCAGATTCTGCACTAGAGTTTATTCCCACATGCACACTGATCACCAACTCTCTACCGCAATTCACCCTCAGACCGATGGTCAAACGGAACGGCAAAACCAAACAATGGAGTAGTATCTTCGAGCCTTCTGCAACTACGAGCAGGATAACTGGGTGGAGCTCATACCACTCGCCGAGTTCGCCTACAATAACTCTGTACATGCATCGACGCGAATGACGCCCGTTTTGGCCAATTACCATTTTCATCCGGAAATGCAGTTCAAATGGCCGAAGGCACCAACCATTGCACGGTCGGAGGTGAAAGCGGACGTGATGCTAGCTGGACTTGAAGAAACACACGAGATCCTCCGACAGAACCTACTGGAAGCACAAACTCGACAATCAAAGTATGCCGGCAGGAAAGAGATGATTTTTAAGGTTGGAGACAAGGTCTGGCTCTCAACCAGGAACATACACACAACGAGACCGTGCAAGAAGCTCGATTACAAGCGTGCGGGACCGTACACGGGAAGTAAGATGATCAATAGGAATGCGTACAAATCAGACCTGCCGAAAACGATGCGGATCCACGATGTGTTCCATGTTTCTCTACTCAACCTATATTCACCACCCATTATGGGCCAACCTTCATCGGAGCCTCAGCCAACTATAGTCGACGACTCTGGATACGAGTGGGAGGTCGAACGAATTCTCGACTCAAAACGGCGCTACCGAATGCTACACTATCTTGTCCAGTGGGCGGGTTACAACTATGTACGAACAAGCTGGGAGCCAGCGGACAACCTCGAGAATGCTCAAGAACTGGTCAACGAGTTTCACCAAACACACCCGGGAACGCAGCGGAGGTGAATGGGGAGAAATATGGAGTTAGGGAGTGGAGGAAGCTGTCAGTTAGGCGTTTTCTTTTGTTCTTTCTCGTTTTGGGACTCCGGCCCGGTACAAATGGCGGCGGCACGAGTTTTACCACCCCGGATCACCGTCAAGTGGAGGTGGAGTTTTCCTGTGCGCCGGACTCACCGAAAGGTCGCACTGAGCTGCACCGATCGGTGGCGGGATTTACAGATGCGTACGGTATCATACGTGGATGCTTCTTATGTCTTTTTTGACTTGTAACGGTTGATGCAGCCCAGGAGGTCTGCGCCTAGAGAGGGGGATGATGTAATGGCGGGCGGAACGTGACGTGTCCAGGGCCGGGTAACGGCCATTCTATATAGTTGACTCGTTCCGAGTCATGGATCATTATCGAGAATCTTACCAATTACTCTGACACCTATATTCACTCACGCCCACGTGTGCAAGCGTATTCCATCTATTGATCTACCTAGCGCTACGCTACCGTACGTGCCTTTACAGTAGGTGATATTGGTAACAATACTGTCATATCGTAATAGGGGCAAGGTGGTTTCGAAGTTGGTATCGAGAGAATCAGGGCAAGAAAAAGGTCTGAGGTGGTTCCAAGTTGTGCTTGCTTTGCTATACAAGAGAACGAGTAAAGAGAGAAGAAAAAGAAAATCCCCCAACACCAAACAACATCTCTTTATATACACTTCGTCTGCCATCCTCGAATCATTTCTCATGCTCTGATGTACCATCTGAATATCCAACCATCATCTTACACACCACCACCACAACTCTTATCAGTACAACCATGCCACATCATCCGAGGTCGCAACACCTCAGGCCACTTCCTTATCACAACAAATCATACCGCCACCCACTCACAACATCCTCACGCCATTCCCGCGTCTCTCAACATCTCCACCTTTCCGTAACACTAATTCCTTCGATCCGCCCAATACTATTCCTAAGTACCCATCAATCCAGCACTCGTAACCTGAGCCGTGACAATCTCCGAGAGTTGGAGGTTTTTGTTGTTTAATCGTACTGTATTCACTCACATTCGGGTATGACCGGACCTTAATCACATGCTCCGCCCCAGGGCGAGCTGGCTAACTAGTGGACCTCCCCTCCCGCTACTCTTTGTCCCCGCTCCAGAGGGTTGGATCTTGTGATGCAGCTTGGGTATTCATTGTTCAGCTGCAGCTTTCACTGACGGGTATTGCCCGGCCCCTGATTCAAGTTTATGCACAATGGATATCTGCAATCCAGTCTGGCATAATGTTCTTGGATTTGTGTAAAGCCAACTTTGCCAAGCTGCAATTCATTATGGACATATCATTCCAGTCGAGACATACCTCTAGAGCGACATTGACCTCACTGAAGTGCATGTACCCCAGTCTGTAGTGTATGTTATAGGTCAGTTCACTTTATTCTCAGTATAGTATCTTCAACTTTGAATTAGTGAAAGCAGTGCACACAAATGGTCATCTATTGAGACACTTCATGGTTAAGTGCATTCGGGTCATTCCGCTAGGCCTGTTCTTGAATATGAATCTATCATTGATTAGTATGTAACAGCCGCCACTGAAATACATTAAACTATCCGCTCCATGTCAACTGTCCATGGGAGAAATGTAGCCACTGCACACTCAATAATAAATCGACAGCTCTGGCATATCAGTAATCTGACTTAACTCGATATCGACTAAGTAGTATGTTTGAACCTATGCTTTCAAATCCTATACTAGCTGATAGATGCTCAGGCTTCATCAAAAGAGCTGGAAGTTGATAGAGATACTCTCCAAAGTCAGATTCTGCTTGGTGAATCTGCAAGATGACTGGCAACTTCTGCTCCCACATGCACCACACTTACTCAAACCAGCCTAATTTATCAATGCTCTAAATGCTGACTTAACAGAATTCTGCCTAAATCTAGATTTGGGCTGCCAAAACTTGGACCTGAAAATAGATGTGGTGAATGGATTTCCATCAACAGAGAAGCGTGAAGAGAGAGCATCTTGAAAGCTCGGATCAAGAAAAGACAGTTTGGATCAGTGCAATTAACTGTCGAAATGAGGCGAGACTGCAATACACTGCAATTGAATCAGTGCATCACCGTTTAGACCTCGATGCGCCTCGATTCCCAGGGATTACATCAATGGAATTGTCATTCCTCTGCCTGTTATGAGATGACGTCTCAGTAGGCATTCATCACATTGTAGTATACCACTTTCAACCCCAATTTGTATTTTATGTTAAGATTATAGTAATGAGACTCATATTGAATGTGTGATTTAATAGTGCGCAATTTGCTAGATATTAGGCACAAAATCTGGATGTGAGTGAGTATGCATGAACTATTTGTTAGCAAACTTCGCATTGACAAGTGCTTGTATTAATGAGATTTCCCCTGAATCATTTATCGTACCTTACCATTGTGTCCCTATGCCTGTATCTGTCCTTTGTATTCCGAATTCTCTGCTTTCTCAAATAACTACAACATTGTTATGAACGTGGATCTGCAGACACAGCCCGGATGAACGGATACAGGGGAAGTTATACTTACCATATTGTCGAATCGACCACTAATATCTCTGCATCATCCAAAGACCACAGACTGTGGTGAGATTATGTCAGTCCTTCTGGCCGATATACCACATACCAAGCTTCAGATATTTCCTCTATTGATCACAACCCCAGTATGAACCCTTGCAACACAGCCATTACTTACAAGGTCACAAATCTATCAAGTTCTGCAGATTCTCAATGTTGCAACAATTCTATGCCATGTGGTAACCTCAAATGCTTGCACTGTCACTCATAATCAAAATGTTCAGAATAGTCATATTCAGGGGCACATGACCTCATTCAAGTTTTCAGAGCGTCATATGGCCAACACGAAAGGTTAGTTAATGATACGATCCATGGGATTATCATTAGTTTTCTTCCAGTGCGCCTGGTTTAGGTGCATCTGGTTGTAACCTATGTGCATTGACTATATCTAACCTCCAATTCTTGCATCCATACCAACTATTGTTAATTGGAGTTGCTAACATTCGGAATTACAAATCCATCTCTTCTGTTACTCCAGACAGCCTCATCTGGCGCAGCTGACAGCAACATCCAGTGCACCTGATAACATTCTAAATCACAACACTGGACTGCCATCCTCAATATACTTATGACCTATTAATGTCATCTCTCTTGAACCCATTCAAGGTGCACTTCCAGGTGCATCCTCCTCGATCTTGTGTATCTTCTTGCCCCATTCTTCCTGTTATTCTATTGCACTTAATCTTATATTTAATGCTTATACACTGTCTCCTACAGTTCCCCAACTTTCTATCTATATTTCAGCAAATGGAATCTATGCCCAGCCAGGCAAGGAATCACTATTCACTGAAGAATCATGAAGTACCCCAGGAGATTGCACCTACATTCAAGGCAACAGCCAGTTCCCTTTGTGTATCAAATGTTTGCTATCCAATTGTCTGCCTTCGTGCATTACATTGCAGATGACTACTATCACAAATTGCATTACGGAAGTAGTATCATGATACTGATCAGGATCTCAGTGATGATGAACGGGAGGACACCAGAGTGTCGGCTTGATCATCCAACATCGAAGTAAACAATTCCAATCAACAATAGGAGGTCCTACTTCTCAGCCAGGTATGCTTGGACATGTCATTATAAACAACTTATGTTCTGCTGCCCACGATAAGAAGCCGTTCTGATACTTTCCTTGCACATCCTCTGCTTCTAACTCACTGAATTGCAGCTTGGGCAATGGCACTACCATTGCAAAAATGCCAACAGGCAAACCTCTTCAACAAATTTTCCAAGACCGACTGTGACTGTACACCACCCGCCCAGGTGTTCCTGCTAACCAAGTCTAGTGGTAACTAGAATGTTACACAATCCCAGGCCAGTGGCGATAAGGATATTCTCCAACACTGAAAGGATACGACTGAGGTAGTGATACAGTTCATCGATCCAATCAAATTCACGAGCACTGCTTGTTTAATGTTTCCTGATGAGACACTCCCAATGGTTGAAGATGGTTGGAAACTGGCCATTGAAGCTCAGGATTGTCTGCAGGCATTAGCAAGTGCTACTGTGGGTATACCATCTGTGTGACAATTGCCAGGTGGACCATCTCTCAAAACAGATCCATAAACACAATAAGCTGTAAGACATGAATACCATGTATTAATTCTCTATCAGCCATACAATATTCAATATGGCCCAAAATATACATATTGAAAACTGAAGATTGGTACCATTCCAGGATGGTTGGCAGATGAGGCTTGTTGAACTGTTGTGCATAGTTCCCAGTTGGATTTGGGCTCTGAGACTGTGCTTTGGATCACAGTATAGGCGTTTCTGCTCGATGATGCGGTTGTCCCACAGGTCGAGGATGATAGCAAACCATTCTCTACCGGAACGGAAGTGCTGGATTCATTTTACTCTCAGTTCCCCTTTGCTGCCGATAGTTTGGAGCACTAGCCAACTACATCCCAGCGTTTTCAACCTCTCACTGTGTAGACATTTGTGCTGGCTGCTGCAGCTATGGGCTGTGTGCTATCTGAATATGCCAGTTGAAAGAATACTACATTGATGTTATTGCAAGATAAATATCGCAGTACAATTTGCCGATTCCCTGTGATATATTTTACTCTAAAAGGTACTCCCCTCATCAATTACACATTAGAGGGCTGCTTCATACCCCCCCTGGGGTGCAACTCCGTTAGGATTGGTGCTCCTCGTTTCCCTTCAGCACTCTGCAGTCTAGATTGAAGCTCTACTATTTCATTCAACACTCAATTCATTCTCTTTTGGCACTCCTCCACTGGAATAGCCACTTCTCAATGCCCATAGGTGCTTCTCTGCCAGGATTGGTGCTTCTCAATTTCATTCAAGGCTGCATACCCCCCATTTCAGCGCTCCTGAGCTAGTATTGACCGTTTCTGCAAATGCACAGGCACTTGTCTATCCTGGTAGGTGCATCTCAACCTAGATTAGGACTCCCTATTTTCATTGCACACCCCTCCAACTCTTCCTCTGTATTCCTCTTTTCCAATTGAGTGCTCTATTTTTCCTAGTTGTCACTCCTCTTTTTCATCTGAATGTATCATTCTGCCTTTGAAACCTCCATTTTGCTTCATAGCCCCCAAACACATCATTAAACCATTGTCACATATTACAAATCGAGTCAAATGACACTGTGATTCAATTTCATCCACTTGCCAGGTATGAGTTCTCAGCAACTACATTGTGTGCCTCTAGGATCATTGCAGCATTGATGCATTGTGTATTCCAGCTTTCGTCGGCCCTGATTGGATGGGAGAAGCAGTGGATAATGTTGATACCATATTTGGTTGCTCTCATTTGATCATGTAGTCAGGTGATTGGTTCTGTGTACCTGTGGTAATATTTGAATAACTCGGCTTCTTCTTTGGTTCCGTAATGTAGCAAGCTAATAAATAGAATGATAAAGAAGTTGAAAGCTTGTATAAGAATCATCTAGAAATGCTTATAAACATTAATCCATACATTATATTCACCATGGAGGGTATATCCATCAATCGTTTACAACCGGTGTATCTCAGATAACACCTGCTGTTCTCCGAAAGAATATCCAGAACAATCCAGTGAGCTCTCAGAGATTGTTGGTGATGCGCTTGTTCGTCCGGTGACACACCCCAGTGCATCCAATGTTCTATTCAGCACCTGGACGTTTTCCGAACCTCATTACTATCACTCCAATCATCCTCTTTCAGAAGTTTTCCGAGGCCAAAGTTACTCCAAAGGCCAGGTGGAGAACCCTCCTCAGCTGTGAATTTCTCCTGAAATTGATCCTTCTTAGTGTACACTCAACATCCTCTCACACTACTGGAGGCTCCCTGTGACTAATATCCATCTTGCTGATAGACTGATAGAGGGGACTAGGTTTGCTGCAATCTGTCATAGAAGGACTAAGGGCAGCACTTGGAACTGTCAGATGTACTGTATGAATCCACCTTGATCATATAATTATCCTCAACATTCTGTTCACACAATGTATTAATAATTGTTTATGGCCAGATTGTATATTTCACTAGCTCACTACATGAAAAGTCTGGTACATGCATTACATCATCAAACAATATATGTAAAATATAACTGACACACCGAGAACAAGGGGATATACTGATGAAATGACACTACTCTGGTAGCTAATTGTTTCAATTGTATATATTGTCAAAGTGATATAATATACTGTGTGTTTCACCCAGCTGAACACAGGATAGAATGTACAGTGTATGAACTGCATGGAGTATCTGATTATATTTCATTGATGCATATTTATCAATGTGCAGAAACTTAATTGAAATTTCATAAGATTTTATTTGTAATATCAAACAATACACAGTCAGATTTTAGCTGTCATGAATGTACTATATTGCATTGTAACTAGAATTATAACTGATCGAAGCTGCTAAAGTAAATAGTGATGAATTCCAAGTAAGAAGGAGTGCAGCAAGAAAATCAAAAGTACTAAAAACATATATATCAAAGCAGCTTATAATTATATCTATGATGCTGAGGTTTCAGCGTTTAACTTTTCTCACTTGAAAAAGCAATGAAATAACTCTTTACTTATTTTGTAAAATCATCACCAGCCTATCTATACCAGATAGGTATTTATAGAGTATAGCATGTATCAGAGCTGTGGCTAATAAATAAGTCTAAGGTGAAATGGGCTGAAAATAATGAGATATTGCTGCAAGGAATATCGGCAAATTGTATTTTATTCACAAAGAGCCTCTTGGAGTGGATGGAATGTGTTAGATCAAAATGACACAATAGTCCAATCTTGGAGTCAACGGGACCTATGTAGAGGTATTCGGTGTATTTCACAATGATAGCTACAAAGCAGGCAGGAATCTGATGTGCTGTAGACAATCTGAGGACAATCCGAAATCATGGGCCTCTAGCTTGGGAGTATGTGAAGTCACTGTTCAGAAGACTGTGCAAAGAAAATCATTTTCAACATTGCTGGTGCACTTGGATATCATAGATCCTATGTTTGATTCAACAATGTTAAAATATATCTTGTGTGAAACTTATGATTTATTATACGTTTATAGATACTGGGTGTCATCTTATGCAGTCACCACAAAGCATTCTGATTAGTGGAACATTCTTCCGCAGTGGCTGATGTTGCGCTGTGGCGGGAAAATCTGTTCATCACCACCACCACCACTCTGCATGGCAGAGGAAAGCCGGCAGTAGATTGACATCATCTCATCTTATCATCATTCAACGAAATACAAACCGTACCTTTCCCAGCATTTGAGCTCACTCACTCTTGCCGAGATTTGGTATATCCACGCAATTGCGTGGTTCCTCATTGCCGGGTACTCTATTATATCTCTGCCCCTTCTTCCTACCATCCTTGGGCCAGAATCGATCATTCTCATGAACTCCCTTTGGTCGCCATGAGAGGTGCGGTGGAGTGTTGATGATGTGCTCTGTGGCTTCCAGCACAGACGAATTCCATTTGGATGGTGCAAGAGGTGTGGTGGAGTGGTGATGATGGGATCGCTGCATTCTTGCTCTGTTGTTGCACCACAGCAAGTCAAGCTAAGATTGCTTGCCAGAACAATTTTCGTCATTTGTCTTGGTTGAGAGCCACAACTCTGTGACATTGATCGCCAAGAGGCGCAACTCCATCTCCATTACCTGATGCTATTGCAAGCCCGTCAACACGCCAGTTTTCGAATTCTGCTTGTTTCACGTTGCAAATAGGCAGCGGTGCAAAGATTTCTGCAACCTGTATCCATTACATTTCGACATACTCAATATATGTTATCTTTGACTGATAATGATATTTCAAACTGGAGGTTTACTGCTCTGTCTCTCGTTATCATAGTCCGTTTGCTTATCATTATTAGCGTGTTGCCCCGTCTTGCATTTACGCAAGAACTCCACTGATAGTGGCCCGGGACGGCAACTCCATCATTGCACTCCAATGCTGTTATATACATTGGCACTATCACAACAATCCTCGGCTTCGTTGCCTTCTCCTTCACTGAATCTGCTCACTGTTACATGACAACTATGTTCTTATCATTCTCGAACTGGAACTCTACTGCCATTCACGGATGTTGTAATATACATTGATATAGCCCACAATTGTCCCGATCCGCAACCCCATCACTGCTCACCGATGCTGTTAAATACATTGGATCTACCCACTATCGCATCAACTCTAGGCGTCGTTGCCTTCGTTGCCTTTTGCATCAGGAAATGGGCTTACAGTTACACTACCACTCAATTTTCATCGTTACCGAACTGCAACTCTTCTGCAATTTGGGGATGTTGTTACCTAGATTGATAAAACCCGCAATCGCAAGTATTCTAGGCCTCGTTGTGTTCTGCTCCAGCGAATGAGTTCATCATTTGTGGGATTGGAGCTTGCAACTGGTCTAGCTTAAGTGTTATTCCAGTTATCCGACATATGGTCATATCTCTCAAACCTCTTTCTTACTCTGTACGACCAGATAAGCCAGTTATCTCCACAGCTGCTTCATTGTTTCACTACTCCTTCCCTTCCACCTCCACGCTGTACAAAGTAACCTGTTCTACACCACCTCTTGTCCCTTCAAAACAGCATATGATTTGCCATATCTACTTTTGTCAAAAAATACTTTGGGAATCACTGTATCTATGCAATTTGCTTCTGCTGGTATTTATGGCGTTGCTGCTCTAGAATCCGATATAAGACAACAAGGTGTCCAATCGCTATCCAGATGGTACATTGGCCATGCGCTGATTCACGATTTTCAATACGTGCCTGGTTCTTCTGAATACCCGACATTGTCTTCTTCCATTTCTAACCACAATTTGGAAGTTTCAGTCTCTATGTTCTTTCCCACTGGTATGAAAGTGTACTCTCCTGGTGATATCATTAAAGTTTGCGCGAAGTTTGTTGCTCTACCCAACCAAGCAATGTCTTTGAATACCACTATCCATCAAATATCAGTTACCTGTCTGTGTTTCCTATACCATGTCATGTATTGACAAATCTGAGATCGAATGCGGATCTCAGTCATGCTCCTGACGCGAGGCCATGCCCCATATATGTCTATGGACGAGTCGAAGCCCATTACCACGATGTAACAGATTATGGACCATACCATGGCTTTAACACGATGATGGCTTACTGCATTGAGGAATATGGTAGGACGGGTGAGGTTATGGGGGTTCTTCCACCTTAGTAACTATACATCTCTGTATCTAGGGATACTCAAGTAAGTACTAGGTACACGGCTGTAGTTCCTATCGTATTTGTCTAAGCGGATCTCCACACAAATTGTATTGGCAACCTGTTTCAATCGTATATGCAAAGAGGACAGATATGGATCATTGTATCTGATGCTACTAAATAGATGGCAACTAAATCGTATCGTGGCGTAACGCAATACTGACAATACATATAACTGCAATATTAAACCTCAGTGATTAATTTATATCGTAAAGTATATTCCAATAACATATCTCAACAATTGATAATTATTATATGGGATTTCATATAATCAATCTTCAATGATTAATTAATGTCGTAAGGTGTATTTGTCTAAATGATTTCAGTGATTAATGAGTAGAGTATATTTCTTTAATGAATCTCCACGATTAATTAATATGGTAAGGTATTCCATATAATTAATCTTGATGATTAATGGATATTGTAAGATATATTCCCAAAATGAATCTTGGTGATTAATTAATATTGTGGCAGCAATATGTTGCCAGTTGATAGTGCAATCTTAATTGACACGTATCTTCACCAAATGTTCCTCTATCTCTTCCTCGATGAATCTGGTGTTCAGATACTAACGGCAATATTATGTCTCAGTGCAATCTCCCTCAATATTCCAAATCTCCACTCTGAAGAAGATTGCAAATTATACTTCATCGCTTCTTATTCTATTTCCCAAATCTGGCTCACAATTCTGAATTTGAATAATTAGGTTTATTCTTAAAGATGTTTCTGGACCTAGTTGTATGTATCAGGCATTGCTTTTTGCCGCGGTAATTAGGAAGTAAATCACTTCCACCAGAATGTACTTGAGTATCGGAATCGTTGATATCCAACATAGATATTTCGGATTGAGGAATGATTGAATCAGCTATCCCTGGATTCGATACGGGCGAAGCCCTAAGACTGTTTACGTATTCTGGAGGGAATAAATTATAATGTCGATAATATATCAATATCTCGGTGAACTGGAATATACTTGCCAACCACCAAATACAGGGTGGTGCAAACAACTGAACATCTCTTTCGAAGCGATCCTGTAATATGGATAAAGCGCAAAGTATTGTGTCGTACTCATTATTGAACTTATGCTGAACCATGGGGCAGGGGAATGGCGTACAATCCTAATAGATAATACTAATATCCTCAATAATGATAATACTCATCATAAGAACTGAAAATAACAATCATATTGCAGCTGCTTCCTCGCAGGTAGGTATCATAGGTATCGTTTGTGCTTGTTGGAATGCCCCTTCAATGCCGATGCATTGATGTCTCTTAATAGTGTTCATGTATTGTATGATCAGGTTTTAGGAGTCACTCCCCCCGTAGGGCCATCATCGTGAATCAAGGATTGCTATGATCACACCTGTAATATCGTAGAGTACTACTGAATGAGATTGAATCTCTCTTGATAGCAGACCACGCATCCCAAGGGGTATTGTGTATTGCATGATTGGATTCAAAGAGTTACTCTCCCCGGAGGGCCATCAGCGGCAATAAGATTGAAACAAACACTGACATCGACTTAAATATCTTGCAACACATTTGTTCGGGTAGTCAAAACCTCTTGTTGCCTGACGTGGTTATTTGGAAGGCTTTAAACAGATTGCTTAATTATATTACGACACAACCTGACCGTTCAGGCTTGTTGGAGTATCTCCTTCAGAGGCTATGCGTGGTGGCCCACCATTGCACTGTTGAGATTTAACTGTGACGAATTAATCTGCCCCTTTGTTCGGTGGTTTATTGGGGATTGCCCTATGTAATAATCAGTCAGACATGTCATGTTAAGGTCGTAACTGTTCTCACTAACCGGTGAGTGCTCAAGGTGTTCCGATACCTACTGGGGAAATACCTTGAGATCCCCCAACATTGCATATTGGCTATTGTTTGCCTGACATGTCAGTCGCTATATAGCAGTTGACGCATCTAGTCCCACTTAGCATCGTTTAGGGAATGTGGTAAGAAATAACTGGCATCTCTTTAAGCCCTGAAGGCTTATGACTGGCCAAGGGTATTGCATTACCTAATCAATAAAAATTAATGGTACTTTCAATGAATCTGCAAGCAATGAGGCTCACTATCAAATTGACATGAGGTTCCCATGAAATCCCGCTAAGGATGACAGGACTGGCATACTTGTATTATCTAGGATTGGCGTTATGTATTCTACACGAGTAAACTCTGTACCATATATCCTTCTGACATTCACACAAGCACCATTACCTCTATTAAGTGAGAACCCCGAACAGGTCACTTTTCCATCCACGTCATCATTCCACTGAGCGAGCCTTTCAAGAAGACCCCACTTCCGAAACGCAATTCATTGATCAACATCGATAGCAGTGTATTCGGTCGGGATATGACTACCGGTAAAATTATCATTCTTAAAAAGGAATTTTTGTTGTTACTCACACCTTCATCAACTGCTTCTTCTTCTGATACTCTGTCAACCAAACCTGGACCTTCTCCAGACACTCCTCGCAACAAGGAATGGAATCGTGCACCTACTATTCATACATCTTTGGCTGCAGTTAATAGCCTTCCTGGTAACACTAAGTGCAAAAGACTGCCTTCTCCTCCAACAACCTCCCGGCTCAGAAGTCGTCAAGATAATGAAGTGCTAGATAATCATTTTGCCCATGCTTCGTGCAGTAAACCTCACTTCATTAGTTAAATATGAAGCTGACTCTTCTAGCATTGCCATTAACATCTTCTGATAGCAGCCTTACCGATATTGACATTGTGCCTGGAACACCTCAGCATCACAAAGAGTTGGCTGAGGTTACCCTGCATACTCCAGAAGATACACCTGTAACAAAGATGGTCAAAAAATCATTGCATTCCAAGATACGTCGCTTACAAGTCATCCATTTCCTTTGGTTCAGCTTTGTATGTATACTCTGCAACTGTTCGTTATCATTGTCCTGTGTTACTCTGTTACTGAATATTTTCTTGCTGTGATTTAGTTTCTATATAAGCGGTGATGTCGTTTGTCTTTGATCCTGCTGGGGTTTACATCTCAACCATGCCTTGATGTCTGTTACTCGTCCAACAGCATCATGAACACAACTGTGTTGTTCTTCAATGTCACTGTTAATCATTTCGTCCAGCTGACTCCATGACTCCACACAATCCAATTACCACATGGCAATGTCGTGACTGTAATCAAACTGCCCAACAATTGAGATGTCAGATAATACGTTCCCATCCCCAGGAAAATGTTTCTCACTGGTGGAACCGCCTTGCCTCTTTGCATCCGATTTGTCTTTCTCTACATTGGCCTCCTGATAAACATTGCCATAAATGTGGGACCAGATTACATTCTTCTGGAAGAGATGACTCCAAGTAATGTTGTTTTGATGGTCGATTCCCTTTACTAAAATTACCTCCATGTCCTGCCGCTGACAATGACATATTGTCAGGTGGTTGTGCCTCCAGTATCTCATGGACTCTGAACAATCTATTCTGCTACTCTGCTATATGTACCCAAGGCGACTTTCCGCTCTTACGTACTGCGTCAAACGTTGTTCTTTGCGGCTGTACCTATCACCGCATGTTAGATATCACCCGCAGTCAGCTCTCTTCACACTGGGTCCCATACTCTGCAGCCGATAGAGATCATGCCTCCATCTCTCTCCGTATTGACAAATTCATTGTTCTACAAATCGAACGACACTTGCAACTCTCGAATCCTGATGTCCAAATGTTTCAGTAACGGCGGGATCAACCTCCTGGCATCGCTTCAGCGTTAGAACTCAGAAGTCAACCCACCGCTTCCAATGAATTCGCTGCAATATTACATTCAAATACAATCACGAACTTCCATCCTTTCAGCGTATATGTTTAGTGCAACAGTCTGGATTTAAATGATGGCGAATTCGTAGACATACTCTCCCACCACTATGAACCTCTTTGGTATCCGCTTCTCTTCTTTCATGCTACACCTGGATGGTAACATGACATGCACCCTAATCTAACTGAGATGAAGTACTACCATTAACTTTGACTCCAAAATGATGTACATTTCGATTCTTTGGGGAGGCTAGCCAACAAATACAGTGGATATATTTTCCAGTATGGGAGACAAGTGATTGGATTACAGACGTCATGGTTTAATCAACAGAGCAGAAGGAGAGACCAAAATTGAGTACCGTTTATGCTCAAGCTGGATTGGTTCCAGATTATAGCCTTCGGAACAAGTTTTAGATGGGTTAACCATATGTCACGAATTTTAGAGACCGTTTCTTTTCATCACCATCACCAACAATTCTACTTGGCCTGAGATCAAATAACGCCTATAGCCTGGTCAAAATGCTTCTTACAAACCCATAGTTGTCACTCGTGCTTTCAAATCGCACTGTTCTTTGATGATGAAATCTACCTCGTGAGCTACTCCCTCAACACCCATATTCAGTTTTCGGCATAACTAACCTCTTTTGTTGCTCCAATTTGGGTCAATTAGTTTATCAAGTAAAAGTCATTGAATTCCAGAAGCGTGGTTTGCGACATGAACATATCATCTTAAAGGTTGCACCTGAGATTCTAGTGATTCAACGTTGAGTTTAAAACTTCGCCTTTACGATCTTTTCCTTCTAATTGTCGGTCCTAGATACATCCTGATCTAACTCTTGAAATGATTGACCGTATTGTCAGAGCCAAACTTCCCAGCTCTGAAGAAAACCATTCTGTGCGGGCCAAGATCCTGAAATATAACATGTGCTGAGAAGATCACCTCTCCTCTCCCAATAACAATTGCTACAAGAATGGAAAATGTCAATATGGGTATCCGAAATGTTTGCAGAGAACAACAGCACTAGCCGAATGCGGCAGAGTGATGTATAGGCATCGTAAAGAGGAAGACAAGATGGTCATTTCCTATAGCCCTTTCCTAACTGACCTTATGGATTGTCATGTTGACATAGGTGTCACCTTGACTGTTAGCATCTTTATGTATGTGTGGAAATACCTCTTCCAATGCCCTGACAGCACTCAATACACGATCATTGACCCCAGAAAAGACCACCTCGATGAGATCCAGGATTTCATCAACGCACATTATGTCAGTGCATCTGAAGCTGCCTGGAGAATATTCGGCTTTGACATTACCAGAAAGTTTCCCACCGTTAGCAGCCTTCGGGTGGACTTGCCTGGCCAAAAGTTTTTCCAATGCCTCGATGAAACGGATCTGCAACTACTGCAACTCAAGTTTTGACAGATTTCCCATGTCCAAACATTCCTCTCTTTACCGCCCTAAAATACATTGACTTCTACACCCAATACTTACACCAACCTTCCCTGCTAAATGGATCATTTCCTGGTGATCAGTGGTTAGAAAGTCCTTCACCTGATCTCAATGTGCCTCACATTATCTCAGCTCACATTTGAGATGATATCGTGTGCAGACTGGTTTCTGTTTCTCCCCCAACAGGTGAACTTTGCGGTTTATGAACTGTACTTTTACAGAGACCAGCATACAGTTACGAAGAACTTTGAATGGTAAACAGCATCCCTTATAACACCTGTCAAAAAGCCACTACAAGCTTTGGCATATTTGCCGGCATTGCCGAAGCTGACCTTTGTTTACAAGAAGCTATATCCCTGTATTACGCTCCGTACCATTTGCATTTTGTCTGTCCTCAACTTATAGTTGACATTCCCACTCCTACCCATGATCTATGGAACAAATCCAAAGATGAGCTTTCCACTGGCCATGTGCAACATTTTCCGGACATCGAACATGCATACCTACAATCTTTATGCGTTATACAAAAGCTTCTTGCCATACTTGGTAACTGTCTAGACAACTTCGGTCGTCCTGACCCTTGCCAACATATTCATGATGTTGAAATGGAACATGAAACTTCTAGGCTTGGATCCGACGAATTAGCACTCACGGTGAATACTATGTTAACCTCTATGAATGCTCAGCAATCTGTAGTATTTCAAACAATATACACCACAGTTACTGATCCTCAGCGTCAAAATCCGGTGTTCTACCTAGATGGCAAAGCTGGTTGTGGCAAATCTTTCTTGCTTTAGTGCTTTGTTCAAAACTTCGATCCGAATGTTGTATACCGGATATTGCTGGTATTACTGCTTTGAATGTGACCATGTACTAGAGAGGACAGACTGGTCATTCAGCTTGTGGGATTCCAGTAAATCACGTTCATCTCTCCGGCCTCTTTCCTCCTCTGGGTTAAAAACTTTACCAGAATAACTATGAAATTCATTCAACTATTAAACCTGACTCTCAGTATGCTCTCTACCTTGCTGTTGCTGATTTCAGCATTTGGGAAGAGATGCCCATGGCTCGCAGATCTGATTTGGAGTGTGTCGACAACATATTGAAAGGACTTACTACAAACAATTCCCCTTTGGGCGGTAACATTTTCTTAGGAATTGGTGACTTGTGCCAAGAAGATCAAGTAGTCTGTTATGGCGGGAAATCCAAAACCATGGACACATCCATAGTGTTGTGTCCTCTGTGGCATTAGTTTTGACTTCTCCGTCTATACTAACCCATTCAGCACGCTACTGATCATGAATGTGCCCAATGGGATGACAACATTGGCCAAGGAACTGGTCGAATTGAACGAGCTGATATATCGCTTGATCTGATTGCTGATGTTGATGATATCGATAACGCTATCGGTTTCTTATATCCCTCTGCAATGTTGGCAAACCCTGAACGATGCATACGCAATTCTTTTCTAAGTCCTCTTAACTTTTACATTGTCATATTCAATGAATCTATGCTCAACCGTCTAACAAATGAACAAGGTTTCCCACACCTCCACTCATCTCTATTTACTCTTCTAACATCTTTCAGTTACATATTCCAGTTTCAATTCAATCAAAGAGCAAGAAATAAGTCTACTAACAGACAATCCTGTAGCTACAATGGACTATCTTGCTGTTTAACAAGAAACTGGAGTCCTTGCCCACAAACTGAACTTGAAATGAAGTTGTATATGTGCCATTATGAGGAATATCGACATCAACAAGGGTCTGGTCGATAATCAATGAGTATTGGTTGAACGGTTTCATGAACAATTCATTCAATTTTGTCCTATCAAACCTTCTCCCCAATGTTATACTTTCTGAATACCTTGCATAACTTTCGAGTTCGAGCCTAGTAACTGCCCTTGGACAATCCAACGTCATCAATTTCCTCTCTGATTGGCTTATGCTAATAAACTCAATAGATGTCAAGGTCTATCACTGGATAAAGTTGTCTTGGACCTCTGTTCAAACGATTTCTCACATGGTCAACTCTAATGAAGTGTATCCCGCATTTGACACTGGGACGCATGTTGTAAACTTATGAGTGATGACAATGACACAAGGGAGACTAAAAATGTTGTATATCAAGAACTGTTGTTGTGTGGATAAGTACTTATGGAATTATGAAAAAATGTGTTTTTTGACCTAAAATCGTGATATGAATTCATTATGCCAAATCACTACTATATTTCACCGGCCATGATGGTTGAGTGGTATCACAGTGTGATCACTACTCATACCACCTCTGAGTCCACAGCTACAAGATTTCACACTCTCTCAGCTGGACCTGAGGACATCACATTATATGTGAGTGTTTACAATCACGTGATTGGCAAAGCTTTTTTGTCGTCATGATCCTTGCTCTCTCGCTCGCATCAAGCACGCGCAGTCAACTATCATATTAAATCACCCATTCCATGCCAACCTCAGATGGAACCCCACTTAGAGCACGGATGCCGTCTCCGGTGCTAGTATATATAAATTGAGATTGATGTACCATTCGATATATGTATTATTCTGAACATGCACTTCTGGATTGGCTGCAGGAGAGACTCTGAGTGCAGTCAAAGATGTCCATACATATCATTAGTGACAGAATAGCAAGATTCACATGGATTGTGTAATTCATTAAACTACAAGATGCCAATTGATGGTGTTATCAATGTAACTACAAGATGCACATGGACAGTGTGACCAAATAAACTTGGAGATGCACATGGACAAAGTGATGGAACAGCCTTCAATCAGCCTCTAGCCTTTTCCATATGGTGTAGTATGACATGTCATATACTGAATCACAGCTTCAAGTCTACCCAGTGCAACATGAAGCAAATACAGATTAAGTATTTCCATATTGGACATAGTCTAAATAGTATTATAATAGTTTCACTGCAGTGTCTTGCAACAAACCTACACAGTAAGTATATGATTCCAAAGAACATCAATTCAGAATTTCAAATTCATCATATCTGTAATTTGGAGAATATTCAATCTCAATCTGGTTGTTTTGATATTACTCTGATTGTTAGGAGTTCTCCTAATTCCCAATACTGGTACTTTGTGAATTCCATAGTAAATCCATTGAGTCTACCATACTGCATTAATTGATGTATAACACCTATTCATAACATCACTAAGTTTTGCAGTCATGTTGCCAGTACTGGGATTACACTGCTGACACTGATGGAGTAATTAGTATCAATTTGTGTGGGCAGCAGCCAATTCGTAGCTGATGAGGTTATTCTGTCACGATAACCAGGATCTTTAATTAAGACCCATCAGTTGTGTTTGTAATTATCAAACACACTGACTCATAATGCGCTAGCTGGACAACACAAAGTTTCGTTGTGATTATGATGATTTACAGGTGGAACAGACATCATACAACATGTGAGTATGGGGATTTCTTACGCCAAGTCTCCTCAGGAGTGGAAACATACTGTGGCAGTTCCTGGTCTTCAAACAGTTAAGACCTAAGCATCTAGTGTCTATCTGATCATTGGGATTGGGTGAGAATGCAAGGCTTGGGGGTAGTGTTAGCAACAAGTCCGGACTGTCACTTCGGGTCCGGGTCCGGGTCCGGGTCCAAACTGAACTGTTGCCAAATACGCGGTCCGGGTTGTCAATAAACCCGCACTGTCAACTCGGGTATAGTTTGATGGTAAACTCTCATCCCGTCTGAATTGGGCGGGTTGGCAGCAGGTTGCCCAGTGGGTCCATCCATAGATTCATATATCACTCTTGTTTTTGGAGTATGTTAATAGTATCTTATCAAAATCGAGTTTTCAACAACCAATGAGAAGGTTTTGCATGTTTTGCAGCTTACAATATCGGTTAATTTGGAATCGGTGTTTTACCTTTGAAACATTGTATTTTTGCCTATCAGGGTGGTCAATAATTCCATTATGAACACGAAGATTTGCGCGATGCCTTGATTACCAAATATGCAACAACGAAAACTGTTGACGCTCTGTTGACGCTCATTGTCAGGATGCGACAGGGACCATGTCGCTGTTGTTTTTGCCAGTAAACGCTGCCAATATTTGATGAATGGATGTCTACAACCAATTGGAACATAAATTACCCAATATGCGAAGCTGAAAATTGTCGATGCTCTGTTGACGCTCATTCTCAGGATGCGTCACGGACCATGTTGCTGTAGGTTTTCCCTGTAAAGGCTGCGAATATCGGATAGCTGGATGTCAGCAACCACTCGCAATATATATTACCCCAGATGCGAAGCAGAACATTGTTGACGCTCCGTTGACGCTCATTCTCAGAATGGGGCAGTGACCGTGTTGCTGTCCCTGTTGCCTATAGAAGCTGCGGATACATTGGTTATGCATAAGAGCAACCAAATCACTGTGTAATTACCATACTTACAAAACCACAAATTGTTGACGCTCCGTTTACGTTCATTTTAATGCATTGACCATTCAGCATCTGCAGCCATGGATAATAGTTTTCATCATGATTTGAACTTATTGGTAGTCTTTCTGACAGATTGAGACTTGGCCCTGTGGCAAAGCCGAGCGCAGTGACATTCTTGCACTGTTCGCTCTCACACGACTAAAATTTATGTATCATGCCAAATGGTTCATTGCGCCTGCTATTCATCTGTTTATCAAGCGATATATACAAGCTACTGCTCAGTATTCGCCCATAATATATCTCTAACTAAAGCTCTCGGCCAAGATACATAAAGAAGCTGGTGAAACATTGATGGATTCTGGCCTACACTTTCTTCACTCCCTTATTGCTCCGCGTTTCGATTGCAGTGACCTTCATCAACACCCTTGCAGCCTGTCTCTTTGACTTCCGTGTCGGCCGAATCAATCTGTGAACATTGGGTGCAACACTCCAATCCAGCTGCTCTGGGCATTGCGGGACCTCAATGATATTGTCTGGCTCCAGATCAGATTCGACGTCCGCCACGCAATCATCTTCGTCGTCATTGGGTTTTTCTAAGTCCCCATCCCAGTTAGACCAATCTTCAGTGTCCGAAATGCTGTCAGGTGCGCAATCGTCATCACTTTCGACTGGATGACTGTGGTTTCTTCGGATTCGGCGGAGATTCAATATTTGCATTTGTCTTCCTGGGAGGTCTTTTGCAGACACTGGCGGTGGAAAAGGAGATATTTCTGACAATTTGAATGCAGCCGCACCATCAGGTTGAGGGAGTGACCACGATGCTTTGACGATCTCTTCCGTGTCCGAAATGAATCTCACTGCAGTCATCTGCCTGTCTTGAGTGCGAGATTTCTTCTGGGTAGCACATAGGTTTTGGCTGCCCTGCCACATTTCCGAAAAGTCGTGAATGTTGGCCATTCTGTGCAATTTCCTCTCCTCCGCCTCGTTCTCCATGTCCGAGTCGTTTTCTGCGTTCATTGTATCAAATTCTGGGTCAGCACAAGCCAAACTCCCGTTATTGGCTTGAGCAAACTGCCTTACAACTACTTCTTCCCGCAGGGTCTCGCCTGTGGTATTTGACTGCCTCCAGCCGATAACATCTCGGAAAAGGGAAAGACTGGCCTCGACTCCAATGCTAGGTGGTATGACAGAGAATATGTCGCGCGCCACATTGGAAAGATTGGCGTACTTTGAGTTCATTTCCTCCTGTTGACGCCACCAGTCGGTTATGTCTGGCAACCAAAATGTACTGCTAATCTCCATCGGGTCAGAGTGGTAATCATTGAGATTTGGATCAATTAGCGCCCAGTTCATTGGAGCTTCAGGAGGCGAATTTGAATAGAAATAGACGGCAGTCGATACGCTTGCTGCGCGATCGCTTCGTCCGGGTGTTTTCTCAGCCACACTGCTAAGCATTCGGTAATCTTCATCATCGCTGGACAAACCACATGGATCAAAGAATGATTGACACGATCCTGAAGCTGTTGTAGAGTGGATGAGATTGCTGCCCGGAAAGCTTTCGTGCTTATTGACCGGCACACCTTGATGTTTGGCACAGTATTCATTCTCCACATCCTTCAGAAACGCCTCTTGGTATTGGGTAGTATAGGATGTCTCGTCCTCAAGAATAATTTCCATTCCCTTGTCCCACTTTCTAACCAATCGCAACTTCCGAAAAGGATCGAGGATATGTGCAGAAATGGGAAGCATGCCCGTTATGGGAGTTTCTTCAACGTAGTATTTGGACAGCTTCTGTCGAGCAAACTTCACAGTGAAAAACAAGTCTTCCTTCCATGGAGTCTTCTCTTTAGCCAAAGCTCGCATCACGCCATCCATGGGATCGAACATGCCATTGTACACTGTGATCACGCGATTCAATGTAACTGTATGCTGCTTCCACACCCACAGTGTCCAATATCGAAATGGCCTCAATACTCCCATGACATACATCACAATGGTCCATTCATCCTGAGTTGTGAAAGTGGCTGGAAATCAGTGTATATTGGATTTTTGAGCCACTCATATGGGAAATTCCGTAATCGGTAGGTGCACTGGAGCAACTGCAGTATTGCGTTCCAATGCATCTTCACATCCATAATCGATAGTACCGGGATGCAGAATTTGGCTGTCTGACATTCAATGAAGTCGTTTCGATGACCAGGTGTCAGCGTAATCAATACAGTAATCATTCTCTGCTATATGAAGGTCAATTTCAGGACTTTCAAAATATCATGAAATACGTACTTTCTCAATTATCTTTGCTAAACCTGGTTTCATGGCCAACACCTTATTGATTCTAACGTGGCCTGCTTTTCGAAGTCTTTGCCTCTTCCCAATGTCTTTGCTTTCATTCTCTTCAAATTGCTGATCGTGCTCATGGGCTTCCAAAGTCTTGGTGTGGCCTTTTACACCGAGACTGCTCATGAATGGACCGAAAGCCAGCTGTATGACACGCGCCATGCATGGTATGTGGTTCCTCAAAGCAGGCCACTGGATTACAGAGGCCTCGAGTGTTGATTGCAGCTCGCATGTTATCGAGTAAGTTGAGGAAGCATTATGAGTCATAATACCGAGCGAATGGCCGTCGGTAAGCTCAAAACGATCAACGATGTCCTTCAAATATATGGCTAGCCCAGCTCAAGTATGATGGCCCGTGACATATCATTCTTATATAGCTGTCGAAAGAGGAAAAGAACTGGCGATCACCCTCATCGCACGCGACTTGAACTTCCCACAATGCCCAATTCCAATACATATAGTATGCAATGACTGACCTTATGGCCAGTTTGTTCCATCATGTCCATCCGGCCAAAGCTAAATTAACTCTATTTCGTTATGGCAATTGCTGATTAATTGCATCCGCAGTCAGTGCATATTCCCTGCGGGAAATGTTACTAAGGGTTGTAGTGGACGGCAGCACTAAGTAATCGCGTAATGCGTTATATGACCGTCATAGCTCAAGATTCGATATAGTGCTCCATCATTTATGAGCCGAAACAAATCCTAGCATGAGGTTGTCATTCCACGTGTCTTTGTCATATTCGGAAGTTTCAAAGTCCGAAGCTACCAGTTTGGAACATTTTGTCTGTCATTTCAGTCAATACAGATCAACCTGGATATCAAATATGATCTACCTCGGCGAACTCACTATTGTGATTCTTCAACTTCCTTGCCTCTTCAGGATGGCAAAAGCTGTTTCATCAACCGTCGATCTAGTCAATTCAGTAACCTCTGACTCTGTCCATTGGTTAAACTTTGCGATGTGAGCTTTTGCCAACAAGTGTTTCCCCATTGAGCTGGTCCCATGGTCTGATGGATGGCGAAGAACTTGATGACAAATGATACATATGATGCTGGGGCTGCCGGTCTCCTCAGTTCCACAGTGTAAATTGAATCGCCACGGAGGCACATGTCAAGAATTATTCCAAGCAATAGGCCTCTTCGAGCCAACATTCATTGAAGCCCACCAAGCATCAAAGATGATTTGCAATGTAAGGTCACTCAAATCACGAACAGAGACACATTGATGTTTCGAAGAGATTATAACCTTGAGCATTGGGGTGTTCAAAGATTTTGAATCCGACATGGCGGTAGGAATTAGAAAGCTGGGTAATTCCACTCGAAAGTCGGCCAAAAGTAACGATACAGTGAAGCAGACTGCGGGTTCTCAAATATTGACTCTACAGGTAGATGCAAAATCATCAGATCTGTGAGACATTGCATGCATATTGGTGAAGTTGTATACGAGGACATATTGAAAAGACTGACCATGTAAGACTCAATTCAGTAACAATGCGATGCAGTCCATTGCTGTGTAGCATACTGAGCCCCCAAAAGAATTGTGGACACTCCGTGGGCGCTCAATTGTAGGAGGCCGATACGATATGGTCACGAGCATTTTGGCCCGTAAAGGCAGCTGATATGTTGATTATGGAATAATGTCGTTCAACAGCCCTTAGATTATCCAAGATGCATGACCAAAAATCGTTGACGCTCCGTTGACACTTATATTTATGAGGTGGTAGCGATATCGTCTCAAGCAGTTTGGCCCATAAAGGCAGCCGATGCATTGATTATCGGTCAACGGTGATGCACAGCGCTTCGAGTGCCCATGATGCAAGACCAAAAATTGTTGATGCTCCGTTGCCACTCATTTTTAGGAGGTGGTAGCGATATTATCACCAGCATTTTTGCCCATGAAGGCAGCAGATGGGTTGATTATGGGTCAACACCGTTCCGTAGCCCTTAGATTGTCCAAGATGCAAGACAAAAAATCTATGATCCTCCATGGACGCTCATTTGTAGGAGGTGGTAGGGATATCGGCAGTAGCATTTTTACACATAAAGGCAGCCGAAACATGGATTTTGCGTCAGTGCCGATGCCCAGCACTTTGAGTGTCCATGATGCAGGACCACAAATTGTTGACGCTCCATTGACGCTGATTTTTAGGAGGTGGTAGCAATACAGTTGCTGCCATTTCTACCTATAATGGCGGCCAACACTTTGATTATAGCTTAATGTTGTTGCACCGCTGTTTGATTATCCAAAATGCAAGAACAAAAAGCGTTGACGCACCATTCACACTCATTTTCAAGAGATAGTAGTGATGTCGACGATAGCATTTTTGGCCTTACAGGTGGCCAATACTTTGATTATGTGTCACAGCGACCATGTCTTTTGTTTGATTATCAGACTCACAAGACCAAAGATCATTGACGGATCGTTGACGCTCATTTCCAGGATTGGGTCAACAAGCATGTCACTATTCTTTTTACCTATAAAAACTGCCAATACAATCACTTTGGAAGGATGTGACTATGCGGCCGTTTGTTTGCGGACAATGTAAGACCTAACATCGTCGATGCTCCGTTGACGCTCAACTTAATGACACACTAACAGTCAGTGGGCACTCATCAACTGTATGTAAAAATGCATATAGTCGTCATTGGCAGCCAATAAATCGTTTCTATGTATAAACATTTGCATCCAAATGCTTCCAAGCCTCACAATTTCTGATCCACCAGTAGACATGTTATCCGAGTGATAAATGACGTTGGCCTATCACGTTCCAGCCCTTTCGGCCGGCAATTAACCGCATAGCAATGTATACACTAGGTTTTGATATATTTATCCCGACTTCTTCACCTTTCCTCATGCAGCTCATTCTCCGTGATTTGCTTGACCTACCATACCCAATATTCAACATCTGGGCCATGTGCACCGGGTCTGTGCAGAGAGTTATGCAGTTGGATGCATGATCATATGCAGCATGACGGTCGTCATTGATTGCGCTTCGCATTGCGCTTTGACCACTGCATCTCTGACTCGTATGACATCACTGACTTATATTCAGTTAGTGATTGTCGTATTGAATTTTGTTTTAATTGTCTGACTTACCAGTAACGGGCAGGATGATATCATGTTCATTAATTGTCAATCAATGACACTTCAAGTCTAGATCATTGGCATCGCCTACCCGTTCCTTGCAGATACATAGACAAATTATCATTTCTCACAATCGGGTCACTGAAATCAAGTAAAAGCGGACACGTAGCTAAATAGGTACAGATATTACATTTCAAATTGATAGATCATCACAAATGCCAATTGGCATATTCATTCCTCCGGCGACGCAGGAGCCGTCACCATGGCTTCGTCGGAATCCGATTTCTATACAGTAATTAGCTGGCGACGCGATATGCAGGGGATGCAGCTTGCGGGTTCGAGATGCTTTGATTTCTGACTCGGAGACCAATCGGGCATTGGGGCGGGAGGGAAGTACGAGATGCATTCATGTGTCTGCGGTTTCCGTGAACGTCGCCTCATATGACTACTCCCTCGTCAAGAAGTCACATGCAGCATTTGCAATTCTCCGGTGGCACTGTCAAGAGTCTCCATAGGCTCACCAAATGTCGGCGGCGCTGATGAAGCTGAATCATGTGCCGTTTGAAGTTGAAGGACAGCCGGAACCGTCCATTCGGTCGTCCCGTACTCCTTATCTCTCTCACAGAAGTAGTCGGCTGCGTCTCCCCATCCTGGTTTTGTCAATTCCTCAAGCTTCATCAGCTTCTGACGAAAACACTCCATGCAGTACTGTACGGTTTAAGAGATTGTGCTCATCACCCAGCCGGGTTTCTCATCTTCGCTAAGCTTGCCCCCCGCAGGATCTTCTACAGTATCATCCTCGTCTTCCCCATCCTCCTCATCGTAAGAACTTGCAAGATTGCTGAGACCAGCTCCGATTTTGTTTAACATCTCCTCAGATGTTGTTTCAGGCTTGGTGGTTGTCAACCCCGCCATTTCAGCATTTTTCATATCATCTTGCACATGGTGAATTGCTGCCTCTGCTTTTTCAACTCGCTTTCTTGCCACAGCAGTCTCTCTTTCCACATGATCCTCGATCCATTTCTCCTTCTCTTCGTTGCTTAAGAAGTGAGTTCCTCTTAGTTTCCCCGCCCCAAGATTCTTTTTGGATTGCAAGCTGCGCAACGCTACAAGAGCTCGGACCTGTTCTCCTGTGAAGCCGCACTTGCCTCTATCCGCTTGATGATGTCATCGTGTGGAGTGCGTTGCCGATTTGCTGTGTTTGGCAGCCGGTAGTGGCGAATGGTTCTTTGAGGAGCATTGACCATTGTATTGTGTGTTGACTTTGTTGATGGACGAGATGTTGCATGTTGGAAGATATGGACCACATAGAGGCAAGCTGCGTCATTTAGATCGAGGTTGGTATGCGGGATCGACTTGAACAAAGCAACATCAGCATTTTGACCGTCACTACATTGGGAATAGCAATGCTAACCATACATCATGACATGATGTTTAGTGTCTGTTGCATGTCGGATCGCAGGGATTTCTTGAGAAAAAGATCAGCAGACGTCATTTCCGTCTAAGAATGTACCGTTTGTATCACACAATGAAGAGATCTCGGCGGTCCTTCACCGTGATTAATCTCTGCATACAAACACTCGACATCGGACCAATTAGGTGCAAATTGCAGGACGGTTGGCAACCCGTTCAATGGTCAGCTATGCGCAACAGGATTCATCTTGTGTAGAATGAGCAAGTTGGCTGTAATGCATACAATTTTGGCTTGAAGGTAACTAAATATTCCTCAGGACTTCCAACGTCTTTCATTATCATCTTCCTCAGGACTTCCCACTTCGTTTCGTTATCATCATCTCTTCACTTCCACAGCAGCCAATCATGGCTCCACAAACATCGCTGCAAGGTGAGAGTGGAACAGAATCGAGTAGAATGACGGGCGCTTCATCCAATACACCACCTGCTGAGACCCAACTACAGCGCCGACACCACTTTGGTCACCGCGACACTGCAAATGCAGCCACCGAAAATACCACCCTGGACGCACAGTCAAACAATGTTCGGAAAACTGGAAGCAGCAAGAACAAGAAGCAGCATGCGATTCGGTGGAAGTGTAGTCTTATCGAGGTACACGGCCGTCGACTAATGATATAACATACCGCTGGAGTACATAGCAAGCTGCGTGACCAATCAATTGCTGCCTGTAATGGGAAACCTCCATGGTCGACCGAGGCATTTGTACACACTGTCCGCAAATTCGAACATCATGATGTTATCAGCTCTGGGATTTTTGCGGATGAATTCAGTGCTAAGAAACCCCCAGAGTGGACCAAACAGGCTTTAACCTTCTTTGAGGATGCTACGGAAGTGTATATGGTTCAGGTGATAGCCGAATCTAATATGTAGATGCAGCAACTAATTTCTTGTAGGTTTTCAACATGTCTGCAACTATGGCAAGGCAAGGAGGTCGGGTACAGCTAGAACAGTCTGACATGCGGCTTGCCTTGAATATGACCAAAATGGCCAATGGAGGGTTTTTGAGCGCTGCAATTGAGGAGATGCAATTCCTAATCAAAGAACTTCAGGAGGAAGTCTGAGAAGAGAAGAAGCGGGGAGTGGAGTTTCCTGGGCATGAAAATGTGAAGGCTACAATGGAATAACAGCCGGCTATGCTTCGAGAAAACCAGACAGACGGCTGCCTTCTATGCCAAAATGGCACAGCACAGAATCCCCAGACATGCTGAAGACGTAAAGGCATGGGTGCACCTCCACCAGCACAACTCACACAGCCGACACCAGGACTGACACCACATCCACACGAAATGGCACCTATGCTGACCGGTGACAATGAGGCAGCGCACTTATCCGAAATCGGAAGTGTGCCACCCAGATATGTGTCTATATATACTCCTCTTCACAGTGCTCAATTTGTCAATCTTGATGCATATGCCCAAGATCGCAAGCATGATAAAGATTTTGATCCAGATCTGCTGGCTGATGAAGGAACATGTACTGGTTAGTACACTATCTGCTGCGTGGTAATGCAGCTGATATCCATTCTGCACATGACAGCAGCCTATTGAGCGAACCTGACAGTGAAGATGAGCATTGATCGAATGGAATGGGATTGTTGAGTGTATTGTTATCTACAATTAGCAGACACTTTAAAGTATATTTTAGAGGATATATTTATATGTATTATTAAAGAACAATGTATTGATGAAGGAGAAAGTACATGAAGATGGTCAAAAGGCTGCCAAAACACTATCAATGACGGATTAGGCCGATCAGCAACGACCCTAGTGTCCACCGGAAACACCCGGATGTTCCGGACAGCTCGGAAGGCTCTGACGGAACCTCGTACCCTCTGACAGAGGATTACATGATACCCGTTGCATATGTACCTCTTGTACTTTGTGGTGATGTATACGCATCATCAGAACGACACTTGTGTCACACTCTTCGCAGGTGCTGCAGTGATGCTGAAGGAGTTTTAACAACGCCTGGCAATGTTTATGCCTTTCTCCGGCCGAGTGCCACATTATACCTCTCTGCTTATTGCTATATATCGGATGCCGCACTCTCCCCATATATGTTTAGTCTTGAGATAGTGTCACTTATTACAACACAGTCTTCGCTTCGGAAACATCGCTTGCCGTTGCATTCGCTTTGCGATTATCGTATTTTACAGGTCTGAAATATACTGTCCAATCTTCACATTCTCTAATACTACGCCCTCAGTTATCCACATTCTGTGTTGATCCATCATCGGCTAGCGATGCTTCTCCCTCCTGATCCCCATCCGCATCATCGCGATGTCCAATCTTCACACTCTCTTGTACTATGCCCTCAGTCCTCCACATTCTGCGTTGATCCATCATCGGCTAGCGATGCATCTTCCTCCTCATCCGCATCCGCATCATTGCCATCGTTGCCCTCATACCCATCGACATCACTGGTCCCCAGGTCAAACCTCTGGAGGTCAGTTGTGGGTTGACGCCGCTGGCTGGCGGTGGTGATGGCTTTGCGCTCCTCGCTCACATCACGTTAGTATTCGTAATCCCCGCTGCCCCCTGATATCCCGACATGCAGTTCGTCATCCATGCATTGGTTATCAATCGGGCTTTCTGGGTCAGTGCTTCCAATCTCGGCCTCCTCGATTGCTACTTCGGAAGTCAAATAGTCAAGAAGAATAGCATTGTCAACATGCGCTGCTTCCACGCTGATGACCTCGGGAGGCGTTGGGTCCTCTGCCGGTTGGATCTGACTCTTGACTGTCCGAAAAGTGTTTTCTACACCCTCTGTTGGTAGCTCTCTAGTAGTGTGTTCTTGTGGGCAAATAGCCTCTCCGTACGTATAGAAGTGAATGTTATTGATGATCGAGCTGACATCTCGCTAGAACTAACTAATACGCGAGTCTCCCGCAGAGCCGCACTAATGCCACAGAGCCGCACTA
>Ga0307515_10002154_pt1 | contig 43227 bp, 46 predicted proteins | sample 17_EM_MG_FD_194513 | JGI IMG/M metagenome (GOLD analysis project Ga0307515, IMG submission 194513) | Populus trichocarpa ectomycorrhiza microbial communities from riparian zone in the Pacific Northwest, United States - 17_EM | ecosystem: Host-associated > Plants > Roots > Unclassified | place... | reverse complement strand
GATTGTGGAAATTCGATGACAGTGTCCCCCAACAACCGGCGCTTGAACACGTGGCCTATGCAAGTCCCCTAGACTTTCTTTGGTACCAATGTTAACCACCAGCCACAGATCAGAGGATTTCATTATTCCGTGCGAAGCACCGCAGTCTCGCAGATTGGCATTAAACTCCAAGAGATTTACCAACTCCTGGAGATGGAGGCCCCAAAGAAGAAGGGTAAGGTCCGCTGGTTACTCGACAATGAACGATATATCTTTGAGAAGAAGGACGTACAGGCAGGTATCATACGTCCACTGGTAGGAATAATGCTGACATTTATCCTCAGACTCGCAAGGAGCCATACGTTAGCAGCGACAGTGCCACCGCCATTTAACATTGTTTGTTCAAGGCGAACAAATCCCTCGGAGTCCAAGATTCGCGCTATCTGGCGCAAATGTTGCCCGAGTTCGTCTGTCTAATGGCAACTGCTTTCCAGTGGCACCTCCACACCTATGTTGCCGCTGGCAAGGCTGTACAAGCGCTGCTATTGAACTCAATAAACGCCGGCGGTGAGTGATCTTTCCAATGGCGGCTGCACAATAACTGACCGTCGCAGCGATATACGAGAGGCATCAGGAGATGTGGGATAGCGCATATACGACGCCAGAATCGTCAGACATTGCCATGGCCTTAATAAGACATAAGGTTCTGGATATCAGAAGACAAAACGGCAAGGCGGTTCAACGTATAGGCCTCCCAAAACCGACGGCATTCCCGGCATGCAAGGAAAACCTCGGCAAGATGAAGGAAAAATTAGCGGCTCTAGAGGCGCTGCAAGACCCGGAGGATTCTGAATAATGGTTATCTGTAAGGTAAGGAAGTACACCCGAGGTCATGTGCCCTGTGCTAACTAGTTTACAGTGGAATGGACGGCACCTGGGGTAGAATTGCCGGTAAGGTTCGAGAGGACGGTTTCTGTAAGTTTGGCGAAGGAAGTGAATTTGGCTTTGTAGCGTGGAGTAACGGTTTGGCGAAGGAAGTGAATTTGGCTTTGTAGTGTGGAGTTACGGTTTGGCGAAGGGAGTGAAGTTGGTTTTGTAGAGTTACGGTTTGGCGAATTAAGTTGGACTAGACGTGCTGCCAAAAGTATTGTATTCATTACTGAAAGTTTATATTTTAGTATGAATTTTATCGTGCAGTAGCTGCCTTCCAGCCACCGGAAGTTTATGATCATCGTGCCATAGCTCCACTGGAAATCGTGCCATAGCTCTCGTAGACTACTGCAACTCTGTGACCATTGTACCATAGCTCCACTGGATATCGCGCCATAGCTCTCGTAGACTACTGCAACTCTGTGACCATTGTACCATAGCTCCACTAGAAATCGCGCCATAGCCCTCGTAGACTACCGCAACTCGATGATCATCGTGCCATAGCTCCGCTGGAACTCCATTGACCATTGTGCCATAGTTCATGCGGAAATTCGGTGAATATACCGATAGCAGCATATAATGCCCATTCAGAAAATTCATAGCTTTAGTGTGGACTCGACATGTAGCTGCCGCACGCCCATTGTGCTATCACAAAATATCCATCCTTCTTCTGGCAGCATAATCTAATCCTATAGATTTAGCGTGAGCTCGACTTGTAGTTGCCGCGCACTCATTGTGCAATCGTAGGATATCCACCCTCCATCCAGCGGCACTGCAGCGTTCTCTATACACGTAGCGGCCGAATACAACTAGTCATATTGGAATATAGAGGGCTCGGTACGTCCACCGGATATCCGGATATCCGTTCTACCAATGCATGGAGCCCGCGGGCACGCACAGGACAAGATCAGTCCGATGGTAGTCCACTCATAGACCCACCGGGCGTAAATGCATCCATAGGCCCACGCGCAGATGTCTATGGACCGACTATGGATGACTATAGGCTGCTCGTCGCGCAGGGGTCCACAGGAAGCTTGCTATGACCTGCGCGTGTGCGTGTGTGCGCGTAGCGCAGTCTATAGTCGATTTGCACTTTTGCCGATGCCGGCGGGATCACAATCTATATACAACGCTCAGTGATGACAACACCAAGGCAGCCGATGCCGAACTCTCGTCGAACCATGTCCACCCAGCAGTGAACGTGTTTCGACATATTCCCTGTATTGTGAGCAACCACCTGAAGCCTGACCTCCTCCATACAATGCAGATCGGCATGCTTGACTACCTCCAGAAGTGGATTTTCCACTTCATGAAGACGCCCAAACGGCGTGACAAGTACATTGCAATATGGTTTTCTGTGCCTGCTTACCACGACCTCACACCAAAAAATAAGTCTTATAAGGAGGTTTCTCAATGGGATGCAAAGGAGATGAAAGGAATGGGCCGGTACCTGCTTGGAGTTGTAACCCAGTCTCGACGAGGTGGAAGCCCCGCTCAGCGTCGCATAATCAATCCCGCAATTCAGTGCACACGGGCATTGTTACAATTCTATATGTATGCTCGTTATAAATCTCACGATGATGCAACCTTGAGCTACATGCAGGACGCCTTGCATCGTTTTCACACCTTCAAAGATGTTCTCTTACTCAGGTGAGCAGGCAAAAAGGCGAAGGCCAAAGCCAATGCCCTGAGAACGGAACCCGTGTAGAAGTGAAAGGTAGAGGAGGAAACGAATGCTGAAACTTGGACGCCGTCCAAGATGCGGCGCTAAATGAATGCCTGGCAGGATTATATCAGCCACGAGATAGATGTTTCCAAGGAGTTCGATGTCGACTTCAACTTTCCAAAGATCCACTTGATGTCTCATTGGGTCGAACAGATTTGTCAATACAGAGCCTTGCAACAGTATTCTGCCGAGAGACTTGAACAAGGACATACAACGAACCTCAAGGACGGTTGGAACGCCTCCAATCGCAATCTCAGCTACCTGCCGCAAGTAATCACCTTTCAGCGTTGCATTCTCTGCTTCGAAATCAGAGAGGTCAATCTCCAAGCCCTCACCCAGCGTCGGGAGAACAGCGCTGCCGCCTGCAAAGTCCTCCCTTCCGGTGCTGATCTGGCTGCACCCCTGGGCTCACAGTCAGATGCGAAATCGGAATTGATGGGGCCGCAAAACCACCGTAATGGAATGTATCCTGACGCTATGATCAAAGACTTCAGAGCATTACTCGACAATACACATGACGCAATGCACTGCGTGGCAATATACAGCGGCACACTGGAGTTTATGAAGCATATGAGTCGTAACAAGACGTATCTATCGGATGAACAACTGCACGCAATGGAGCTCAGTATTTACCATGGTATTAAGGTTCAAGTTGAGGGTTTAGATGGTGAACACATATCTCAGATGTGTCGATGCCCAGGAAGCCAGAGCTGGTGTGGAGGGGATCGACCGAACGACTGGGTATGGGTAAAGCATCGCCCGGGGAGGTGTTATGGCGCGCTGAATGGGCGTCTCCCGTGGCAACTGCATTGACTATTCAAAATCAAACTCCTAAACGAGGATGGAGCTTTTGTTGAGTACTGGTTAGCCCTGGCGCTCACCACAATACCTGGAAACTCGGGTAACTTAGATCCCGTCTCGAAATGTGTACAAGTGAGAAAACTCCCAGCAGCCATTGCTTTGCAAGTTTTCAGCGTGGGAAATATTGTCGGCTGCGCGCACGTCATTCCAGAGATAGCTACTAGTAGTAAGACAGGAGAGGGACGAAACGAGCAATGGATTGTCAATAGCCACATAGATCTGGCGACTTGGAATGATGTGTATAATTAGTAAAGAGCACATTGCATTCTGCGTGCAGGGAGAAGGAACACGAGGAGAGATTTTCGCAGGGTCACCCATCTCCTTGCGATCCCGTATAATTAGTAAAGAGAGAATTGGGTTTTGCACACAGGTAGGAGGAACGCGAGGAGAGATTTTTGCAACGTCACCCATCGCATTGCAATCCCGATGCAAGCGCGTACCCAATGAACCCATTCCGATGTATGGTCACCGTTGGCCACAGCGCCAGGGTGATCGTTTAAAATAGGAGACCAACAGAACGAAACAAAACGGTGAAACAGCGCTCAGAGGGCGATATGGAACGCGACGCGTTGAATTGACGCTAGGCACGGAGTACTCCGCCACTAGAGTGTCTCTGACTGCTCTGACAGAGTGCATCCACTCCGACGGAGCCATTCTGCCCAGACGGAAATATTTTTTCCTGATGGAGTGCTGTTCTCAATGCGTGGTATGTGGGGTTGAATATGCTTTCTCTCTGTCTCATGTTCGAAGGAGACATGACAATTGTAGGTGAAGGAATTGTAGTAGGTGGGTTTGTAGTCATCACTGTGAATACCATGATGATGGCAGTATGCTGTGTGCGATGGTGGGGTGGGATCTGACTGGTACATTCTTGTCGCTAGGAATGGGATGGACAACAATGAGGTAGGTATTGTGATGACTCGGTAACCATTTTTGAAGGATTCAGTAAACATCGTGACTGTGGACATGGTAGCTGTGTGAAGGAGGTAGTGACAGTGATGATGGTATTGAGTTTTAGTGTGTTTATGTGCAGCTGTTGCTACAGTAACAAACAGGGATGGTCACGAGTGGTTGAGGGTTTTTGAGGCTCTTGATCGTGAGATATCAATAGAGTATGCATAGTAATGATTGCAGCGGGCGCCGGGTTCATAACCTGATGAACTAGTGATGCTAGTGAAGCTTGATTGTATATTATCTAAGAGTGCCACAAGGCCATATATATACGAGTACAAGTGTGAATGCGGGCATACGCATCTATGTATAGACCCTTCAGGCTGACATCAATGTCCAGTCATACGAGACTCACCTCCGACCATACAAGAGTTATCTCCTCCAATATGATGGCAGCGAAGTATCATCCAATAGTATCCATATTTGGAATATCGAGTGATCCTGTATGATCCCAGAAGTATACCTGTGACACCAAAGGCGCAACAGTAATCTAGTCAACTTGCTGGTCCATAGGACCTCACTGTGCCACGTGTCGATTATGTGATAGATTACCGGCCCCGCAGCAGTTTCTGTACAAGTGATGCATCACGTAAGGTCATTTTTCCCGGAGAGCCTTACAGAACCTTACAATTGATTTTCTTCCTCTACTGAAAGTATCTGCTCAGACTGGTGAGCCTCCACTCTGGGTTGAGTACCCAGGAGTCTGTCATGATAAGTTCCATAAGGAACCCTATAAGTAGTTGTAGCTGAACCAATAGAGGGTTCAACTCCATTTGTATAATATATGTGAGCATTTTTGAGGTTGTTTTTGTGCTCATGTGCAGGTACTCTTGGCTTTGCTCTGCCCATTGTGGTAGAATTGTGGAGGTGGGGTGAAATTTGGCACTTGAGTGGGGTAAGTAGATGTGCAGCCAAGCTTTTTTACGTGCTTTATGACATGATCGGTTGCTAGGTCGTGGGCGGTTAGACCGAGAATTACGTTACTTGGCTAGGATTACCGGTTTCGGATTTTGGGTCTTCATTTTCTAGACTTTGGTTGGTTGTTATTGTGTTGTTTGGTTCCGGACATCGACGTCCGCCTTGCTCTAAGTTGTTGGATCTCGAAGATGCTATATGACATGTGAGCCACTTCCACGTCATTAAACACAGGTACTAGAGACAAACCTTTAGTGGTTACCACTTCCCACCCCCAACAATGGTCCTAGCCAAAGTTATCATCATTGCCATTCATTCCATTCCAAAAATCGTCTCCGTTGCGGCCCATCCTGGTTGCTATCCAGTCAAGTTCGTACCCTTGGGGAATTTGCTGTGACCGCGGAGCCCTGCTAAGCAGTAAACGTATCCAGGCCCGCAGACCAGTCATAGCACCGATCGCAGCAATCTGAACTGGCGATGAAGCCCAGTGAAGCGCACGTATGCCGATTATCTAGGCAATAAATCCAAATAAGCTCAATAGTATTGCTAGGTAGAGCTTGTATCCCCCGTGTTGAATCCAATAGTAGTTTCGAAGCAGCACCAGTGGGTTTCGTTTGGGTTTTCTTGCGCGAAGTTACATAATAAATGTGGGGTTTGTCCGTGAAGATCAGAAAGAATTCGAAATTATCATCGTTGACAACAGAGCATCTCTGCAGCCAAAAGATGCGCGCACCAGCCTTTACTTTCATTACCGTTTCGGCGGTGCTAGTTTCGACGATACGCGAACATAGGAACATTCCAACCGTTAGGGCGAATGTGCCTGCAACTGCGACGGGAAAATAAACATCTTTTGCATATTGCTTAGTTTCGTACGGTAAATAATATGTTGCAAGCCCTTGGTAAACAATAACAGTGAGCTGAATGATCACTCCAAGACATCCGACAATAAGTGTGCGCCAGAACAATCCTTCGCCCCGAATTAAGCTCGTATATTCTCCAGGATCTTGGAAATTCAGCGAAATATTGGGAGCGTATTGCTCCTCGTCGTTGGTAAATGCTAGAAACGCATACGTAAGAATTGAATTCCATTTATCAATTTGGGGCCTCACCACTACCAGCCTCCCCTTGCTCAAATTCATCTGACACATTTCCACCCCGGCTAGATCCCGAGAGGAGAGAAGCAAGAAAGCGCAGGATAGATTGCTGGGATTCTATTGAGAGTAAAGGTGCTTCAATTCTGGGGTTTGAACGATGGCTGCTAGAAGCTAATTCCTTGGGGGAAAATACGCTGCTCCCAACGTTGAATATCTCGAGGATATCAGGCTTTCCCAGAACTCGGACCAATTCTTTTCCATTCCAGATTTCGCAGACATTCGGTGAAGTGGAGGACATGAGTTCAGCCTCAATAATGCCACGACTCTCCTTGGCGCGTCCGATGAGAGTTTTTAGAAACAGAGTGACCGACACGGATCGCTGCAGACATGGCAGTAATGATACCCAAGGGAGCCATTGCAAAGATAATGCAATCAAGGAAACCGATGGGATGACTCAGGAATTGGGTAGTAACCCGTTCTCTGAAGAGAGCAATTAAGGGACAATATGTTATTGGCAACATCGTTCCCAGACATTCTGGATGGTGTGGGATATCAACGTGATTAGAACTACAGTTTGTATATCCGCCGATCGGTAAGCATTGGTTTTGCTGCAATTATACTTGGGATGTTGACGGACAGACGATAAACCGGGGAGCTGTGAGGTTGTGAGCGCTGACAGTTGTAGAACAGCGCGAATGCTCGCGGCGACCAGCGCTTCCTTGGCTCGTTTACTTGTACTCAGATTTTTTCAGCTGAGCATCCAATTTGTCTTAGGTGTGTGTGCTCGCAACAACTTTTTCAACCGATCACTGTTTCTTTAGAGTGGCGCAGCTGTTCCTAGCTGCGTTTGCCATCAGCATAAGACATGTGACTCTACACTAAAAACACACAGCGTAGAAAGTCTTGGGGCTCTCTTTTCTGTCACAGTTTCTCTACCGGTACTAGCTCACGGTTTCTTCCATAAAAATGGCTAAAAAGAGCCGCAGTGATTAGCATGATTTCAGGTTCAGCGTCACAGGTTGTCACATTGGCTCCAGGCTGGCTAGGATCTTGCCGGCGATCAGAAATCTAATCTCGCCTAGTCTGATCATCATCTTCTCTCATTTCGAACATCGCCACTGAATGGCCAAGCAAACTGCGCCAGCGTCGATGCATAGTGATGTGACTCAGCCCCGCCGCCGTACTACTCTTTGTGACTTTTCGCGTACTGAGGCTTGTAAATTAACTGCAGATCGCTAAATACACCTGAACCTTACTGGTCAGAAATGTTGCAAGAAAGTTGCTGAGCAACGGGGCTGAACGACTCTACTGCGCATCTCAATCAACTGGAACGGAGAAGCTCCGGGAATGTGCATCCACACAGGGCTGTAAGCACCACCCTTCCAGATCGAGTGGAATGTGCAGTGTCTTAGGGCTTGTACCGCCGCTTCTAATGTGCTACAACAAGCTTGCAAGGCAACCGCGTACAACCTCCAGATAATAAGCTTCCACCCCACCCGTTCCATCCTGCAGAAAGCGCTCAAGATTCAGAGCAAGTTGATTGAATGGTTCCTGTGAGTAAACAATGACCCTATACCCAGAGCTCGGCAGCTAAACCGCAATAGGATCAGTTAATGAGAGGATGGGACACATACCCGCTCGGTGTGCCGGGATTTGAGTGCTCGGTAGACAACGTCTACGAGATCCGGGAACGACTGAAAAAGAATTCTGATTCTTTATTCGTTAGTAAGGCGGCCGATATAAATTTGGCCGTGTTAAGAGTGGAGCCGTCGGCTGCACGCATGAGTAGTTTGGCTTTGTCGACGATTGCCGATTTAGAACAGTTCTTGAAGGCAAGTAATAGGGATGAATAACAATTTGCAATATTGAATGGATTACATCTATGAACGAGTCCTCGACAGTACAACCTTCAAGCTTACATTTCCGGCTCAATCTAGGAGAAAGCGGATTCCAGGACAACAAGATTCTTGTGAGTGGTGGTGAACTGGTACTCTGCGATGAAACCTTACATCTGGCTAACACCCATATCCAGCATCATTTCGCAGCGCAATTCCTGGACGCGACTCAAAATTTCGTTCGAGATGTTCGTCATGATCTGTCACTTCCACCGGGTATTCCCCATATACCTAGAGTCCGTCTTTGAGTTCGGTGGAAAACCCAGCAACACGGAAAACCATTTCGGCAGATGCCACCGTCGATTTCACTGGGATATCACTCCCGGGATCAACCAACTCGCGAGGTTTGGTAAGTTTGGCCTCTGCAAGAAACCAGCCGCCGTCATGCTTATATAAAAGCACAGAAATTAGTTACAATATACGCCATTTTGAAGAGCATGGCAAAGCTACCAAGGAACCTTGGTCGTGTCGCCAATGCGGCATATATCAAAACTACACTTTTCGAGGAAACTTTTCTACCTGGATTCTCATCAAGCTTCCAAAAAATGTCCAAGACTATTTAGAAAGATGTCAAGGTGAAGAGCAGGGACATGCAGATAGCTCAGAAAGAACTGGTCATCCACTGCGGTTACACATCGTCATTTTGAACTCCTACGAGAAGAACTGGAGAGTGTACCTTGGGTTTCTAAGAAAAGAGCTTTTACAGATGGTAAGTGCCCATAGTCTGTTTAAGGATTTTTCTAAGGCTATGCATGTTCAGGACGAGCGGATTTACTTCCCAAAGAAATACTGCGAATACGACGTAGAGTTCTCGCATAGCCGATGCCTGGCAAACCTGCGGCTGAAGCTGATGACGGCAATTGCAGTATTAGAAAGCAACCTCGACATCATCTCAACTCTATCAGAACTCTCCCGAGGTATACACCGACAAGGAGGAATCACAACTCAGCAACGCGAAGAATTCGACATGGAGCTACGTCAGTGCAGTGGTTCTCTTGAAGGCCATATTCGTAAAGTCAAAAGCGACCTTAAAGCTTCAAAAGATATTCGACTCTTGGTATTGAACACTTTCATTCACAGATGATAGTGTTGCTTGTTTAGCTTATGGAGTTATAGATCCTCAGTATATTAGATCTTAGAAATGACGAGGTTCTGTTCAAGAATAGTCGGTCACTGACAGATATTGCCACAGCGTCTGCGGAAGAGAATGGGGCTATGGTTAAGATAGCAGAGCGGTCACTCGCCGACTCGCGAATTGTGAGGGTAGCAACAGTGATTGCGGTGTTCTTCCTCCCGGCGAATCTTATGACCGTCAGTTCTCTTCTATGACTATCCGTGTAGACTACTAATCCGCCAAGAATAGTCCTTCTTTAGCACGGGGTTTGTCCAGTTTAAGTCCGAGTCTTATGGTATAAAACTCCGTAAGGAAACTTGGGTGCTTGTTGTTACTTCTCTGTCTCTCACGGCTTGTACACTGGTGTCTGCGTATATGTGGGGACGACGAAGTTCAAAGTTTTATAGCTCCACGCAGATCAATCCTTGACGTTGTTACAGATGTCGAGATTTTCGAGAACGTGCGGTGGAGTGGTGATGAAGGCAAACCAAGAAAGAGCATGATACATCACCGGGGGGTAGCGGGTGGGAGCTCTGCCACCTAACCGGCTCGCCCGGAGGCGGAGGGGATAAGGGTCCTATCATACTCTAGCTAGAGTAAATACAGTATGAATAAACAACAACATGATACATCACTGTAAATAAAAACGATGCGAGAAACAAAAGTACTCCAGATTCCCATATACCTATTTTGTATATATTTAAAGGTTCTAGACCTATCCCACGTAGAACGGTGGGGTAAATGGCCAAAACGAGCAAGTGATGAATGTGATTTCGAACTTGCCCCGTCACAGATTGTCACGTCGATTCCATCCGCGGTTTCGTTACTGTTCGAACAATTCAACTTCATGACATTCATGTCCATTTGCTCTTTCCGAACACTCTAGATCTACAGCAGCTTTTTTCGTTTCACGTGGTAGTTGTGCCGGCAGAAACCTGGTAGGTTCACGGTTTATCACGAAAAGTCGGTTGTACATTGCAAGGCCGTAAGTCAGCCTTACAACACTCGATCTGAGCAGATCCTCAATGCACCAATAAACAACAAGAGAACGCATGGTTAAGTAAATACCGAGCTGCCTCTAAAATCTGGAAAAAGCTATAGACGATCGTTGCAAAAAGAATAACGAGCATGGTTCAGAGGCACTCCTGGATGAAGAAGTTCATGATCAACCCGTTCTGCAGATCTGTAGGAACTAAAATATCCTGGGTCTGAAGATCTTCGCGTCAATCCTCTAGGGATACATCTAGAACATGCATTCGGAAGATGAACTTTAAAGTCACTACAGCGTAATCCCAAGTTCCCGTTTTAATCTATCATGAATGGCTAGTTTAAGGTTCTTACCCGTCTGAAACCTGATCTTAGTTCAAAATATCTAGCTAGCCTGGCGGTCCCCGCTATCGTTGAACATCATCCACGAACTCGAGCTCCAAATCTCGAGCATATATATCTCTAGCTCCTGGTAGGTCTCCGTACGTAGTGGTTCTCGGAGAATAGGCGCTGTCATAAGTAGCGAAATGGAGAGAGGAGAGGAACGCGCGTCCATGAGGTGGACTGCACATTGGATAAAGGTATAGTAGTGACACTGGAGAAACCTAGCAGTACAGAAGGCAGAGGGAAGCACCTACTATACACAACTTAGTCGGACGATGAGGAGAAAGGAGACTCCTAATTCATCGACATCGACATCCACTACCTACAATTTCGGGTACAAGAGAAATCCCCTGCAGACTGCATGTCGCTGAAAACTGTGCACCACCAGCATGTGATCTGAGTTAGGTTACTCTATACAGGGAGGAGTTTTGATATGCATACTGGTATACCCTAAAAGAAGCGCTTTTGCTGGATTTCCTACTTGCGAGAAAAGCAAACTATGGCGCCTCTCCCGCATCCCTCAGATTCGTTGCGTCCATTGCAAATGAAAATGGAACCTGCCGCTGCATGCAGGTCGAATATGCTGGGCCTATTTCATCCTACGATCTTGTACAAAAACGAAGCAATAAGGTTTTGTGGCGGCTGGTGAGACGAGACATACTTTGTTGGTACACATGTCAGATGGTGTGAACGCTCCCGCAAGCCCGCATATTGTATGTACAATGCGTCGGACTGAGACACAAATCCCATCGCGACTCTTCAATAACTTGCAATATCAATCGTCAGGCTTATTAGTCTAACTATGAGCTGTTCGGCTCTAGAAACGAGTTAGAACGAGAGCTAGACACGATTGAAGAGCATAATGCTTTACCCTCTGTCGCCGCGATAGACTTCCCTAGCTAATGTGCTTGAAGGAACTTCCCGCGGCGTTCTCCCTTCGCTAAGTGACATTATTAGTGAGTCGCGATGATCATTACCGCATCGTCGGGAACTAACTAGTGCCGATCTCTTCAATCCCTGGCGGCAAGTTCCGCTCTGCAGTTCGAGTGACGTCAAGGACTGAAATTCGAGGGGAGAAAAGGCACTTCAAATTGTTGGTTTGGCTGCAAAAAAGGAAAGTAATTTCGAGATATTTCTGTTTGAGGCGCCTCAAATTCATATTAATGGCTCAATGAGGGAAATTTCCCTTGCAGATTTCCCATTCCGAATCCTCGCCAATTTCACCCAGAAGCCTCCATATTAAGATAGTATACGTACTTTTTCTGTCAAATCTGCAGAAGGCGAACTTGCTTTCTGATAGTGACAATTCAACCTCCTATCATATGCTTATCTAGGCCCACGTCTTCAACTTGAGGACATTGCGTTGCGGTACTTGAGTAGCTTCTAAGAATAACAAATAGAAGCGAAAAATAGATTCTATAATCTGTGAAGGCCTGGGATTGCCTCGATCCCGCTCTCCAACAATATCCCGAACTTACGATAAAGTCCGCGGAAGTAACTTCCTGAATACAATCCTCCATGGGAGCAGATGACAGTTGGCAGTCAAATTTGGTTGGTCGTTCTCGAGGGTATTAAGATAGTAACTGTAGAGCCCCTGGGAAGATGAACCGCGAAACCAGCAGCAGGGGCAGAATAGAGTTCCCAATGACTAGCTAAATCTCTAGAAGCGAAAATATACCCCTTCTACAGACAAGATTTCTTTTCCTTAAGTAGCCGGAACCAATAAGATACCCCTAATTGCGTCGCTGAGAATTCTCTTAAGCGGTGTATATACCGTAGAAAGAAAGATCAGCGCGTTTCTGAACCCAAACTGCACTATAATTAATGCCCTCGCATATTCATAGCGGCTGGCGAAATTCCAACCATGGTACCCGCGCACGGCAACTTACCGCAACATAGAGTACCTAGCCAGTGGGATACCCAGTCGCACTGCAGATCGTGAGTGGCTTGTCCCACCAGCGTGATAACCATGGGAAATAAAATGGCAACACAGAGTGTAGTTTTATGCTGTACGAGCCCGAACCGGCGGCATCTGCATTGTTGCTCCAAGCCCTACTCAGTGAGGCAGGGGTATCACAATGCCAGCCCACCCGGCCCCAGACCTGCATTCTACCTGGTGGTAACACGGTCTAAGCAGCAGTTTAGCTTGACAATGTAACTACACTTATAGTCCGTAGGAAAACCGGCACTGCTGCATGAACACACACATCATCTGAACTTGGGATGTTGGAGAGCGGTAAATTCCGGCGGGCAGACATCTAGGTATTACGCTCGTATGTTGTTTCGTAATCATGCCGCTTGCGGCCCGGCATAGGTAATACTCGGTACGGTACCAAAAAGACATGCACAAACCACCGCCACGTATCTTTAACTGGTAGAGCTATAGAGAGGATACTCCGAATTGCACATACTCCCGATGTCAATATCGTCCACTTCTAAGTTCTCAAATCTTACAATTTTTAACGAAATCGTTCTGAACGAGGTTCTCTTTTGAGAGGGCCGGTAAATGTCCGAAGTTCAGAACAGGTAAACTGTATTGCATGGGGATACAGCAGAGAAGCAGGCTGCATGTCCATGTACAGGTGGTACGAATTCACTACCGAACGACGACGGGTGGCTGCAGTTCGTACGCGCACAACCCTCAAAATGAAGAAACGGTTGAAAAATCTCTTGCTAAATGGACCACTGTAGCTAGCCAAAATAGGAGGAGAAATTTCTTTCTGGTAGTTGATTATTTCCCTCGAATTGGAGTATCTAGCGAATTGTTCGTGGATAAACAAAGTCAATTATGTGGTCAATTCCGTAAGTTTCCTCGCTTTTCGCCAACGAATTGTATGCTGTCGATTCACAACCTAGCCAACGACAGAGAATGAAGGATAGAGAGTTGAAACAAAGTTGTTGCCTGCCCAGCCAAATCCTGATCAAAGTGCACTGCAGCAGCAACCCCAGGCATTGAATGTGCAGAAACATCACCATGCTTTTCCTTCAAAATGAATTCGAACCAGGCACACTCCCGGATTAAGGCACAGCGACAGTGGAACGGAAAATACCGGTCCAACAGGAGTTCTATGACATAGCAACTACGTAGAGACACGCGCCTGAGTTGGCAGAACCCGCTGCATTCAGTATCGTAAGCATTTGGCCGCGGCGGCGGTTGATAGGCTGATATTGGGGGATTCTAAGACATTGGATTCGCTGCTGCCTTACCCACGACGCTGGTAATATCGTACGGTCAACTACGGTAAAGGGTTCTGAGAACGGGAGAGTTTGAGCGGCTGACCGACATTGTCTGCTAGATATTCTCCAGCAGAATTGTCTATAAAAGCCAGCTCATTTCCATCCCCCTCCTACTTCTGTTCTCACTATCAAGCTCCTCGACATCCATCCAGACACACATCCTTCCAACAAACTTTACACTTTAAACTTCGAAACTTCAAATCCCATTTTTCTCTACAAACCTTCATCATGCAGTTTTCCAAGCTCCTCCTCACTGCCGCTGCCGTCATGGTTTCCGTTTCGGCCGCTCCTACCGGCAGCGACCAGGTCAACCAGTGCAAAACGAAGGGTTACAACTACGCATACTGCTGCAACAAGTCTCTCTTGACCTGCATCAGCCTCGTTAGTGGTAAAATCCCACTGAAGCAGAAGAATTCTTTGAGAGCTGGCTAATTGGAGAATAGGCTCGTGCAGTCCCGACACTACGACTTATTGTTGCAACCAACAGCAGAGCAAGGTAAGTGCAGAGGCAAAGAACAGTCGAAGGGTTTTCGCTGACTGGTGTATGCAGAACGTCATCAGCCTTAGCACCTGTGGTCCGCTCGTTTCCCTCTAAATGGAGACATATCGACCAAGCACCAGGTATCAACAATAAGATGGAGCTTGGGATATTTTACCAGGCGGAGGAACGATGGATTAGATACTTCTATTTGGTTTTGATGGGTTTTGTTTTTCGGTCTGGGGTTCTTGGGATGGGGACGACGGGATGAAGGGATGAATGGTTCGCTTGGTCAACGATCTCTTTTGTTTTTGATGGCTTTTGTTTTAAGTGCTGTGTGGGGTTCTTCGGTCTTTCTTGAAGGTGTGTATTGCGGCCGCATGCACTCTTCCATAGGATATTCGGTAATGGCAAGCAAATTTCCCTTATAAACTAGTAGTTTCACTTCTCCCGTGTACCAAACTATCATGCATCCGATGTTGTCTTGTGGCGGTTAGTATTAGAGTTCCCGTAGCATTGCTAGACTTAGAGCCGCAATACGGTGCTTGTGCAGCTTTTGTTCAGGTACATGCAGGATACCTGCCGTATTATGTGACCGAGGGTTAGGTTTCTCTGATTCGAGAGTTTTGCAAACGCATTAATATTTTTATTCTGTTTTATTTAGACAATACCACACGCGCCGAAGTCTTTGATTTTGGACATCTTGCCGTCTGAGCCTGGGCCCAATACTGGGTCACAATTGAAACTCATCCTTTTCTCTTGTTAACTTTTCATTCAACATTGTGGTAAAAGTGAGAAAATGCATAAATCCAGCTTCATGTTAAGATACAGTTGCAGAACAAATTCAAATGAGCTCACTAAAACATGGTGCTAAAATTGTTGCATGAATTCAACTAACAGCCTTGAGAAGGAAGAAATGATATTTTAGAGACAGCATTAATAGTCTTTTTGAAGGGGAAAATGGAAAGTAAATACATGCTGGATAGCTGCTGTGAAAGTTATTATTATTATGTGTCTACTTAAAATTGTTTAATAACTGTATAGGTACAATACAAAATATAAGGCAATATAGTTTGGTACCTTCCATATATAAAGAAAGTCTCTCTCTTTGTATTGATAGATTAATCAGTAAATATTTCTACATAATGTATTGAAATTGTTTGAGTTATATTGAGTAAATTGAGTTAAGGTTGATATTTATAAAGTAACAATATCAATATTCTCAGGCTATAATACTAGAATATTGCAATGACCAATTATTTCATTGTAAAGGAATATAGAACTACCAATCCACATAATAGTAGTGATAAGAGAGAATGACAAGATATACTAAGTTTAACTGTAATATGGCAAGAATACTAAATCTCCACCAAAAACCCACTGGGCTTGTGCTCAATGTGACCAGCCACTATGTCTCAATGATAAAAAGAATTGTTTTGTTGAGTTCCATCAGCTGTAAAGGGGTGGGGTGGGTGGTGGTGCAGGGAGAAAGGGTGTGGTGGTAGCTGGATGGGGCAGATTTTGGAGGGGCAGCTGGGTTTACAAAGCCACACCTGATGTAATTTATAGTTTGTCTGGATAGAAAGTTTTATTTGCTACTAGAGAAGATTTTATCAAAAGGAGAGCCTCTGGTAGTCATTTTTGGGGCATGGTTGTGGTGGCTGCACGGGCAGACCGTATGGTCCGGGAACCGGTTACAATCCAGGGGATAACAAGGGTTCTTTACAACTACAAGAGCCTTACGGAACTACAAGGCTAGGAGGTCGAGGTTTTCCTGGCACTAGCCGCTACAATCAAAAAATGGTGGAAGAAAAGTAGGAGCTAAAATTACCGAGCACGTCACCTGATTTCTTTCATAGGCAGGATACGAAGGAACATCCAGTGATACTTCCTATCCCGCCGCGCTTTGAATGACTTGAGGTATTTGCTCTCCCTCTTCAATTTTGATGGTTTTTTTGATGGCAATTTAGAAAGAATTCGTGCAATCCGAGGCGCCCTCTGATTATTCACCTACTCTCGATTACGATTGGTTCATATTCCATACCTATGATAAGGTACGCATATTGCATTATGGGAGAACCCGTATGTATAGACTATTGTACAAGGAGAAACACTCGAGATATGTACAACCAAGTTGTGCGCCTTATGCCTTACAATCCACCTAGATCGCTAGTTGACCAAAGACTAACGAAGCATGGGAAAGTTTTAACCTCGGAGATTATCAGGATATGTTCTTTTGGTTTGCTTGCGAGGGTCTTGCGGAAGGGACAGAGAGAACAAAGATTTGTCATTTATCATTATTCCCGGCACATTCTAGCCGCAATTACGAGTTTCAAATCTGTACGTATCTCCCTTTGGCTCCTTTTCGCTCTCGTAACCATCCATCACCAAAGATCTTGATCATTGTATTTCTTGTAGAAAAGCGAGGGGAGTATCAAGAGATGGGAATGGCACGTAGTCTGCACCGAAATCAAGCTCCAACAGCTATCTTCGTACTCTCATCTCCATAAACACCCACAATGCTCAGGCAGCAGTGGCTGCACAAGGGCGTGGATGCGAGAGTGAGGTCGTGGATGCAAGAACAATCACGTGGAGGTGAGGGACGCCTTCTTAGCTGATTACAAAGCTTCCCATCCGCTCAGCCATATTTAAGCATGGTATCGCTGAGAGACGTTACATCGGCATGCACAATAGAGAGGAACCGAGGAAGGGAAATCCCGTGGATTCTATCTGAGAAGTCTTGGCTCGGGTATGTTACCGGTTGCCCCATAAGGCGAGGCGGGTATATCCATAGAGTACGTGGTGCCGGGCGTCGGCGTGAGCTCATCGCTATATGAGCAAACTATTCTTCGTTCTGTCGGGTGAATATTGAAGTTGAATAAAATATTGATTGATTGGCGCGAGGGCACTCGATTCGGTGGTCATGTAGTCGGCACGGATCACATCCGGGCACCCGGTCGGTATGCGCAAACTTACAAATCGACTCTTGTCAAGGCAAGTATTACGAACTCCCACTTGCGCAATTGACCGTGTGAGAATTCGGCAGACAAAAATTATTATTGTTTTCCCAAAGGGTTTTCATTTCGCATGCAGGAACACGGCGCTAGGACACGGCATAGTTTAGCGCAGCTCATCGAAAATTTAAACATGTGAAACTACGCTAGGGCCAAATCTATGTGACGGGTAGAGGAGCATCGTTACAACTGGAACGGGTTATGTCATTCCTGCTCTAACTTTGCGCGTTCTTCGAAGAGATTGATTTGGACAATGCCACGACTGTGGTTGGTTGCCTACTGGGACAGCAATGTCAATATTATAACCTCTATATGTCAACGAATTTCGGAAACTTCATGACTAGTGAGTAAATACCAATTTATCTTCCACGAGCCTAGACGTACGGGCGCTCCTGTCACTTCCGGATGTTAGTAGTTCCAGTTCAGAGCTTATGATCAATTGCAAGGGTGGCCATGGCACTGAGAGGCTTCTAACGGTTCGAGTTCCGACCAATCTGCCGGGATTTGTGGAGCCTCAGCTGACAGTTGATTACATTAGCTCGCCCGATCAGGCAACTAAGTAGAAACGCTCACCTTCTTTGGTATTTATCTCTACTTCCTGACCCTAGAATGTTGCGTTACTACTGGCCTGCCCTCAAAGGTTTGTCGTTCACTGCCCCATCTGGTCGGCGAAAGACTTCCAATGTGGGGAATATATGCACTCGTACCAACACCGGGGAAGCCTGCTCTTGCTTTGCGGCCGGTGCTGATACACAGCAGCAAGATCCGCCACACGCACCGCCATATGTCTAGCTGTTGTAACTTGTAAGAACTTAACGTTAGGCATCTTCCGCGAGCATCCGGATTCGTACCAATGGCGAGTCTAGATTATGTTCGTTGCGGATATATTGAACCATCTTTCTCAGCTTCTTAGGTCAGCTTTGAAGGCGGGCAGTTGTGTCAGCCAAGTTTTCGGCTATGTCTTACTAGTAACCGTTTCTTTTATCAGAAGAGGTTATGTTATCATCTTGGCTTGGTCTAAACTTGTAGATGGTGAGTAGCCACTGGCTTAGGATGCGAATAGTGGGACGAATACCAATTGTATGTACTGGGCTTTAGATGCTAGGTGTAGAGTACAATGGCAGTAGTACACGGGGAAACGCCTATATTAAAGACCGTGCTCGAGCTCATAACAGTAGAGTGCTGACAGACCATTAGACAGCGGTGGGGGCTAGGGGCATCTGGTTGGTATTCGAGATCAGAACAGGAGACTTAAGCTTGAGTTAGGTTTTACTCCAAGGAATGGATGAAATAGAAGGTTTGTATGGGGGCTTTGACCAGCAAAAACTTCGTATTTTCTATCTTTTTCCGCTTACGCGCGTGGTCTTGTTTCCGATTTTTAGCCCTTACCCAAATAGTTACACGAACGTAGTTCCTGCATGTGCACTCCAAAGTCTTGTTGATTGGCGATTTATCAATCCTTATTCCCCTCATCTCATTTCCAAAGCTGTGAAATGACGAAGGGTAGGGCTGCTTTAACAGCCGGATAATGAGCTAATGTCAATCCCAGGAGAGATAATCGGACCTATTGCCGGGTTTCAAGGGGAGATATCAAGCAGGCGCAACGCTTTACCGGTACGTTACCCAATTGCAAGGTCATGATCACTTAATCGGCTACGGTGATCCTTGACATCCTCACATAACCCCATACTTGTCAATTGCATGCTCTAACACACTGCTATAGACTAGATTCGCGTTGGAAATCAACTGTGATGAGCAGTTAAATCCAGCGCGTATGGTTAGTATGGACATTCTACATTCCGAGCCTCTCGCTATGGGTTGTGCTCACCACGCTAGTTCGTATTTAGCTGTAATTCTAGAGGCTCACTACTTAATAATTACCGCTGTATCTTCACGATATATAAATCTCCCTCGATGAGGCTACTCACCCATTCTTGCTCTCAACTATATTTGAGGTCCTTATACCCACGATCTTTACATCACGATCTTTACACCACATTCATTTCACCATAGTCTGAGACTTGCACCACATTCATTTCTTACACCAACTTAAGCCTGAGACTTACCACGATCTTTTTCACCACAACTCTTACATCATGAAGTTCTCCCCCGCGCTTCTCGTCGCCTCCCTTTTCACAGCCGGCGCCCTCGGCAGCCCCGTAAAGAGGGACCTCCCAATAGTAACTAGCAAAGCGCTCCGACAAACACTCCAGGGCGCCAACCTCCTCAGGCATGCCAATGTGCTCCAAACCGTAGCAACCGGCGCGGGTAATACTAGAATGTTCGGATCAAAAGGCCACAATCAGACAGTAACATATATCAAGGGGAAGCTCGATGCCACAGGATACTACGATATTGAGCTGCAAACATTCCCGTTCACAATCCTTAACGGCACGGCAAAATTCTCAACCACCGGAATCGAAAAGGATTACGAGGCCGAGTATCTTACATATGCGCCTTCGGGCGATGTGTCCGCTGAGCTAATGGTAGCGAAGGAAGTAGGATGTAACGGGGTAACTTTTCCCCCTCCTCCACCTTCTGTGAGAGTAGAATTGATGTAAGACATGTGTAGCCGGACTATGATCCTGTTAAGATGAAAGGTGCAATTGTTCTTATCAAGCGGGGGACATGCGATTTCGGTGTCAAAGTAGCATTAGCAGGTGCCAACGGTGCAGCGGCAGCACTTATTTACAACGACGCCGATGGAGCGATCGGAGGTAGTACCCTTTGGGAGCCATCCCGCCCCGATATTGGGCCTTACGTACCGGCTGCTGCTATTACGGGCCGGGATGGAACTGCATTGGTAGCTGCAGTGGCGAAGGGGAAAGTGACGGGAAGAGTCATCGCTGTACAGAAAAATGTTCAGCAATACAGCACTAACGTTATTGCTACTACTAAAGGCGGTGATAAGAACAACGTTATCATGGCAGGAGGACACACTGATTCCATTCCGGACGGACCTGTAGGATACTCCACCCCTGCTATGTCCTTTACTGACAGTCACAGGGAATCAATGACAACGGTTCGGGCTCGATGGGTCTCCTCGAGATCGCTCTCCAGCTGCCAAAGTGGTCGGTTAAGAACGCTGTTTCCTTCGGATTCTGGACTGCTGCGGAGTTTGGAATGGTTGGTTCCGACCACTATTTGGCGTCCTTGACAGGACCGCAGCTCAATGACATTGCTCTATATCTCAACTTCGATACGTAAGTTTCCACATTCCCACTGTCAGATCTTCGGCTAACAACCCTCCAGGATTGCAAGTTCGTCACCCCCCTCCCGTCTTCATTCCTCCTTAGCTAACCTTCCCAGGCCCCAACTACGGCTTCTTCGTCAACGACGGCAGCCAGACGCAATTCGTAAACTCCGCCGTTCCTGCGGGAAGCGACAAAATCCAGAAAGTCTTCACGGACTACTTCACCTCGATCGGCATCAAGACTGCGCCCGCACCCTTCGACGACAACTCTGATTACGCGACTTTCCTGAACGCGCAGATTCCCGTCGGTGGTCTCTGCGCTGGTGCAAACGGAATCAAGACCTCCACGCAAGTCAAAATGTAAGCATCCCCCAGCCCACGACTGCATTTTGCAGTAACTGATGGGGTGTGAATTAGGTGGGGTGGACAGGCCAACGTTCCTTTCGATGTCAATTACCAAACCGCCGGAGATACTAGGAAGAACGTGAATGTGAATGCGTGGATCCAGAACGTCAAGGCTGCTGCGCACGCAATCGCGAGTTATGCGGTGGATCTTGGCGGGGTTCCGAGAGTTAGTACTAAGAAGAGGCTGGCGAAGAAGGGGCTTAATTATAAGGAGCGCAGGAATGTACAGGCTAGGGTGGTCATGTAGGAGGCATGTAATTCGTAGGATTGTGCGGTTGTGGGGGATCAGTTGCGAGGGAATGTTACTAGTAATTTTGGTTGGACTTTGATCTATGACTTTGTTTCTGCCGCACGGTGTGGAGCTGTACTAGTACATTTGTCATATGGTGCGTTGTATGATTAGAATCTGTTTGTGCAGCACAGAGAGATAACAGTATTGTTTGCTCAAAATTTAGGTGAAACGTGTGACCCTGGACAAATCAATTGCGATACTCGGTATTAGTTAATACAAGGTACGGTGGCGGCTTCGCCGCCCTTTGGAGGCGCCCAGATTGATCTCCAGCCCAGCCAACCCAGAGTTGCCATTTTTAGCAGCTCCTATGCTTCCAGATGTATAACGTAATTCTCGGTCTAACCGCCCACGACCTAGCAACCGATCACGTCATAAAGCACATAAGAAAGCTTGGCTGCACATCTTCTTACCCTACTCCAGTGCCAAATTTTCACCCCACCTCCGCAATTCTAACATGATGGGCACAGTAAAGCCCAGAGAACCTGCATGCGAGCGCGAAAATAACCTCCAAACTGCTCGCAAAGATGATATAAATGGAGTTCAATCCTCTATTCGTTCAGCTGCATCTACTTATGGCGTTCCTTATGGAGCCTTGTGTGACAGACTTCAGGGTGCGCAACCCAGAGTAGAGGCTCACCAGTCTGAGCAGATACTTTCAGTAGAGGAAGAATAATCAATTGTGAGGTTCTGTAAGGCTCTTGATAATTTGGGTCATCCTTTAAAAGTGAGAGATGGTAAAAGCATTTGCGATGTCGTTGAATCCTCCAGGTCGGCGACGACAACTAGGCAATCATTCGCTTGCACAGTGCCTCATTCGAAATCCCTCTATTACATTGGAGTTGAGTCTGTGTCTTGACTGCCAGAGAGCAAATGCCAATAACCCTGCAATTCTTAAAGACTTTTACCACAAGGTATAAATATTTCAATATCTTGTAAAGATATAGACTAATTGCTATAAATAGTTAGGAAAGCTTATATATCATCTCAAGATACGTTCTGAAAACATCTACAACATGGATGAAAAGGGATTTCTTTTAGGCCAAGCTTTGAAAGTAAAGGTAATCTGCTGTAAAGGACACAAAAATCCCAGCTATAGCCAGGATGGAAATTGTGAAATGGTTACTGTTTGTTAGGGGTCTCCCCTGACAGTGGTAATGATACAAGTGGATTGGGCAGTAGATACTAAATTGCGTAATGCCTGTCTATGGAGCATCACTTGTTTGTCAGTCAATGGATCCTTAGCACAATTGCACTTGAGCCGCATGTCGATCAATTAGTGACAAGTCAGCTTTCACTAGCGGATTCAAATATGATGACGCAATTATGTCGCCATAACTGGGAAGTGAAAACCCTTCAGCAGTGCACATAATTATTTGCCACATTTACAATATCTTATCTAGCGGGACAACATACAGATAAGTTGCGACATCGCAGAATTACGTATGCAGCAGATGATAAGCAAAGCGCTAGTATGTCGGGAGTTACAGGCCGAATCATTCAGTGATGAGGATTCATCCTGTAAGGATCCTCAGTCTACAGAAGTGCCAAGACCTAGGCATGCTGTGTCTGAGGGATTAAATGACATTGGCTGGAGATAAGAGGCCAGAAGCAGACCTGCTCATTGGGTTGAGACAGTATGCGTGGCAACATCATACTGGTCGGTAGTACTAGGTTGACGTGTCATGATTAAGAATGGCAGAGTATTGGTTGGTTGCCGATTAAATCTCTGAACACATTGCCGAATAGCCAATTCAAAACGCGAGGAATTTAATAACCTGGAGTGATTATAAATTGCGATAAGCACTGATAAGACTATATGTCGTCAGATGTTCCAACTACTGAACGAATTACAAGCAAGATGTCTAAGTTGAAGTTATGAGTTGTCAATGTGGTGCGTTTGATATCATGATGTGGGGATGGCCCATATTGGGGGCATAACGCCTTAGGACCACTCATGCATGAATACAAAAACCAATGGGAACTTGTGTCAATAATCGATGAGGCACTTAAGATGTTCTCAAAGATAAGTTATCAAAATATTCATGATGTCATAGCGAGATTCAGAAGTCAAGCATGAACTGAAGTCTGAGCGTCCAACTATAAAGAACTCACATTGTTCCAGCAATGAGAAGAACAAGCTCCAGCAGCGAACAGTCAGAAAAACCTACCAGCAAAGAAAGACTTTAAAATATTATTGTGTTTTTACGATACCTATATTATTATTATAATTATTATCAAATATTATTTGCTTTGTAGCGGCAGCCCCGCACCTTTGATGAGTATCACCTTGGAGAACGAAGCCGATATTATAGTGTGGACTTTGGGGACACTATTAATTTCTTTTGAGCAACGCCAGTATCTATTTGCAGGATAGTGCATTTGGTGGCTAGCTGCAATGGTATCTCTGGATCCAGCTTTACGGTATTACTTGGATTCACAAAGATTTCTTTCGGACTTATCAGTTATCAAAGACGCCCAAGAGATACAACAGAAAACTATCGAAAGAAGTATATCTTCGATACCCCAGGATATCCAGAGAAAATCAGCCAAATCCCCAGAGTTGGTTAATAGTAATCATCGAAATGATCCTTTAAGACATACTAGGAAAGGAAGAGTCAATCCCTTCCCTACGATGAAGAGACAACTTAAGGCTGAAAGGAAGAGGCTGGTAAAGCTTCACATGAGAGGGAACTTTAACAAGAGTTAAAGTCATACAGAATCAAGGAAACATATGTACTGTCAGTATTGTGCCACGCCACGATACGATTTATTCACTATTCACTTAGTACACCACTAGGGGGTTAACAATCTACATGTTGCTATATGGGGCGCTGCACACCAGCCCTACAACTCCTAAATGAGGAGTATAGAGGGCGTCCGCTCCCCAGCCAAAATTCAGCAAGATCCACATTCAGTTACATTGATCAATGTAGAGGCCCATATGCGCAAGTATGGCTCACCAAGCAAATCTTGGCAACATAAAGCACCTGCACCCCACCAAAAAAATCAAGTGAACTCCACATATATTTTCATCCACCAACATAGACGCCCATATATGCACATACACTCACCTTGAAAATCTTGCCTGAGCCGCAACGACGCCAGTGCCTGAATGGATTGAACATGGCCATCTAAGTAAATGGCCATCTAAGTCCATACATATCTATACATGTATGTAAACATCTGACTGTTGTTACGGGGGTTCTTAATCCCAATAATCAATACAATAGTTTATGGAATTATGTACAACCGCCTATCTAAGATTGCTCTTTCTTTCCTCGTCTTATCCTAAGACTCAACCTCTTGCACCTGAAAAGCAAGAGCGACCAATCTGTAACAGTGCCAAAGACCGTGTTACGGGGGTGCTTAATCCCAATAAACAATACAATAAATTATTGAACTAAGTACAGCCGCCTATCTAAGAAACTCTTTCTTTCCTCGTCTTATCCTAAGACTCAACCTCTTGCTCCTAATTGCAAGAGCGACCAAATGCGTAACGGCGCCAGAGACCGTCGCCTATATATTCGTATATAGTAGTTCCGCGTTGAACCACTAATCCTCGGAAAACTCTTCGAATGGTAATAACCCGGTGCGAAGATATCTCAACACCAGGTAATCGATGTTCTCGAGTTCGCAAAAACGAAACACCACTCGATAGGTGTGGTACAAACGTTGCTCTTCCAAACTGAAGAGAAGGTTGCCGAACGACTCGACAACTTGATGAAGTGCGAACTGTGACTGTGTGTAGTTGTGTCCAGGCATATAATGCGTAGTCACGAGTAGATAATAGTTCTTGGGAAGTATTTTTGAATAGAGTAAAATAGATAGAATTCTTAATAATATTTTAAGGTCTTCTTCGGTGTTCTGAATGTTGACTTGTTGGTTGATGCTCCTCAAATCCAACCGAACAACCCCTTTTCTTATATAGTCGTCTTCGCGGGTCCCTCAGGCCCGTTCTTCGACGCTATTACTACAAGTATCATGATAGCCTTATCGCGGTTGCGTCTTTAATTGCGCCCGATGATAAGTGCCACGCTTCCCGATAGGTTATCGTGTTCATGCAACGTGGTTTCAAAGCATTACGCTCCTGATAAGAATCAGGCCATCCGTTACATGATATCATGTCTGGTTTAATCGCATGACATCTTACTACCCGATAGCGACAGTAGTTGGTACGTCTGCCAACAAATTAGTTGGCAGCGCTTATCGCAATTAATGCCTCACCCTCTTAGGCTATTTGGCTTGCGTCTTAGATTTATTCGGCGACCAACCGATACTATGCCAACGTAGATCTTGACGCGTAAGCTCATATCGAATACGAGTCTTACGTTGCAATGCATACTAACTCAAACTAATGAGCAGGGTTGCTTCAGGCCTCATATCCTAAGCCAACGTCATAAATCCCTCAGTTACGTCATGCTTAGGTCGAGACTGTTCTCTTTGACCGGAGAGTACCATGATTAATCTTACCGCCTGCGGCAATAAGTCATGAGTCCCACGTACTAGCATCTTGACTATCAACTGCTGCGTTTGTGTGTCGGAGTAATCTCCAGTTCAATCAAACATTCCCGCTAGTATCTAGGATATGAACGTGGTTGAAAACAATGCGCTCGGCAGGAGTTACCTCCTTTCGATCTGGCAACATTGTTGCATCTTCAAATAAGAATTACCGAAGTATGTATTCTTTCAATGAATTTGCTAAGCAACAGTCTTGCCTATTCAATCGACGCGCGACTCTTATAAATCCCCGCTAAAGGACATAAGACTGATCACTTGTGTGCCATAAATAAGTGTTATGCATATTACGTGACTAAACCGAGAGTAACTCCGTAATAAGTATTTATGCATGCACATACAAGTATCATTATCGCTGGTAAGGGAAAACCCTTAACAGACCGTCTCCTCGATAAACGTAAAAGGCGTTATTTCGTCGTATAACTACTCCTCGGAAAACTCCTCTAAGGGCAGTAACCCAGTGCGAAGATACCTCCACACCAGATAGTCGATGTTCTCGAGTTCGCAAAAACGAAACACCAGGTTGTAGGTATGGAACAAACGGCGCTCTTCCAAACTGAACAGAAGATTGCCGAACAACTCTACTACCTGATGTAGTGCATACTCGGAGTGTGTATATTGATGACCAGGCATAAAATGTGTAGTCACGAGTGGATAGTAGGTCTTGGGAAGAAATGGTTGATAAAATAATAGATAGAATTCTTAATAGTATTTCAAGGTCTTCTTCGGTGTTCTGAATGTCTGACTGTTGGTTGATGTCCTTCAATCCTACCGAACAACACCTTCTCTGATATAGTTGTCTTCGTGGGTCTAATGCGCCCGTACTTCGACACTATTACTACAAGTATCTTGATAGCGTTATCGCGGTCGCGTCTTAAAATGCGCCCGGTGATAAGTGCCACGCTTCCCATAGGTTATCGTGTTCATGCAACGTGGTTTCAAAGCATTACGCTCCTGATAATACTCAGGCCATCCGTCGCATGATATCATATCATACTTGCAGTGGTTATCTTTAATCCATGACATCTTACTACCCGTTTGCGACAGTAGTTGGTACGTCTGCCAACAATTAGTTGGCAGCGCTTATCGCAATTAAATGCCTCACCCTCTCAGGCTATTTGGCTTGCGTCATAGATTTAATTGGCAACCAACCAATACTATGCCAACGTGGAACTTGACGCGTAAGCTCGTATCTTTGAATACAAGTTTTACGTTGCAATGCATACTAACTCAAATCAATGAGCAGGGTTGCTTCAGGCATCTTATCTTAAGCCAACGTCATAATTCCCTCAGTTACCCATGCTAAGGTCGAGACTGTTCTCTTTGACCGGAGAGTACCATGATAACTCTTATCGCCTGCGGCAATAAGTCATGGGTCCCACCTACTTGCATATTGACTATCAACTGCTGTGTTTGTGTGTTGGAGTAATCTCCAGTCCAATCAAACATTCCCGCTAGTATCTGGAATATGAACGTGGTTGAAAACAATGCTCTCGGCAGGAGTTACCTCCTTTCGATCTGGCTCCATTGTTGCATCATCAAATAAGAATTACCGTGTATGGTATTCTCTCAATGAATCCGCTAAGCAACCGTCTTGCTTATTCAATCAACGCGCGACTCTTATAATCCCCGCTAAAGGACATAAGACTGATTCCTTGCGCGCCATGAACAGGTGTTACACATATCACGTGACTCGACTGAGAGTAACTCCGTGACAAGTATTCATCTGGACGCAGCAAGTATCATTATCGCTGTTAGGAGAGAACCCCTAACAACTGTATATTCACCAGGGCCCCCTTGCACAGAATTGAGTTATCATACATTTCCCTATATCTCTATCTATATATTCAACACCATAATTCTGTCAACACCATCTTGCAGTTGCAACCTCGTATAGTATCACATCTTCACACACTCAGCTACGTAGCACTAGGCGCCTGGAATAGCCCGGAATGCCCTGTATTGGCCTATATGCGCATGGATATTCAAACAACGTATTACCCACGTTACCCGGCATTGTACACCACCACTATCACCATCACCAATGTGTATGTCAGTCAACAGGTTATCTTTCCATATTTACATCTCAAGGAACAGCATCAACTCTATTTGGTAATGGGATCACAAAAACTATTTGCTGCAATGGTGTCGTCAGCCTACCCAAATTGCTCCTTACAATTTCCAACTGCTCTGCATCCTAAAGGTATCCCTAACTGCAAATGTCTGATGATGAAGGTGAACATCATGAAGGGGTGGAGGATGATGATCACATCCTAATGGTTTCCGATATCTCAGATCCAATCATCAAGGAGTTCATGGATGAAGTTCTGTTACTGGCGCAACTAAAAGCCAACAATAGTACAAAATACTCGGCCTGCAATATAATCATGGCCACCATACATATCTTTCCATCGTCAATCAGAAGGTTGAAGAATGGGGCTGTTACGCCGTTTGGATTAGCGCTGAAGGAGGAAAGGGACAATGCTCCTGTCCACATCTTGCAGCTGCAGCCCAGAGTGAGGAAGAATGGAAGCCAGTTCTAGATGGCAGGTATGCCAAGTGGGTAAAGACGCAGTTCGATCTGGAGGGAATGAACACATACTATAAACAGAAGGCAAAGATGATCAATGAAGACCAAGACCGAGAGGCTGCTGGGTTAATCGACATGAAGCTACACCAGTTCAGGGGCTTACGGGAGCTTCAAATGCTTGTATGTTTGAAGATATAATCCCTATGGATGGATACATGTGAGCTGAGCGGTTCTAGGTTGTCGATCTGGCGGGCAGAGACATACACATCGTCTGCTTGGCTACACCAGGGGAATAGTGGAGACTGTTCCTCTTCCGGACTGGTGGGCTCGCTGAAATCATCTGGCACCTGTTGACAAAGGATCATCTGAACCACGGTATCTTGATCAGTGGTATGGGAGGAGGTTCAATCAATCGGGACGGGAGGAAAGCTGGCGCCGAAGTCTCTGAAAAGGCGAGGAATGGTTTCAATACAAACCTTCCTTGAGAAGATGAGGAAGGAGGTAGGGTCCGTGACAGATTGTGGAAGGATCTTCCTGGAAAGCTCCATACATTGATAAGTATGTACCTTCAATATCTCAGATGGCATACCCATCAGCTATTGGACCGGTATAGACGAGTATAATATCACACCACATATCCTTCCGTTGAAAAAGTTACCAAGGATGGTTGCTGCACTGAAAGCTGCGATGATGGAGAGGAAGTTGAAGTGGAAGCATCAATGGGCCGATGACATTCATCTAGAGAAATGGTTGACATCCACTGACCTCGCAGATATGACGCTTGTGAATGCTGCCCTTAAGGCATCCACTCTCCAGCCCATTTCACCTTTGTAGATAGAATTCATTGCAGATTACTTCTGCATAATACAAATGGATTTGTTTCACAGGTTGCTATTCTTAACAATTGTTGATAGGAGCCTATAAATACAATTATGGCCATATACATACAATTATATCCACTATGCACTAAACCAGACATGTTCAGCATATAACTGCCTGTATTTGCATATATGTGCATATAAATGTATTTAGACCCTCTTGCACAAAAACGCAACAACACACAAACACACAATGGTTACATATGTATATATAAATGTATATCTATGTATGTAGCACTTCCTACAGTCATATTTCAGACTCAGGTTGTTGCCATAGCAACACCCTAGTGTCATCATCAATGCGTTGCTGTAAGGGCACGTATGCCAGCGTTCAGCCTTATAGGCATACATATGGTAATTCGCGGTATATGGTTGCAAACGTGGACTCGATTGATAGTACATAGGTGTATAGGTCGGATTGTCGCTAGTGATCCAAGTCTCGTGGCGAGCCGACTATATAGAATGGCCGTTACCCGGCCACAGTCACGTGTCGCCGTTACATTATCCCCCTCTTTAGGTGCAGACCTCCTGGGCTGCATAAACCGTACAAGAGAAAAGGAAAGGAAAGAAAGCATTATACATTCATGCTGCGTACGTACTCGTACGAAATGATAAGTCCCGCTACCGATTGGTACAGCTCAATGGCGACCTTTCGGCGGATCCGGCGCATGGAGAAACTCCGCCTCCATTAGCAGGTGGTAAAAACCCGTGCCGACGCCATTTGTACCGGGCCGAGATCCAAAGAAGAGAAGAAGAGAAGAGAGAAACAACAAAACATCGAAAAGTGATCCCGTCTCCATATCTCGACTTCCTAACCCATGCTCCAACGACCATCATTCCCGTAGCTCGTATCTCGGCGTAGGTCTTTGTTGAAATTGTCAGGGTGGTAGAGAGCTTCCGCTCATGACTTGGCATCGATAGGAGCATCCGCTGCCGGCATTGGTACTAGCCGTCGGTGATCATCGATCGTATACGTCAATCGCGTCTTATTGGTCGATATCTAATACGTAAGTTTCTCAAAAATGGTTATACTTACCAAGTTCATGCGCGCCTGCGCTCTCTTGAGCCTTCATGCAGTGCTTTCGCATGCTCTGTAGATTATCTCTTGCAGCCGGTAGTCATTGGTAAGTGGCATTGACTTCCAGATGCTGCTTGACTAGGGAGTCGACTTTGGAAGTCCGCTTCTGTGACCATCCGGTTGACTTCATAGTTGCTCTTAATAGGCGGCTTCAGTAGAATCTTGGTGGACTTGGTAGACTTGCCGGGCGACTTCTCGGTGCATGTCTCGGTAGATTGCATCCCAGTGGGCTTTTGGCTTGTCGGCAGGACTTGACTGGTCAACTTCACAGTAGACTTCTCGGTCGACTTCTCAGTATGTCTCGGTAGACCTCCTCCCGGTGGGCGTTTGGCTTGTAGGTAGGACGCATTTTTGACACGGTCATCCCCCCTTTTGAAGATCGTTGTTCCGTCGACGACTTAGACCCAAATCGGTTGTTGATTGCCATCGTAGTTCGGTAGACTTATGAAGTTCGGTAAACTTTTGAACTTAAGTTGACTTTGGGGGATCCCGTTCGGTACATCTCGTTGTTGACTGAAGCGTCTGTCGGCAGCCTTCGTCTCTGGATTTTGGAGGTCTTCAACTTCGCTTGTCTTTTGGCTGGTCTTGGTTGACTTCGCTTGCTTCATCTCATTTTTCCACTTGCTTTCATCTCATTTTTGCACTTGCTTTGGCCTTTCTTTTTGGCCTGCTTCGTGTTTCGACTAGCTTCATGTTTCGACTTGCTTCGCCTTGACCTTTCGACGTCGTGTCGCCCTTTTCGGACTTCACATGGTCTGTTCTCGTTGTCTCTTTGGGCTTTGGCCGTGAATACTCTAGGTACGCTGATCCCCGCTCTCTGGGTGCCTCTGGACTTCTCTGTCGTTAAGTGCACTCTGGTCCTTCATTCTGGCACCTCCGGTAGGGTCATCCCTGTCTTTAAACGTCGTTGCTCTGCCGACCACTTATCTCCTCTAATTGGTGTGGTAGCTTGGTAGTATGGTAGCTGGTGGGTTCGTCAACCCGAACGGCATGACTCGGTGGTCAAACCGGCTGTACTGGGTGCGAAACACGGTTTTGTACTCGTTGCCTTCCTTGATTCGGATTAGGTGATAGGCATTCCTAAGGTCCTGTCGAGCATCTCCGAGCTCAGTGGGAGAGGATATCGGTTCTTTGCTGCGGCTTGATTGAGAGCTCTGTAGTCCACACACAGCCGCAGTCCGCCGTCCTTCTGCTTCGCAAATGAGATCAGTGCTGCCGCAGGCGGTGATGATTGGAAGTCTATCTTTCCCAGCTCTTGGTCTCACTCGCTCTTTCTGAGATTTCGTAGATCCACGCAATTTGTGTGGTTCCTCACGGCCGGGTTACCCTATCATTTCCTCTCACCCTCTTCCTACGCTCCTTGAGCCAGAACCGCTCTTCCTCACGAATTCCCTTTGCATGCCGTGATAGGTGAGGTGCGAGAGTTGGCATATCTTCGCTGCATACATCCACATAGTCCTTGTATCTCACGAGGATACGACAAATCTTGATATTGTGAAATCGTGATATTGTGAAATCTTGATATTCTGCTGGGATACGACCCCCATCATCTGTCGTTACCATCTCCATGTTAACTATGTCTGTTCCTATTCTCATTAGCCTTGTCTGCATTCTGCATTGTAGCATGCTTTGGCGGAGTGGAGATGGGTAGGGATCCCGGGATAGCTGGATCAGACGGTTCGTCACAATAGGACCAAGCCCGGTGGACCAGATTCTCCTTTCGTGTCTCGGCGAGCCGGTAGCAGTCATTCATGCACCGTCACTGTGTCACTCTTCTGCCGCAACTACCGCCGCTCCACCTGCTCGCGCATTCAGCATCCTGGGGTTTCCCTTACCTTCGGTGATGCCTTCCAGCGATGCTCCCAGCAACCCTTGAGATTCACCAAGTCATATGGCGAATGCCTCGACCACTTACTAGCTAAGAGACGATCGAATGTGGTAGTGGAACATATGATTTTTGTCCCTCACCGCGTTCCGGCAGAGGACTTGCGCGATCTGCTTCTGGAATCTTCGCCCGTTGCAATCCATTTGGTGTTCGTAGGGCTGTCAATCGACTTGCTGCAGTCGATTTCCAGGTTTCTTGCCATGGCAAGCCCAAGACTGCATTGTATGCCTTCATTGGGATGACTGAAACCTCCGATTCGTCAACCGGTTTAAGGTGTTCAAAATACTGAACCAAGAGGCTTGCCTATCGGCTGTCAACAGACTTCATCACCGAGCCAGGGTGGAGGTGAATGCTGGCTCGTATGGTAGCTCGAGTTTCCTAAGTAGGCTCGGCGATAAAATGATGCCCATTGCACCGCAGTCGATTTGTGGTTTGCCTCGCTGCATGTTGCCATATATATTTGGTACAAGGTAGGTTTTGTGGTCTCCGCTGCCGCAGCGAGTGCATTACCGGTTTGGCTTTTGGCTTTTGTAGACTTCCTTTGAAAGCCACGGTGCTGGTGATAAGTTGGCACAGCTGCCTCCATTGGGCTTATTGGACTTGACTGATTTGAATTCCCCCGATCGGGATTGTTGGAATTATCAGAAATGCCTTTGGTGTTGCTGTCCTCTTAGCTTCCTCAAGGTTGCTAGAGATGTAGCTGTACACGCCAATTGAAGTTGATGCACTTTACTCAATTCGAAAGGATGTAGTCGCAACTGAGCTGATTCGCACTCGTCTTTCGACTTCACCTTCAGTTCTTCGTATAGCCGATCCAGGGGTAAGATGGCGTCATTGATTGTAGGTTCTCCGACTGATGATCGCGCTCAATTGACTTGTAGGAATGGTGTTTGACTCAATATCTCTATCATATTCGGTTTCGGTCATTGGCCGAATCGAATAGTCGCGGCGTCTAGTCGTGATAATTGTCGTCATCGCCGGTGATGCGTCTCGTACGCCATATGGTGCTCAATTGAATGATGAAACGATCGATATCCGTGCTTGCAGTAATTATGCTTCAATATGTCGTTTTCAAGGCTGTAATCTCAATTGTAGACTTTATGATGTGGCGTATTTAGGGGTACGGCGATCATGTAGACTTCGACAATGGGTGCTCAATGCAGCTGTCGGTATTTGAACTCGTCTCAATCGACCTTATGCAATTAACTCTTTCCACCTTTGGTGCAATTCGGAGTCGATTCTGGTGAACTCGTATGCGACACGTCGAATAGGGATAAAACTCGTGAATCCCGTGAGGGAAACGTATCCGCTTACTGAAAAGCGATAATAGTGTAAGGGCACGTACGCCAGCGTTCGGCCTTATAGGCATACGTATGGAAATTAGAGGTATACGGTTGCATACATGGACTCGAGTGATAGTAAATTAGTGTATAGGTAAGATTATCACCAGAGATCTAAGTCTCATGGCGAGCTGACTATATAGAATGGCCGTTACCCGGCCACAGTCACGTGTCGCCGTTACAGTTGCCATCATAATGTGTTGCCTCCACAACGCCCACCAGTTCTCCTCAAACTGCCTTATACATTGCCTTCATAACAACTCCATATCAGCTGCCAAACCTGGTACTGCACATATAACGCAATGGCACCAAAATGACTTGGTGCCGCTCCACCTAAAGGTCGCAGACAAGGGGAATCTCGAGCACGAGTGGTGACAAGCAGTCCAACAATGGGGAAGAAGGTTTTCAGGTTGAACGAGAAACAGTCGAAAAGGAAGGCAGCAGACAAGGATACACGGCCAAGTTCAGCCGAATGGCTAAAGACAGGTGGCAGAGAACGGCACCAGGAAGTGCATGATCTCATCGACTGTACCCTCACCCGGTTCAATGATCACGAAGAATACTTCGAGGGTAGAGACGGCAGCATACAGCAAGATCCAGCTGTTCTCATTCTCAGACTACAGCAGCATAGGGTGCAGGGGAGGCGCCAGCATGCGGAGAATTGGCAGAAAGCGGAGTGGAGGATAACAGATGTCATCTCTGGCCACGGGCTCCCGCTTTGCGCCTGTTCATCAAGAGAGATCGTGGATGTAAGGGAAATGGACCTTGGCTGTACATTAATTGATCTGAATAACTGGCTATCATCTAACGTCATACAGTTTATTACATAAAACCTGTCTCTTACTGCATCTGCTGATTAGCGAGTGCACAACTACTAGAGGAGTCATCATTCTCTCCATCAACACCAGTCAAACCTTGGACAGTCTTTGCGATGAGGTTTCTGCATGTCTTCCACTACCAATGTGTACGCAGTGCGATATCCAAATTGGCCTGGGCAGAAGGCTGGTGCGAGTTCTTTGAAGAAGAGTTGGGTCAGATTATCCCCAGCTTCCACCGAAACGTATGCATCCCACACTATTGTCGAGCTTAACAGCTAAAATCACACAGTTGTTAGAGGCGTATCACCACTGGATTGCAGTTGATTATGAACAGAAGACACATCTATTTCAATGCTTAGAGGCATTTGAGAGGGATATGATATCACCGCCGCCAGGGGAGCCTCCCGATGCCCATACCCTGATGAACCTCTACCACCCCTGCCAGGGGAGTCTCATGATGTTGATATCCCTCAAGAACTTGTACTACCGCCACCAGGGGAGTCCCATGATGCTGATATGCATCAAGAACCTCTACCGCCGCCGCCAGGGGAACCTCCCGATGCAGACATCCCTCAAGAACCTCCAGCACTGCCACCGCCCAGATGGCAGGAAGAGGCGCTAGAGAATGTATGCCTGTGTGGCTTCAACTTTCGGGAGTTGCCTAGCGATTTCTCTGTTGGGATTTGAGTTGATGGCAACATGCAGCATAAGCAGTTCCGAGACCGAAGCCCATGGGAGTTGGAGGTCTTGAGATCAAAACTGTTTGTGCGCATCCAAGTGCGAAGCTTCTTACTGGCCACGGATGCCCAGAAGATCACAGAGGCCAACAACGCAGTGACGGAAAGAGGTGGGGGGTGCATGATCACATTCAACGCTTTTCAAGAATGGAATACAACGACTACACAATGTGCTTTGAAAGGAGTTTTGGACGAATCAGGTTTGGTAGGAGCAGTGTGCTTCCATGGCATCGGATTGCACTTCTTAAACATTCACGGCCAAGGAGAGCATCATACACATGTTGTCGCAATGCTCGAATAAATCTACAATGAATGCAGTGATATTGACTGCATACGGCATTGCTACAATGTAGGATGCAAATTTGAAACCACAGCAAAGGCACTGCTCCCTGGAAAGAATATCACACCACGAATTAGACACTTCCATCTCCTTGGACATGGTCTTTTGTGCCAGGTAAACTATAACACAACTAGGACTACTAGATTTGGCTTGATGGTAGGCGAAGAGTTGGAGCAACTTTGGTCGTATATCCAGCATCTTATACGATCTAGCAAAGTCTCTAGTTCCCCAAGCAAGCAGCAAAAATTGGATTCATACTTGCTGTATCTAGCGCAAGGATGAGGGAGTTAATGGGGCGCATTTTAGAAAGGAGATGGATAAGGATGAATGTGATACGAAAGGATGCCATAGAAAATCAGGAAACAATCATCAGAGGGCGCGTTCCGAGTAGGACACATGATGATAGTAGCTTCAGTCGGAGAGCACGATTACCAAAGAATTCATACAGGAACCGTCTGCCCAGCAAGTGCTGTATTACAGAACGTACAAGTATATATGATCTCAGGCAAGCAATAGCAGTGCTGAGGATGATCCAGAATGCCCCGAACAACACCACATGACAAAATCTTTGAAGCTCTACAGAAGCAGGAAGAACTATGCTTTGGTTCACGAGAAGCAATGAAGCGACGCCAGCTTGCCGAAATGAGGAGAACATTTGCAAATCAGTATAAGAGTGATCCAACATACAGCACAAAACTTCGTCAACCAGCTGCCAGTCTAAACATCGATGAGCTTCCAACTGTTACCATTGCACTGGAGGCCATGGAGTGCACCGATCGCCTGGTGGAAATGTATGAGACACATTGCGATGACTGGGGTATCAATGGTAAGCTATATGGCTTCTATCACAGGGGATTCATTCGAAAAGAGCTTCACAACCTACAGGGAAACATCATCCATGTGGTCACAGAACATATGGCGGAACAGTCGATGCTTCATAAACAGGTCAGAGGCCTGCGAAAGTCACAATCATTCTGGAGAGTTTGAACAAACAGCAGAAGCAGTTGGACGACACTGTCAAAAAGTATAACGATGAGGCGACAAGATTGGAGGAGCTTGGAGTTCGTGATATCCCACGAAAACTCTGTTCCAAGTCATTCACACCACATGGACTGAGAAATGAACAGATATGTGATTCGGATTGCATGCAATTACGGGCCAACTGGGCAATCCATGAATATGCCAGAGAAAGAATTGACTCGCATTTCAGGCTGATGAGAGTGGAGGAAGAGAGTGTTCAACTGCAGCTCCATTATGGAAGGATGAGGTTATGGTTAACAGGTCACACCAACATCATCCTACTCTACCTAGATGCAAGCCCCCGAGATACCATCACTAGGAAATCCTTTATACGCTTGCTAGTCCATCGGCTCCGGGGAGTGGCATCTCTTATCAGTGGGAAGTGGGTTCTGGTACTGCCGCTCAAGCGCAATGATTTGGGAAGTTCGTATTTTCATTCATATAATCGGTAACCAATGGCATATGTTGACATCAGTGAATAGACCTTGCCATGAGCATCAAGACCTGAGTATCTGCAATGACTGCTGTGGCTCAAACTCCGAACCCTCACGAGGACATAGGCGAAGATGATGGCTTTGAGGAGGGCAAGGAGGATGATGAAGATGATCTGCCTGGCACACCCGAAGAGAGAGACCTGGACGATGAGAGCGACGAGCAGATAGCAGAAATGCTGGAGAAATGTATAGAATGTCAGGATGAGGAAGATTCTGACGTAGAGGGGCTCAACACCAGCATCAAGAGCAGAACAACAACCTAGAAGACACCGACCTGGGCGGTGGAGATGCCATGGATATTAGTCCAAGTTGAGAATGATGTCTGGTGGATGTATGGTGGATGAATGGATGTATGGATGTATGGATGTACGTTTATATATATGTACGCACTCTATGTATGTATGTATGCATCTATGCAGGTGTGTCGATGTAGTGGATGTATGTATGGAATATGGCAAGCTGAACAACATTGGTGTATATAAGTCAACATAGGAGATGAAAGCATACAGCGCCTGTGTGATCGCCATTGGGTATTGGTAGATCCAGGGCGTGAAAGCATCTAGAGACATATATATGCCACTCTTATCTGGCGGTTAACTTTGGTTGATTTCCACCTTGGGGTCTCATGAAGAGACGACCACGTAAATCAGCACATATATCTTTAATATGTTGCTACCGACATTCACACTATCAGATACAATCAACATTTGGCCTAGTTGTGTATTGAAGCCGTCGATGGCGGTCACAGGAGCTTAACTATATTTAACTGCACACATACTTCGCTTTAATTCCACCGCCAGAGCTCATGAATCTAATCAGGATGCTGTCCTGAATGGACATCATTAATCTACGGCATATAACAAGTTGTGGGGGCAGTAATACTGGTTTGAAAGGTTATTTGGTTGATAGAAATTGGTACATCAATGGCATCATACCATAACATACTACATCAGCAAAAAACATTTCCATCCGGGCGGAATGGCTCCGTCAGAGTGGACGCACTCCAGCAGAGCCGTGAGAGACACCCCGCTGGCGGATTACTCCGCGCCCGGCATCAATACCACGCGTCGCGTTGCATATAACCCTCCGATGGCTGTCTCGCCGTTTCTTCTCGCTCTGTCGGTCTCCTATTTTAAACAAACACTCTGGCGTTGTGGCCAACTGTGACCATACGTCGGAATGGGTTCAATGGGTACACGTTTGTATCAGGATTGCGATGGGTGACGCTGCGAAAATCTCTCCTCGCGTTCCTTCTACATTCAGCTCGAGGAGTGTAGGAAGGTGAGAAGATATGATACTACCCGGCTGTGAGGATCCACGCAATTGCACGGATCCACGAAATCTCGGACAGAGCGAGTGAGACCAACAGTTGGGAAAGATAGAGTGTCAATTTTCATTGAATGATAAGAGGAGATGGAAATGAGATGATGTCTATCTACTCCGGGGTCGGCCTAATATATACTCCCCGTCACTCTGGCCACCTCTGTTACCCCTGAATATTTGGATATGCACTTGGAGACTGAGATGGAGTGAACTCAGAGATGCACTTGGGGGCTGTGATCGAGCCAGTTTGGAGATGCACTTGGAGGCCATGCTTGTGCGAACTTGGAGGCCATAATCGAGCCAGTTCAGAGATACACTTGCTGGCCATAATAGAGCAAGTCTGGAGATACACTTGGAGGCCGTGATCGAGCGAGTTTGGAGATGCACTTGCAGGCTATGATCGAGCGAGATTGGAGGAGTACTTGGAGGTGGTCGATTTGGAGGGAGGCGTGACGGCAGCTGAGACTCTATTCATTGGTTAACTTGTACTAGTGGGAATGTAGAGAGTTGAGTACACCATCCGCCGAGAGATGAGAAACTGGCTGGGAGCAGGAGACTGTCGATCTTGGGATGATGCTGTACTTGGTGTATGCTGTACTCTGTGTTAACTCATGATTATGGGATGGAGAGATAGAGAGGGATGACTTAACTTCGTGTTCTTAGGTGATGGAAGAGTTGAGCACAAGAAACAGGGAGATCAGAGGAGATAGGGGAAATCATCAGGAGAAACTGGGACTTAAGAGAATTTCGTGTGCAAGTCAATTGACCATCCCCGATACGGCGGGTACAAGTCCCGATCCGGCGCGAACTAACACCGATACAAGGTCTTCCCAATCCAATCAGGCAAGTCGCACCCTAGATTTCGCATATCCGCTCGTATCCTCCATATCGCTCCCATCTTCATCCTCCATCTCTCTGTCTTGTCCACAACTCAACCATCATCGCAGAACACAAAGTTAAGTCATCCCTCTCTATCTCTCCATGACATGATCATGAGTTGACACCGAGTACAGCATACACCGGGCACAGCATACACCGAGTACAGTATACACCGAGTACAGCATCCACCCAAGATTGTGTGTCTTCCCTTCATTAACATGATTACGAGTTGACCACTGAATGTAGCTTCAGCTTCCGGCGTACCTCCCTACACGATCGACCGCCATCAGCCAGCTCTCCATGCGAGCTCAAAGGTAAAGTCACATCGTCACATTCCCACGGTTGCAAATTAACTGACTGATGAATAGAGTCTCATCACCCGGTGCGCCGTCCATCGACCGCGTCCAAGTACTCATCCAATCTCGCTCGATCATGGCCTCCAAGTGCATCTCCAACCTCGCTCGATCACGGCCTCCAAGTGTATCTCCAAACTCGCTCGATTACGGCCTGCAAGTTCGCATGATCATGGCCTCCAAGTGCATACCCAAACTCAATCGATCATGGCCTCCAAGTGCATCTCTGAGTTCACTCGATCTCGGTCTCCAAATGCATCTCCACACTTACTCCATCCCGGCCTCCAAGTGCATCTCTGAGTTCGCTCGATCTCAGTCTCCAAGTGCATCTCCAAACTCGCTCGATCACGGCCTCCAAGTGTATCTCCAAACTCGGTCGATTACGGCCTGCAAGTTCGCACGAGCATGGCCTCCCTGTGCATCTCCAAAGTCGCTCGATCACGGCCTCGGAGTATATCTCTGAGTTCACTCGATCGTCATTTTCAGGCGCACCTCGAATTGCTCTCAAGCACCGCCTGCAGCCAGTCCAGATATAGCATGTGTAGATGGGTAGCTATATAGATACATAGATACATAGATACATAGATGAGAATACAAACTGAATGCATGACTGTGATTCGAGGTGCTCCCAGACATGTCGCCAGCTCTCCCAGGTGCTCCCAGGCTTGTCGTCGGCGCTCCCAGTTACTCTGAAGGCCGGCAGGAATGACCTCCTAGGGTCTGATACTCCTGAAATTGACGCATCTAAGTTTACACTCCACATCCTCTCAGACCAGTGACTAAAATACACTTTGCTGATGCTATGCAATTCTCCGTCAGAGGGTTCGAGGTTCCGTCAGAGCCGTCAGAGCTGTCCGGAACACCCAGGTGTTTCAGACGGAAACTAGCGTTGTTGCTGATGTAATATTGACAGCAGTTCAACTTCAGCATCTATGTACATAGTAACAGGAGATAGCAACAATGTCAATACTGAAAGAACTCTCTGTCAGTTCCCCAGTACTCTTTGGGAATGATGGGGGTGCAGTATGATGGGAAGATGGGACGACAGAGTAGAATTAGGGAATATACGAACATTGAGAGTTGGATACAGACATAAATATGATGGTAGATGTGTATAGATTGAGTTGATTGAATCGTGCAAAAACCCTCATGATTGCCATTTTCTAATCAGCATATAAAGGTATATATGGCTATAAACAGCTATAGAGGCAAATATATGCAGTTTCAAACTCTGCTCGTATTGGACATGTAGCCATATATATATGTATATCTATGCTGTTAGAAGCATGTTTACTGCGCTTTTAAAACTCTAAGACAATCATTAAATGCCGTATAGTGAATTCTAGTTCATATTGTCTAATATGGGTGTATATACACAAATATAGAGGCATATATTCACTTGACGTGTATGCTGATAGTTTGTTAAACTATAGGCATATATTGCCATATATATGGATGTATGCATGTGTAGATATTATAAAATATCAAACGTACGAATTCCTGATCATTCTCAGTCTATCTTGTCTTCTTCTTGTCAGCCAGAGGGCTGTCTGAGCTGGCGCCATTCTCAGTGGCAGTTTCGTCTTGATCAAGAGTGGGACGAGGAGGTGGCCTCAGTTTCTCCTTCATCACTTTCGACTGATACTTTCTGAACAGGGCAATACCATCTCCATCTGTGCGCTGACAGAATGAATGGTAATCCTGCGCCAATCTTCTAGCCACAACATTGATGTCATCGGCGAGGAGCTGTTTCCTGTGCCTGTTGAAGGAACAGATTATATTAGTCAGCTTATTCTGCTCCCCAAGTTAGCCATCTGCAAATGTGCGAATCAATATAGATATGCCTGCCTTTACGATATCTTGACAAGCTAAGTTATCAACCTTTACTCTCTCGAATACGGGTGTGATCGGATCTCCCACACTTCCCAGAGTTCATGGTCATACACTCATGACCGTCCCTTTGCCTTATCAGAAGTGCTTATTTTGAAGGTACTGGCCTCTGCTTCTTGACCAGCATTGTATCTTTCTAACTTCAGATGCGTGGGTGCTCTGCGTTTGTTTCCCTTGATCTTCTGAAATGCTTCAGTAAACTGTTCTTCCATCTGCTTCTGGATTTGCAGGCGCTTGGCATTCACCTCTAAAAGCTGAATGACTTTAGACTTCTTGCGTGATCTGTCATCATCTGAGTCACCACATCAGCAAAAAACATTTCCGTCCGGGCGGAGTGGCTCCGGCAGAGTGGACGCGCTCTGTCTGAGCCGTCAGTGACACCCCGGTGGCGGATTACTCAGCACCCGGCATCAATACCACGCGTCGCGTTGCATATCGTTCTCCGATGGCCGTTTCGCTGTTTCTTCTCGCTCTGTCGGTCTCCTATTTTAAACAAACGCTCTGGCGTTGTGGCCAACTGTGACCCTACGTCGGAATGGGTTCATTGGGTACACGCTTGCATCGGGATTGCAACGCAATGGGTGACGCTGCAAAAATCTCACCGGGCGTTCCTTCTACATTAAGCTCGAGGAGCGTAGGAAGAAGGTGAGAAGATATGATACTACCCGGCTGTGAGGATCCACGCAATTGCGTGGATCAACAGAAAGAGCAAGTGAGACCAAAAGTTCGGAAAGATAGAGTGTGTATTTTCGTTGTATGACAAGATGAGATGAAAATGGGATGCTGTCTATCTACCCCGGGGTCTCCCGAATATATACTCCGCGTCGCTCATTCCACCTCCGTTACCCCTGTATGCCCGGACACCCACCGTCGCTCATTAACGATATACTTGGAGGCGGTGATTGATCGAGTTTGGAGATGCACTGGGAGGCCGTGATCGATCGAGTTTGGAGATGCACTTGGAGGCCGAGATGGAGTGAACTCAGAGATGCACTGGGAGGCCGTGATCGAGCGAGTTTGGAGATGAACTTGGAGACCGAGAGTGAGTGAACTCACAGATGCACTTGGAGGCCGTGATCGAGCGAGTTTGGACATGCACTTGGAGGCCGAGATCGAGTGAACTCAGAGATGCACTCTGAGGCCATGATCGAACGAGTTTGGAGATGCACTTGGAGGCCGAGGTCGAGTGAACTCAGAGATGCACTTTGACGCCGTGATCGAGTGAGTTTGGAGATGCAATTGGAGGCCGAGATCGAGGGAACTCAGAGATGCACTCTGAGGCTGTGACCAAGCGAGTTTGGAGATGCACTTACACGCTATGATAGAGCGAGATTGGAGGAGTACTTGGAGGCGGTCGATTTGGAGGGAGGCGCGACGGCAGCTGAGACTCTATTCATTGGTTAACTTGTAATTGGATCAGAAACTGGCTGGGAGAGGGAGACTGTCGATCTTGGGATGATGCTGTACTTGGTGTATGCTGTACTCGGTGTTAACTCATGATTATGGCATGCAGAGATAGAGAGGGATGAATTAACTTCGTGTTCTTAGGTGATGGTAGAGTTGAGCACAAGAAAGAGAGAGATCAGAGGAGATGGGGGAAATCATCATGAGAAACTGGGCCTTAGATATGTTCGTGTGCGAGTCAATTGACCATCCCCGATATGGCTGGTACGAGTCCCGATCCGGCGTGTA
>Ga0307515_10002153_pt1 | contig 43240 bp, 36 predicted proteins | sample 17_EM_MG_FD_194513 | JGI IMG/M metagenome (GOLD analysis project Ga0307515, IMG submission 194513) | Populus trichocarpa ectomycorrhiza microbial communities from riparian zone in the Pacific Northwest, United States - 17_EM | ecosystem: Host-associated > Plants > Roots > Unclassified | place... | reverse complement strand
GCGAATCACGGGCAACGTTTGAAAGCCGATTCCTCAACACAACACAGGTCAATTTGATTAAGAATGGAATTACAAGTAGTATACATATGTAAGAAGCTCTACCATGGTGTAGGACCACCATTGCTGCAAAGCCGGGTACAGACCCTCCTAGGCATGCCATCTATCCTCTAGTGAATATGTTCTTATGGCAACTCTTCCCACAACTGCTGCACAATAATAACAATTTGCTCACAGCCATGAGGTCATTGTTTAGGGCCCCGCATTACTTTTCTGAAGTGTGCTTTCCACACAGACCATACATTGATGATTGCACCCTCCTTGTACCAGTCATTGACAATGTGTTGAATGGCAGTTTAGCCCATTCCAATTTTCTATTGCGTTTCACAAAAGGAATGTCCTTCAGACTTTAGCTGAGTAACCCAAGTGGATTGTTTGTGTTGACTCCCTTCTCCTGCCGTCAGGGTGGCTAGGCATGACTATGTGTGGAGTTGGAACGTGTCGGGGCACGATGTGAAACTAGCGCGGGTTCGCTCACTTTCTTCACTCGTCTGGGTCCCACAGCACGCCTTTTCTCAAACATCAGCGAATTGACTATTAGTTACATTATGGCTAATAAACCTTCATAGATGTTCATAGTCAGCTTTTAACTACTTAAGTAGGTAGGAACTTAAATTGAGCGAATGACAAAATGCTCCCGCTTTTAACGGTTATTCAGTAGGTCCTCTGGCCTCTTTAGACTAGTTAGCTGCACCATCTGCGTAGTCGGATTTGAATTCCTAATTCTGGTCTTGGCAGTGCAATGACGGATAGCCAATGATAATCTTTACTTACATACCTTCACGCACTATCACCTATCACTCGCCCGCATGTATCAACCGTTTGAACTAATTAGACCTACGGAAGATATATTTGGGCTTAAATATTTACAGGTATAAAGGTCTCTTTATACCAACAAGCAGTCCGAGACTAAGAGACCTAGGTTCTTCCCGAGAATCAAAGGAAGCAAGCTCAAGATAGTGAACACCAGAACATCTAGCGAGATAAGAATCTAATCATTAAGTTTTAGAACCCATTATTCTATGCTCATTACTGCTATCTTTTCCTACTTAGTCTTCGGTGACGTCACCAAACAGGAATCTATTCGCGATATTCACTATGATACCGATGAAGATAAAGGTGCACCTTTATATCCCACGAACTGGAAAGAATGCCACCCGCTGTTCTTACAAACGTTTTGAGAAGTCTGACCGACGAACGTTCCTCCCAGGGCCCTAATAATCAAGCATTCACCTCCGCACTTCCCAAGAATACGAACCTTTATGAGGCTCTCCCCAACCAGGCGAAGCCACTTATCGACAATTTTATTCCCATTGAGGAACTGAAGCAAAGGCGACTCCCAATCAACAATGTTAACAGACAAGGGACGTGATAGATTCCCTGGAGTCAGAGATTATGAACAGGGAGGTCGAGATTATCATCCTCGGAGAAAAGATTAAACTGTGGGATGAGATTAGCAAGATTAACAAGGGGTGTTAATCGGGAAATGATAGCTTAAGGTTTATGATTGTTTTCTTTGTTACTATTTAACATGGAACCCTTGTAACAGTATGCTACTCGGCTGTACAGTTGGAATCTGCGGTAAACATCACTAATACTTATAGAGCGCTATTGCCGGATCCTAGGAGTTGTTTTTAGATACTAATGAGGCAAAAAAGATACACCATAATTCCACCAGGTGAAGGGTGAGAATTTTGGGGGGTGGATGAAATGGGGCTGAGGATAGATGAGAATTCAATATAGCATAAAGAGTACCTAAGTAGGTACTATGTACGTACAGCCGAGGGACAGAGTCGTGGGATAAACCCGGTAACACCAAAACTCGACTTTTCACCAGCTCAATATTTTAATTCCCATAGATAACATTGCCCACCCCATCAGTGCATAGATGGGGTGTTGAAAAGTCGGGGTTTTTGGTGTTACCGGGGTTGTCCCACGACTTTTGCCCCTCGACTATATTTCAAAGATGCTCAATACTAGAAAGACCGCCATGTTGCCCTCGTGTTGTACACGAGATATCATCCTCCAGGATTGACCTCCGGGATATGATCGATATTGTACTCGGTTTGAAGAATAAATAGTGCTATTCCGAGGTACTTCCAAAGTGCATATGCTATTGATACTTTGAACCGAGGAAGATAAACGGCAATGTTCAGCCGAAAAACCCACCAAATTGCACTCGTACTACACACGGTTGGTTATTCCGGAGCTGACCCCAGGACCTGATCAACGCTGTACTATATATACTATATGTAAGAAAGATTACCAGCGAAACCCAACCTCGGAAACGCTTTTTTGCACACAGGAAACATAACCCTGGGGAATTATCCCGCCGGCGGACTATATCAAGAGACACATGCAAAATTCGCACGGTAGTCCAAGGATTCTACGGTTGAGATGGTTTTCGGAAGCAGCGGTATTAAAACCCGGAGGTGATGTCATGTTCAATATTTAACGACGGCGATGGCACGCAAATATACCGGGCAATTTAGAAACAGGTAATATTCTGTACACAGGAATCGTTTCCGGTAGTTTATGGTTGAGATGATTGGTTTTGAATTTGAATTTGAAGTAGTAATAGTAGTTGAATAGGACGTTTATGATTGGACGGTGTGGATCAAACTGCGCAGTATCAAGATCCAGTGGCATGATGTTCAATGTTAAAGACGGTTATGTCACAGAAAGATAGCGGGGATTTTAGAAAGTGGTGGTGGTATAGCTATAGTATGCTGTACACAAGGATATCTCATCCACTACACCCGTTACAATCTTGTTTCTGGTGATCCATCCTCTCGGCATAATCCTTCAATATCATCGTACTTGATAGACAAGCATAAACATGAAGCAGTCAAAATTATCGGTCGAACAGCTGGGAATGCGTTAGAACTCCTAAGAGAAGAAATAACCTCTAAGTGACATTAAAAACTCAACCCAAGCATCAAAAATCCAAAATACATGCTTCTGTAACCATAAAGCCCTTCTCCCAATTCCCAACAAAATAAGATTCTTTACACCGGCTGTAATTGGGGGTGGGTGCAAATAGATACTGTACCAGCAGATAAGGTTGGGACGTCAGCAGTCAGCATAGAGTATCCATCCCACAAAAAAAGTGGTTCTGTCAGCGTCAGAATTTTGCTGTCCCATATCCAAGAATTGTCAGCAGTGAATTTCATCGGACTTGAAGATCTATTATACATGGTCTTCCTGTCGGTCCGCCCTTATATACATGCAATATGATGAATAGGGGGCAGTACCATAAGCAGTATGGCCACAGAGGCCTGAGTTCCGCTGAGCTAGATCACACATCGCCAGTCATTTTCTATCACTCTCACAGCTATCTATAATCGGAAAAACCGTCAGCAAGCAGTGTCCCATTGAAAATTTCCTGTCAGCACACGGTACCGTCTCAACCTCATCTGCGGGTACAGTAGCTGCTCGCACTATAGTGAAACGCAGCTGTCAGTTTCACGGGAGGCCTGGCTTCAGCTGAGATACAGTACGCAACGAAGGGCACGAGAGGGGGCTTAAGTACAGTCATGGAAACAAGTGATGAGACATACAATTCAACGGACAACAGGGGCTGTTCATGATACTTTTGCGAAAACCCTAGACAAACTCGAGAGTGGCTTTTGAGAGGATTGCAAAATCGGCTCCAGAGCAACTTCCAGTAGACCTTTTGGTTCACTCTTGCACCATGCTAGGATTCCTTCGAAATGACGATCGAAAGGACCAACGAAAAGACCACTGTGGACGATCTTATTTCGGCCTCTCTCGCCTTCTCTTGTCCACGGGTGTAGAGTACGCTGTAATGAAGAAAAAAGGGAGCTCTGAAAACTCTGGCCTCAAGAATCTACCACCACAAAATTCGTGGACATGTAAAGCTTCACTTGCCCAACAGAAAACCACATATCCCTCAGACGACGCGCAGAAATCCAGAAGCACAGGGAGTCGAGTCAAAAGTGGTGAGACCAGTCCGCATTAACGATGCAATTCCCCTTTGCAATTGTATATAGCTATTCCACTTCTGGATTATCGTGCCAGGGGCTCAAATTTTGCCAACACACACGAGTAGTTAGTAGAAGCATTATACATCTAGGCCATGCTCAGCCAGTGGTAAGAACAAACGAAGTAGGGTATCCACGAACGTCCTCGCTGGTTACTTACACGTGCATATCTGTTGCCTATCTGTCTTCTGCCAGCTTGCGTGTGCCGTTTCATTTGGTGTTATGGCTATCTGGATGGTTGGCTGTTGTTGTATGTCCACGCAGGTTCGTTGTTTGCGTGCCGAACCAAACAATGGCGCAATGGCAGGGTGAGGTGGATATGTATGGCCCCTACTTTACTCCTTTCCTCTCCCTCTTCTTGCCTGACATCCAGTGCGCAGATCGTATTGGATGAATGACCGATCATGTCAGTGTAATAAAGCAAAAACAAGTCAAAGGTTGCAAATAGTCCCTGAGAAAATCTGATGCCAGCAACATTAACTCACCATATCGCATCAACACATCAATCCGTTAGCAGCCAGTTGATAGTAAGATGCAAAGCACGGCTGAAAAAAACTACGCCCAATCTCCATTCAACTCCATACATATTATCAACTCCCTTACGAAAGCTACCTGCAGCAGGACAACACCAACACCAGCTAAACTTGATTCAGGTTCTCCCGGCCTCGCAAGCAGAAAAAACAAAAAAACAAAAAACAAAAAACCCAATGGCGGGTCTGTCTCTGCTTTCCAGATCGAGCTGAAATGCAATGGAGTATTTTTTGTTTGTTCTCGTGCACCAGTTTGTATAGCTGATGGCCCGACGGAGGGGATCCAATCGCCTGTAGTCATGCGGCGGAGAAGGCGCCCTGAAATGTCTGACTCTATCTGCAGCCCAATCACCACTGTTCCTTTACAACGAACTTTATGGTCGAAGCCAGGTCTGCAGATCTACATTGGGAATTATGGAGAGGCGCCCTGACGGAACTCTCCTCATAGCCAGTGCGCTATTATTCAAGGAAAGTATAGCAATGCAGGCGCCACCGGGCCCACATATCCTTTTGTGGGTTTGATAGCGAAAAAATACCTTCAAAAGTGCATTATGCGTTGTTGAGTTACCGAGTACATAGGAAAGCGAAGTGCTTCACGATTTGCTGTTTTCCTGATGCAGGTGGAATCCACTGTTTTGGAAGTTGCCCTGAACTGCAGGACTGCTGGCCCAATCATCACTGCGCCATTACAATTGCACAACGTCCTTCACAACGACTCGGTGCTCGATTCACCGGAATCTGGTCCCAACTCTCCAGCCTAATTTCCACTGCGCTTCACGGAGCGCGAAGTGCACAATCATCCTTCACGACTCATTATTTTACTGCTCGATACCACCGTTTTCCAGCTCTGAGGGGAGGTGCCTGGTTAGCTGACTGAGTGACTCCAACTCTCCTCACAGCCAATCAAACCCACCACTGCTCATCCCAAGCCGCTGATTGGTAATGGAGTCTGGGCATACCGGTATGGGCAAATATGACCCAGTGTAGTGGAGTGTGCATGCTTTCGCATGCAGCCCTATGACCTCAGCAGGCAGATCTAATGTGGTGGCTTCTTTGGTCTTCGGTCTGGCCCATCTAGAACCGTCTTCCCATCCCTAACCCACCCCTTACTCCAATGCAATAATTCCTTCCATCTACACTCAGCGGGAGAAAGCCGACACCTAATCCTGATTCTTGTTACCAAGGTACTGGGAATGAAACAATCACATATTTGCTTGTGCGGTCCAAAAATGTGTTCACTTTCAAACTTAAGTATATTTCAGTTATGCTGAATTTCCCCATCAAGGCTTGAACTTTGGCCTGAAATACACCCCATAAAATCCCAAACATATGTACTTAGATCTCGCAGGTCCCCCAGTCTCCCATAATTGTAACTCATACCCATAATACGCCAAACAGAAAACCCCGCTGCACCCCAGATTTACATGCAAAAGACACTCTCCCATACATAGAAACAAGTACAATGTCTCGCTCTTTTAGACTGCCAAAGAAATCAATTCCATAATACAACCAGTAAAACGCCATTTGAATCTCCCAAATATTTGACGCCGTCCCATGCTCCTGACGTGGAAGATCATCCCAAAAGTAAAAGGTAAAATAGACGGTAGGAAAAAAGAACTAATCACGACATCGATTCCACATATGAAATAACTTCCAGTGGTGGAAAGTCGGCATAAGAAAATGTTGAGCTGTGATCCGGCATTCCGTAGCCAGGAGGGGAAGCGGGAACGTCGTTGTATACCGGCGGGGCTTCCTCATCCCAACTAATACCAAGTCCACTTCTTCCGGTAACCTCCAGCTTGAACTGCATCCGAAGCACTCTGGCTGCACCGGTGGGCGAGACCATTCTGTTGAAACCAGGCTGGTGCTCTTCCGCAACGATCATCTCCACCACTAACACGTGCTCGACCGTCGCTCCGTTAGGACTCTGCAAGTTGCAGGCGGCATTATTCTGGATTGGAATGCCTGCAAGGACTTCCATTTCGATCTTTCCATCTGCAGTATCAAAATCCGATTTCCACCCATGCTTGACGTCACCGCATCCAACAGTGCGGGTATCCTCGTGAACTACGCCTTTTCCCTCCCCGCCCAACTTTGCGCTGTGATGCTTGCATGCTGGTGATACTGCGAGAGTGTTTTCGTCGATCCTCCAGTTGACCTTACGGAGACGCCATCGAGTAGCTTTTTCCTTAGATATAACACCATCAAGCCGGATATCAAATACGAAATCGCCGCCGGGGTATACAACTGATGGAAGTTTGATAGTTGCCGAGAGATTTGTCGGAGGGAAGACACGGACGGAATGCCGGTCTGGACCGGGCAGGATGGAGCGCTCGACAGTTATTGGTTTGCGGAAGTGAAGCTCGTCGCCATCAACACTAGTTGCAGAGGCGACCAAAAAGTAGGAAATCTTAATGAGGGTGTTGTTGGTAGTTGCAGGAAGGTGTCCGGGGAGCAAGTAACTAAAGGGATACGAAAGAACATCCTTCCCAAATCTGGTGTGAGATGTGATGAACGTCCACTTGTTGATAACCTCGACCGTCGTTGCGCAGTTTGCACAACCTCCATGAACAGGTCTTCTTGACAATGTCTCAGCTTGCAGAGTCATAGTGAAATTTTCCCATTCCTTTCCATTCTCATTCTTGATGTGCATAAGACCGGTGAGCAGTGCACCGGTAGATTCTTTATGAGTCCCGTAGAACACCAGCGGCGGTGACTCAATCTTCATGTCAATGGTAGATGATCCTATGCTCTTGACACTCGATTTAGAGCTTAGCGAGGAGTCGAAGTTGGTCTTGGGGATGAACTTGCTCCGTTTGGAGCCAGAGACGGGTTTTACCATCTCGCCGCCCTCGATGTTTGGGAGGGAGGTGAAGGAATTGGTTTTTGTCGACTTGATGTGGTACCCAATACGTCTGAAGGAAGGTAGCCTGGGTCCTGAGATGTGGGAATTGTATATTGGCATAATAATAGTCCGTCGAGTCGATAGTGGTGGTGGCTGAGGGGGAGCGGTAGGGTCGAATTGACGGAGGAGTTTTTCTGAACTGTCCGAGTTTGTTGGATGATTTCAATTGCGTTTGAGGTGGAGCCTGAATGTTTCTGAGGAAGTGTGGCTATGGCTTGCTTAAGAGATCTTCTGTCGTAGAGCTTTTGGTTGCAGATACATAATGTGGCAACCCTTTAGTCTCAAGTAAGCAGAAGTAAGGCAGAATAGTGTTGTGTGAGCTGTACGGTGGTGATGGGGAGACGAGTGATTGGAAGGACGTGGCGGATTGTTTGAGCTTATGAAGGGGTAGTTGTGTGTAGGTGGAGTGTATGGAGCAAGGCAAACCGAGCGAGAGTGAGGTGGAGTGATGTGGAGCTCGTAGCTTTTGAATTCCAAAGGTCATGCAGATGTACACCCAGCATTGTGGGTGGTGACGGAAGAACTGTGAGCATGAACCTTGTCAGGACTCAGCTAGAAGCTCTTCCAACTTTCTTTCTTAGCGCCATGCGGGCCTGCGGATTCGAGCTTGCTTTTTTTCTTTTCTTTTTCTTCGATTTTCAATGGGCAGCAGCTATTATTACCTACTAGGGCCATCGTTGCTTCGGTGCAGCATTTCATTACGTACAGGCGGCAGGAGCTTCTCTTTTTTCTCGGCGCATGATCGTACTCTTCATGTCCGCTAACTAATAAGGCGGGAACGGAGAATCAACGATGATGCATGCTGCCGACATCGGCTAACACGGCGTAGTGGTAAAGTTGTTTCGTTGTTTCGTTTTTTCATTGTTTCAGCCTCACAGCGGAGCATCCATCCAACATTGTGCTGCGTGCTCTACTCGCCAAATAGCACCCAGCTTACGGACGACCAGTCACAGTGCTCTACTACACCATCATTGCATCTCCCATCTCCCATTGCTTACTTTCTTGAGATGCGTGCACATACGATGTTGTTTGCGTGCTTGCGATTGCAAATGCCTGCTTGGCTTCGCTCGCTTGTTTCCCAATGATGCAAGCAAGGTCAACCTAGGAACGCGCATAATATCTCCCCCCTCCCTTATAGCCGTTATGCCCTTTAACGGACATCTGCTCACTAGCTTGGGCGACGTCCGGCTGTTAGGCATGCCACCACCACACCACACTTGTTGCTGGGGCAAATCTGCGCCCATCACGAGGCCATATGCCACAAGTATCTTCCTGCGTATTCTGTACGTTGCATCCGACTCAGTACTGAAACGATGTGGCACTCCGCAAACAAATAGCAAATCGTCGGTACGTAATCGTATATTTGTACCTGAACGGGGTGCGGTCACCGTATATAACTCGTGGTTAAGGCAAAAGACCAGCAGCATACGTCGTGGTACATATTCAGCACGTCCGCTGGCACTACTTCACGGTCGTCTGAACGCCTAGGTTGTACTCTACGCGCCATCGCGGTAGGGAACGTGTACCCAAGCAGCTAGATACCTTACCCCAGCTTTCTAACCCTTTCTCCTTATTTACCCCAGACTTCAGTTGTCTCAAAGAAAATTGTACCTTGCACATGACGGGCTTGATCATTGTCAATCGGCGACTCTCCCGCCAGATGATTTGGAGGTTAGGGTTGTGCCTTCCTTCCTTGAGGCTTCCTTACCCTGCCAAACCTCGCAGGTGATCTGTATTCTTGCGTAACCGCCAAGGTATTCCGTCATTACGGATGGATTTCCGCGGGCCATGGAGAAATCGTTCTAGAATTGAAAACCTATGCTATACTGGGTAAAGAGGCTTCTCCCTTGCAATTCATTTCAATGCGTCAATTACATAACAACATACACAGTGGGTTAAGCGATTCTGGCTTTCCCGCTACTTATGGTAGTCTAAAGCGGGTCCTCTTCAAAAATTTAACCACCTAGCTATGGCTATCTATCACTCGCTCGTCGTTCTCGGCGCCAGAATCCCCATCCAATAGTAATTTTCTTTGGTATGCCAACCGACCAACCTCGATGTCGATTGTCGATGCGGACACATGGGTAGAGCATGCCGAGTTATGTAAGAGTCAGGAGAGGTTGATGGGGTGCCTTGTTTGTGTGGCGAAAAATGTGGTGGAAATACCGGTACTAGTATTATGCACTACTACCAGCCAGCCTACCGGTACCCACGGCGACTTCAACGGTCCGCAGTTCGCCGTGCGCGTGGACATCTACTCAACGTATTTTCCATGACAACTTTCGTTCTTCCAAGCCAGTCTGGCCCGAGGATAATCATATAAGCCTACGGTAAAGACCTCATTCCAATTGGGAGCCTTGCAGAGTCAACAACAGCCTCAGTTTCGAGTGTTACAGGCTTAGGATTCTTCCCGTACCTGACCCCTCGGGGAACGGGGAGCTTTTATTTTGTTTTTGTTTAGTGTATCCCCACCGAAGCAAACATCCGCACCATGACGCTATGCATCACCAAAACCGTTTCATCATAGCCACATCTGCGGTTTTCTATTACTGTTACCCATGATCAGTCGCCCAGACGACCGCCCGCATATGTACCAAGTAAACTTTGCGTAGGATCGGTGGCTGGGATTGTAGTGTGTTGAATACCGTCATATGTACCATGCTTTTTGAAAAAGAAATCTATGACCATGCGAGGTGATCGTGATCAGGTAGCAGTGCAAATCGCCATGTCAATTCAATCTACAATTTCCATTCCCTCAGTAGTTATGCGGGCTACGATATTGAATCTTGTCTCGTGTCCAGCCTCCAGTGGTGTTGCTACTCGTACCTCGTTGTTCTCGTTGCCGAGCGAGCCTACGAGTGAAGGCAACGAGAGTCTGGGGACGAGACAAATTGAATCGCTGGTTGCCATATTTACAACCCACTCACGTTTCACAGGCATTGGCCGATCTGCCTCGCGATTGACAAACGTTTTTGGTTGGGCAATTGAAAAATTTGCGCTCGCGGCTTAGATCGGCGTTTAAAGGTGACAAGAACTCTTGTGTCTAGCCTGGTGACATGGCGGAGGACGTTGATCCGCCATGACTCAAGACTGGGACTTAGGTCACAACATTCTTTCCATCTCCAGCTCGCACTCGCATGGTCCGTGCGAACAGGCGGATATACATAGCCGTAAAAAACCACTACTGAGGCTAATCCAAGTCCGCGGAAAAATCTTTACAGGAGGATCTAGAACAAGATGTGTTCGTCAACTCCTTCGATGGTTGACCCCTGGTAGCCAAATACGGAGTACAGTGGGTCTGAGGCTGGCATAGGGGAATGCTATCGAGTAACAGCAATTCGTGGTAGGCGAGTACCTACGCGGCTTCGAAGGATGGGCTTTCCTGAAATTCCAGTGTCTCGATCGTGAGAATCGAGTAGCGGGCATCAAGACGCTATACCTTACGTATTTTCATCTCAACACAGAGGCATCAATCCCATACACACATACATACCACATAGCCCAGCCATCCGGGCTCACCTGCCGAAGGGGTCTTGCTTTTTCTCCTCTTCTCCCTCTGGATCTGGGGTACTCTAGTCTATCTGTCGGCAAGCTTTCCGAGTGTAGCTAGGGAGGATTGGCCTTGGCGATGACATCGTACCTAGGTACTTTCTGTTACGATGACTTCCGTATGTGGTTAGGTCCCTTCTCGTTCCGGTACCATTTCCTGTCCCGGATTTTTCGAGTGAAAAGGTATCAGAAAATGGCTACCAGGGTACCAAAACCGACTCTTGCTTACCATCATCGCCTCTTGGTAAGCTGTTCGGGCATCTCACTCCATCAACCTCATCCATCTCTTGCTATATATGGTGGGATGTAACACATTGATGCCGTGCTCTAATGAACGTGGGGTTGGTTGTGCAATGCTTGATCGAATTAATTGGTTCAAGGTAGCGACCTCTGTTTCAGGGTATTGATACCACCAAAGCCAATCTCCGTCTTGGGACTTTACTTGGGTTGCGAACCTTCGGACTGAGGAGTCTACAGACCGTCCCTCCTCTCCAACCCGATCAACCTACCAACATAAAGGACGCACTCTCTCGAGGTAACCATTCACTATAGCCAATCCTTCTTGCTCGAACGTTTAGTATTTACTACCCATTCCCAAGAAGGAACCGTTCTAAGATACAATCAGCACCACAGAAAGCAGCAAACGGGTGAGAGGGGATTTGAGTTCAACTTCACCACAAGTTTTGCTGGCACCGAATCCAAAGAATATACAGAAGAATACTGAACGACGTGTACAAGAGACACCGCCAGGTACTGGTCAACTTGGTTAGCACAGACCAGAGATAAAGACTTACGGTAAAGTCAAAAGCCCTCTGAGACGTCTTGCAGTGGATCCTGAAAGATGCCAAGTGGGTTTCTCTTAGGCAAGAAGGTAATATCCAATCAATTTAGACGCAATCTCTTATTCTGACATGCTGGACTCATTTTAGGTTGAACCCACCTTCTATACAACTTTTCAGCCTCCATAGATACCTGTATCTCCCAATACCGGAAGGTTCATATAGATTATTAACGGCCAAAAGCTTGCATTTAGAGACCGATCGAAAGCTTTAGTCATGACTTGCATGGGACTGGACATACAGATAGTAGATGTCTTTCCTTGAATTGAAGCTTTAGAGCCTGCTTACATGAGTTAGGCATGATGAGTTACGCGTAACTTTATTACCAAGGGGAGGCTAGCGAGTATGTTCAACTTCGAAGCATAGCTTACCTATCTTCAATGTGCAGGGCGTGGAGACTCAGGAAGAACATCTTGCTTCTATTCTGTCACTGTCCTGTGCATACATGTAGTGATACCTTCCTTTCTGTATTCGAGCGAGTGTTCGATTACATTTCTGGCATTCTGTAACTTCCGTACTACAAATGGTCAGACTGGTATGGCTAGTATACATCATGAACATTCTATACTTTACGAATAATGACGAGTAGTTAGGATATCGTCCTATGTTAAATTCGAGAGCTCCATAGCATCCCACTAGTTTAGTCCCACCGTGTTGCCCAAATCTTCAAAGTGTTAAGCTAAACCCTCGAACGTTGGGGTTGCAAAGCAAGAAATCTTCGTCCTTCATATCATTCAGCCGCAGCACATCAAGTTTCTTGCTCTGCTACACATAGCTTACTCTCATTCTAAGATAGTACATGACTTAGATGCAATCACTTTTCAGCTCCAGATATCGCTTTTAGTGTTTTTCAATATTTCAGAAATGGTCTCTTAGAACGGAAATAGTCAGTAACACCGAAGTTAGCGGTACGCAGCACACCACTCCCAATGGGAGGGACCCAAAAGGAAATCCCTAAACCCCAACACGTCTCCCCAGGCGGCGCGCGGCTCCGTCTTACTCACTGCCCAGGCGCGAAGGTAGCCGTTGTCAGGCCACCCTGTTGATAAAGAACACCTGATTATGGCGGGCTCAACCGCCATAACTTAGTTACGCATAGTACAGTCGTGTGAAGAAAGTCATCAGCCCCTAGGGGGCCATAGCATAAGGTATAAACACGTGATCGCCTAATGATGTGGCGTAAGAAATGGAAGACAAATACGGATCTTGGAAAAAGCGTTGGGAAAGTCGGCGGGTGCCCCTGGAGTTCCGAGGGGTCTGGAGCCTAGCCTAACCGGACGTATATATCGGCACGAAGACGTTTAGGTAGCGTAGAGGTGAAGGAGGGGTGAGGATGTAACGACTAGGAATACAGAAACCGGGGAACACGTCATGCTGCGACAAAACACGCTTGTGACGCCTCTTGTTGAATCACAATATAGCACTCGAAGGATCTTTTGACGAACCTGTTACGATATGAAGGGGAGAACCGTGTGCGTGTATTCTATGGTACAGAGAGGAGAGAAAGAGAAAGACTCGAGATATACAGGAGGCATCAAGCCCCTGCAGCAGTGACTGTGTATCAGACCTGTAACATGTCTCCAGCACATGTACACCTGTAACAGAACCATACGACGATGAAAGATGGAAGGATGAGTAAAATCTCAACTTGATACGAGGGCAAGAAATCTCGCGTGATTCACAATGGGCACAGGACCAGACCACGGATATGTGTGGAGCACGAAGCCGAAGAATATGAGTTCTGTGTTGTGATGTGGAGAAGAGCTCGAGAAGCGAGATGGCAAACAGAAGAAATCGTCACGATGACTAGGTGCAATGACCATCGCCCGTCACATCAATTCTCTGACGTTTCTATCTATTTGTTTGGCTACCAACCTAAGGCCAAAGACAAAACCGGCATCCTATTGCACAATTACATCGGCCCCGATCAGTGTCAAACCCGCCATACCTGCCAACACCGGAACTGCTCTCAATCCAACAAACGCTGAAAGGCTTTCGTCATTTTCTAGCTTTACTAGCTAGCTTGTTAGATCCTAGCTAGGGGTTTATGGAGACTAGGAGGATTTGCACGACTGCCTTGACCCATCACTCATGATCAACCCTCTATCAGGATTTGAGTTTAACTCAACTGTTTCCAATCTTTCCGAGGTATTTGCAGGTACAATTGAACACTGTGTACCAGGGTCTATCATATCATTATATCGTCCCCAGCAGCTAATGTTGGTTGTACGAACTAGTGTTGGCTACGAGACGAGATTAGACGAGACCCCAGTAAAGCCCGGGACGCCTCGTCTCATGGGATTTTGGTCTCACGGTCCCAGGACGTCTCACACCAAATTTATATTCAAAATTCCGTTTGTCAGCTCCCTCAATATCTACATATGGTATCAAGGGCGGTCACCGTTTGCTATTGAAAGTCAGCGGAATATCCATTGAACAGGTCTGCCACCGCAACGTTTTAGTGCATTTGTCTTCCGAAGCAGTGGGTAATGAATGTTACCTCCGTAGCTTTCTTAACCATCGGCCCCAGAAGACCCCATTACCGGTGGTATGTTCTCAATGGTTAGAAAAAACTACTAGGGGGAGAAGGAAGATATCAAAGGAATCGGAAGAAGTGAATTAATACCTCTTTGTTCTGGGATATATCCAAGGATTCAGTGCAATGCTTGTGTTTACTACCAGGCTGGGTTCACGACATGATGAGGAATAGGGAGGGGGGTGTAATGTGGACCGGGGGGTGATGTTGAGAAGAAAGGTGATATGGAGAAGGGAGTAGCCTCAGGTGAAAGACATCACAAGTTGTTTGATATCTCAGCACCGTATCTCAATTTAATCTAACTAATTCATGTATTAATGTGCTCCAAACCTTACTTTGGAGTCCTGGATACCAAGAAAATCTGTACGGCTACAGTCTCAGGCGGAAGAAAACTACTTTGGTAGAACCATACATTTTAGCTTCCTTCTCAACAGCCGCTCAATAATTTTCTCTAAAATTTGGTATATGGTGGGTTCGGTATACTAAGAAGCGAAGATAAATTTTGTAATAGCACTAGGGTGCTAATTGTGGTTGGGTAGTCGTTATAAAATGGGTGTTTTCATGTGTCTTAAGTGGGTAAAGCTAAGATCAGACGTTCAGGGTAACAAAGTATCCGAAATTGGTCCCCTTATCGTCCAATTCTTGACCTTTTGGCATCTACTACTAGACGCAATACCGCCGTCACGAGACCGGAAGGTTATTCCAATCCATCACGTAGTCTGTCACGCACGCTTGATTTATCATAGACTGGATTTCGCATGGTTATATCAATTCAGGTTCATGAGGGAAATTGTAACGTTTCCACGTGCCAGTTTCACACAATTAGCGTTACCATCAGCGTCAATTGCATGTCCCTCATCCGACTTCACGAAATTGTTCCCAATATTTAGACTGTACCTTTTAACTATTACAAGAGAACATCACCTTCCCCTTCCCAAAAACTCAACATTTCCGCCAGCCCTCTCATAACAAAACCAAGGGTATAAACGCCGCGCCAACTAAACATAAAACAAACCACCTCCCTCAGCCCACGTCCCCTTCTCCCTAACCCGCCAATAATCCTGCTCCTCTCCCTCATCCACAATTCTCCACACCTCCTCATCCGCATACTCCCTAACCTTCCTAAACCACTTGGGCACCCAATTCTCTCCGCTCTCCTCCATTTCCTTCCGTCTCCCTCTCTGCGCCTCCTCCAGTCTTAGTTTCACTTCCTCTGCGTCATCCAGCTGGCCATCCTCCACCATTCTCTGATCCGGTCTTAACCTGCTGTCTGTGGGTGGTAGCAAACCCTTCTCGATGGAGGTGATCTCATTCAGCTGCGCCGCAAACCTGGTGAAACCGTATCGACTTGGTGCGCCATCGACGGTAGGGCCAACTCGCCATATCTCACTCTGTTGGTTGCCGGCATCGTCAACGAGGAGTAGATGCTCAGTCCACTTCCCAACCAGGCTAGTAGGGTATACATCTCCGTTCCCGTCGAAAGCTTGGACTGAAACCTCTTCCGAGCGGCCTGAAAACATTCCTTTATTCTGCTTAAATGTAACCACCGCCTTTTCCCCGGTTGTTTCGTTGTGAATATGCATACTCCCGGTGGGCTCAACATATTTTTCACCAGCGATAATGTTGCGAAGAAAGCTAGTAGCCACGGTGTAGGAGTATCTATCGTTTGTGCTTGGAAAATAAATCCTCACTCTCCCCGAGGTAATAAGTTCCGCAGACTTTCCCCAAAATTTCTGCGTTGGCTGCGGAGATTGTGAAAAGGTCCATTTTGCGGAGTCGGCATGACAAGCCATGATTACAGGTCGGTGAGAAACCTTTTCGGACAGGAAGCGGAAGCCTTTGTCTTCGCGAACCAGCTCAAACGTTTCACCGAGCATGGGATTAAAGGGCTTCCGTATGGCACGTTCCTTGATACGAGCTCCGCTGAAGTTGCTGATGGCGAAGGCAGCAATGTGTAGAATCCTCTCTCCATTGGCTACGGGTGCAGCAATAGCTTGATCCAGTAGCTCCGAATATTCCAACTGTTCCGACATTCGTTGCAGTAAGGATATAGGCTCATTCGCCGAGACTGGCATAGCAATAGTCGACAGGTCCTTGCCGACATTCTTTCTCAAGAATCCAATCAAGCTTGGGGGGAGCATCTTGGCTTCCGGCACAGTATGTCGGCGGGAAACAGGGTCAAGAGGAAGCGGTTTAAGATCCCCGACTCTCCCATCCTTTGAAGTTGATTCGTGGTTACTAAGAGTCGCTTCTGGTGCCTTGTCGAAGTTGTCGTCTTCAAGATCGCTTTCTTCGTCGTCTGTAGCCTCGTTATCTTCGCCGGTGGACTCTTCTCCGTCTCGATCTTCGTCGTCATTGTTGAGCATTACCACACGATCTGTTCCTTCGGGCGCATCTTCGGCATCAAAGAACTCGTCGCTGGCGGTGGATTCCATGCTGATACGCGATGATGCGGCGTTATTTTGGGTCAGATGTATGCTTGTGCGGTGATGCAGCCACCGTCTTTTCTTATTCTGAGCGATGAGTCCCGAGAAATCCGACACCACTGAATCGAGATCTGCCAGCAATGCTTGAAGGTTGAAGCTAATATCTTGCTGTCCGTGAGGCGAGAGAGGTTGTGCAACGCCTGCCGCAGCAGACCCTAGCATTGCTGCTGTTGCACCAATCGATTTGCGACCATGATCGCGGGGTGCGTTCACAGTTGGAGTGCTAGTTGGTGGTGCTGATTGTTTGCGTTTCCAGAAGGGCCTTTTGGTAGACTTATCCTGCGAGTCCAAACTAAAAGTAGATACGATAGAAGTTGATGAAGATGCCGCTTCGGACACTCCCAGTGTTGGAGCTTCCACAGATTGCACCACCAATCGTCTCACCGCATCCCTGACACCTGCAACTCTGCCAACCAAAGCTTCAACTCCTGCCCATCCGCGTTCCTCCATTATCACGTGCTGATCGTCCGCTGCACCAGGTTCTGTGTGGTCCTGTGGTGGGCGCAGCCCATGTACATCCCCAGTTCTAGCCTTAGCGGCGTTTTGCGCAGCTCGCTCGAGTGCGGTTTTCCACATCTCCCAATCGTTATCGGTATTTGCCCTGAGGTGCCATATCTCTGCCCCAGAGTCAATGCATATCTCTCTATCCTTTTTGCTGGCGCTGATTGCGGCCAGTGACAACGGAATTGCACCACGGAGTGCCGAAGACTCCCGATTGAGGTAGTACGATAGCGTCGAGCTTGTGAAATCTAGTGAAAAGAATCGGCGAGCGAAGCCCTGGTGTCGCTTGCGTTTCCGCTTCTTAAGTACACCTGTCTGAAACCCTGATGTAGAGCTGGCCGATTGGTCCCGGTGACCTTCTTGGTGGCTGTATACCGAGAGCGTTTCCTGAGAGGGTGCAGCAAGTGTAGATCTTGATGTGACGTTAGTCAGAGCTGCGCCCATCGAGGGTTGCGAATCCGCATGATGCAGAGCGTGCGATGCCGGTGGAGGTTGGTTAGAGGGGTAGGTAAACAGCACGAACGTCGCTGTCTTTGCGAGTTGCTTCGAGAACGTATTGTCAAAGACCTAGCTATCCCTTAGTTCCGTATTCGTCTCTTCAAAAAGAAACATACCAGCGCAAACATCCCGCCCTGCCCCTTCACCTGGTAGGTCCCTGTTGTGACCTTCTCCGCCTCGCATTTTCCGTGCCAGTAGACATCTAGCAGCCCCGCGGCATGGATCTTGTCGATAGCGTCGCCTCCGCTGTTGCGATTCCGTGGTAGCACCGGACGCGACTCCTTGATCGTAGCAGTTGTAGATTCTTCGGAACGTGCCGTAGGGGGTGGGTGTATTGACGCGGAGGACGAGGAGCCGCTGCTGTTGCCAGGGTGTCGAAAGAGTCCAAAATTACTACACACCAGATAGAGTTCTCGTTAGGTTCTGAGAGAGGTGGGATAGGTTGTACTGAGCTCGTACAGCGACTTCTTATGTGGTTTAATAGACCAGTGGATGGTATTACCTGGCGCACAGTCTACCCAACGGATGATGTAGGACTAAATCATCCCCGTCAGTCCCCAAACCCCAAGAAACAAAGTTGTGTACACACTCTACTCGGGACCTCGAGCTGTTCCATTGCCACTTCCAAGTCGCTTTTTTCGCTTGATGTCTAGGTGAAATAGAATGCAGTAGATGTTGGGAAGGTGGGAATCGAGTAAAAAGAAAGCAGGAACGAGAGCAGGTGAGGTAGAAGTAAATCAGACTTGGAAGTGAATCAGCCTCCACAAACCGCCAAACATCGAGGAGTGACTCTCCACCACAACAATGTAAGCCCATATCAAATCCATGAAATATAGTGTCAGCGATGCATACAAACCCATACTCTGCCATTCTTTTAGAAATTTTTGAAGTTTCATTTTTTTGTATGGCAGGGTGACCCTAGAGTCTATCACTAGGAAATCGGCAGTAAACTCTCCCTACCAACACAAATTTCCAATTCTGAAAGCACCAATCGATCCAGCACCATTGGTTTACCCACTCTGCGATTTACACTGCAATTTTTATATATTTTATCACGGGTTTGTGGAGTGATTCACACCTGAAGTACCGATCCACTTCGGTCTGATTTGACTTCCTGTCTAACATGTTGGAGTCCGATAAAGACCGGAAGAGGGGATTTTGGCCCGATTTTCCGGTCCCTTGGCACTGTTTTCCGACCCTCATCGTTTTCACTGAGAGCGTAATTCAAAACACCAACAGCGCTCCGATGACATTCCAAGCGCTAAGGGTACATCCAACCGGGGCTGTCAGCGGTGGACTCATTCATGCACCCATGGGCTGAGACCATTCTGTGTCAGCTAGATATCCCTCCCTTTATCCCCACTGACTCCATTAGATTGCCGCGAACACGAAAAGCCGTCTTTGGCTTCATTAGCGTAACCACACCGCTCCGTGGCCAGCATTGCGGACGAGTATCTGAAAAACTGGTACTACGATGTCTTTCCCCCTCACTTCTAACGGAAATAGACTCCCGCGTCTTTGTAAGCAAAGAGCACGCCTGTTAGCATCGCCCCAAGCTCCGCAAAAAGTTTGGCGGCGTCGTCAAGTCACCCGAAACGAATATTCATGGGATATTGAGGGTTTCGAAGGCGGACGTGACGAGGTGGATTGAGAAACAGCTCTGGTGATAGTAGGGGTAGATATAATTTGTTAATGATATCCTTACTCTGGCTTGGGAGTTTTTGTATTCCTGCCTGCCTGCCAGCTTTTTGATGTGGTTGTTTGCCACCGTAAATGTCCCGACTAATAGCATTACAATCATTGGAAATGACTCGATGGGGAATAACTTTGAACTTCCACGGAGCCACTGTCTCCCTTATCCTTAACTCCATCGCACTTCTATTGATGGGCACGAGTCGGCTGGAGTCGAGTCGGAGCTATAGGCTCGAGCGGACTCGACTCGGGGGGTCCTACTCGCTGAGCTCGAGCTTTACAATGGCTATTTTATATCAAGGGTGGCAGATTGGTGGATATACTGGACCATTTTTGCGGTCCGAATTGCCTCCTTGGCAAAACTCGAGTCAAAGCTCGGACCCATAGACTTAACAACTCGCAGTTTTTCGTACATACCTGCTCGACTCAAACTCGAGTCGGCTCACGACAATCACTAATAATTCCACCCTGCACACCAACAAACCGCATCAGTGACAACTAGATACCTTATTTACACCTCTGCCCCGCGCTAGTATGAGTACTGAGTATAGAGCATAGTACTGGCCCTTCAATTAGCTATTACGCCAAAAAAAGCAATACCGGGTGCATCTAGCAAGCCGTCACCATTGCCATCATCCAGCGTTCGCGAGCCAGACCAGTACCAATTAAGCCTAGCACGTGATGTGGCAAAGTCACTGTGGCAACTCGGTACATATAACGAAGCCGCCGCGACTTATGACACAATAGGACGCAAGCTTCTGTCGTTATCCTACTCGGTATTCATTTCTTCGTCTAAGCTCTCGCTCTCTCTTTCTCTCTCGCTCTCGCTTTCGCTTTGCTTTTAAACACAAGGGTGCATGTACGAACAGTTGCTATTTAGATGAAATATCCACCCAAGGTTCAATTGCGTTGCAGTTGATGGGAATAATACGAGTACGTAGGGGAGGTCGGCCTGGAAGAAAGAATAACCGGCATTTGAAGATGCTGATCATGCAGGTACTTCAAGCTCAACCTTAACAAAGACATGCAGTACCAGCGGAAGGCTATATAACACTTTGCTTCGTCGCTCGCAACTGAACTGGTGTCCACTAACTATCTGCTCGGGTATGGAGGCAAAAGATCTGGAGTAGTAATTACTTAGCTCATTAGAAAACAGAGCCAACTTGGAGGAGCAACCACGATTAGCGATTTTGGTGCGGTAGCCAACAACCTCGTATTGCGGCAAGCCGCGGGAAACTCTAATTCGTCAATTCTTACGACCTCTATTGCCTAAATATTCTAATCCGTCAGACGGCAACTGGTGTGTAGCCTGCAAGCGATTCCTAGCCGTCTAACAGACTACGAATATTCTCCAAGCTCCTGGCAAAATTGAACATAGATGAAGACATTCTACTCGATACTATGGGTTGTCATAACATTCAAACTCTGGAATTATGTGCTTCTTCCTGTAGGTACGTGCCATTGCTAGTTTTCGTTGATATCAAACGCCCCATTACGATTGGCATATCTGCTGGAGCAGTATGACTACTATCCGTACATCGAAGTACATATTAGTCTAACAAGCAAGTGACTGGTGCCTATACATTTCCTAGTCATATTTCTTGCTCCACAGACATTATCTGGCCGTGAAAAGTTAGGCAGTAAAGTGACTCACCGGATAGTCTAGAAGTAAAGGTGAAGATGGGAGGATGGAAGAGGAGGCACGATGGAAAAGGAAAATGTTACATTGGAAGATGGGAATTGAGGGTATGAGACCGACGATGAAGATTCTTTGCTGTATTAAGTTACCTAAAGCACCAGAACATGAAACTTCGTGCGAAGCATGATAGCCTCTACATGCACTTTCTTTTGGCTGCTTGTACATTAGCGAGAGCACTGAGGAGTATGAGAAAGAGCAACATACCTTACGCAAACGAATTTCTTTCGCTTCTTTGGGAACGAAAAACGATACAGGATCACCAATTGACTCGGGCAGGTAAAGCTGTGCAGTATCATATATAGAGCAAATAATGTTAAAGATACCTAACACTCGCATTTGGTCATCCGCCTTCACAGAATTTAGGTGTTCACATTAGGCCACATGGATAGCTACCTTTCATGGGACCGGAATCAAGATCTTTTTCTGTTCGACCGAAAGAGTGGCATAGTCACGGGGGAGTAACAGATTGACCCAAATGGCCCTGATCTTGGATAGTGTTGCACACGAGACGAGACGTCTCGTCTCGTCAACAAATAAGGCTCGTGGATGCCGGCTTCCATAGAGTTTCCACTCGGTCAAGCCATCAACTTACGACAGTTAGTATCGGTGTTGTCGACTCAAATTTTCACATCTCGCTGATTTGTCTCTCGGGGAGACGATCATAACATATCACTCACAGGGTCTCGAGACATCTCAAGTTAGTTCAAAAAAGTGCTCGAGACGTCTCATCTCATAGGTACCTTCAGTCTCGGCGGTCTCGAGTCGGCTTGTCTCGTGTGCAACACTACAAATGGAGTTCAATATGTTCAAAGCACCTCTTTCGCACAGCGGCAAGCCTCCATGCACGAGCAACCGAATACGCGCTTGCTTCGTGGGCGAACTGTCTTGAAAGTTCACCCCGGGACTAACTCACGGGCCTGACGAGACCTTGAGCGCCACGGGACGAGATATCCCGGCCTGATTCTAGTTTGACCTCGTCTTTGAGACTCCGTGAGTGATATATGATGACCCAGCTCATTGAGTGGCTATTGTAAACCTGCTTTGTTTCATTTTACGTGCATTATACATTACCCAAGACCCACACTTTGGTCTGAAGAGTGAGAGAGGTTGATGTTGAACGGAAGAAAGTGAATGCCAAGCCCCCGGCAAGCTTTGACTTCAGTTTGGTTTGAGCCTCAACCTTAAACTCGGGCTCACCACTCCACATCTGCAAGTTGTGACTCTTGTGGCTCGCTAGTGGGACCTTCTCGCCTCGTACTCCCCTGATGAACTACTCCCCCGGAAATCAGTCGAATCCGTGACAACCTCATCCGGATGGCCGACTTCCCCGGCGTTATTACGAATATTAGCACCTACGATTTCCCCACCCCCGGATCGTCAAAGGCGCAGTACGCTCCTGGGGCTCGTACAACGACAGCACAATTGCTTCGGGGTACGCAGTGGAAGAAGCTGACAATCCTAAAGTGCGTCGGCATTACCTCCACCGACGGCTAGGTCGACGCGATCCCCGGGAAATATATCAAAGAGCTAGAAGTCTCCACGCGGGAGTGCGGGTATCGGTGAGAAATCAGGTCCGGATGTCCGACGAGACGACTGGCAAAAGTCGACATCGTACTCTCCAAACGCTACGATTCTAGGGATATCTACACTATTTACTCTAATAAGAACCAACAAAAAACATCTGGCCACCTATAATCTAGACAACCCGTCCTCCCCAAAACCCTCGCACCCCATTGCTCACCACCACACAGCTCCCTTTTTCCAGCTCCGCAATTCCCACCACACCCTCCTTCGCCAACCCCATCTCCAGCGCCCACCTCCTCGTAGTACCCTGCTGTCCCCCACTCTCAACAACAGGCGTAACCCACCCCTCATCCCTGCGCACATACACAGTAGTGAAGCTCCCCTCCATTGCCTCCCCATTTCCATTCCACATAACCACCTCCTTCTCCGCCCAGCTCTTGATCCCTCCGCGTTCTCTAGCCGCATCATAGATCTCCCTCGCCGTAGTTTTGAAGCTGGTAAACGACGATGCTTCCGTATGTTGCGTATCAACAACGATCTGCCATTCCGTCGTCATCGGAGCGAGGGATGAGGGGAAGAGCTGCGACAAAGCCACTGCCGGTGTCGACGAAGTCTCAACAGTGAAAGCTCCCTGGCGCGTGAGAACTGGTCTCAACTTTTCTGTCAATTACTCACTCAGCCCTTAGAATTGGACGAAGATTGCAAACCTTTAGTGGCTGTTCCTGCCCGTAGGCGCATGTATCTACCGCCTCCTGCAGACGCTGTGTATACGCCTCAAGCGAGTGTAAAACCGAGATTGCAGCGGGTGGGTACGAAAAGTGCGTGGCCGCTGCTAGCATACGATCTCTATGGTGTGAGAGGAGGTAGAATGGGGTCGGGGTCGAGAGGGAGGAGGCGGCGGTGTTGGCGGGGGAGGAAAGAAGTTGTAGGTCATACCGGAGGGATGTGAAGATGGAAAAGTCGTCTGCTTCTGAGGAAGTGGGGGCAGTTGTGTGAGAGGACGTGGAAGATGACATTGTATACGGTGTTCTAAATTGATGGTGGGGACGGCCCAATGTGACAAACACGCAATACTCCGATATCATTCGCGCTTAGGATCATATGCTAGCACTCGAAATGACTTCCGCCTGACATCATCCGAAAGCCTACTCATTCCGCCCGTACGTCCGTACCATAGCAAGAGAGCTAAGCGAAATGTAACAGCGAATCAAGCATTTCCCTATTGTGCATATAAAAACATTACATCCAACATAGTTAACGATCAAAGCGATCTATCTGAGTTTCATCCACTATGTATACCAACTCTCAGCCCAATACAATGCCGTATTCCCTCGGCGGTCTTCCAGAGTGACATCTGCACCAAACTCCAAGAGCAACCGCACTATTGCCTCTTGTTCGGTCGTAGGACCTAGAACCTCCCTATCCCCCTGCTGCAAGATAGACAGTGTTTCCTCATACGTGCCTGCTGCTACTGCAGCCTGCAACATCGACACCACCCCCCAGGTTACAGGACGATTGGCCGCTTCGGTCAATGGCGTTTCTAAGTCATAACCGCGGGCGTTGACATCTGCATCATTCTCCAACAGAAGTCGTGTGATCTGGTAGTGGTGGAAGCCAGGTGCCAGCTGAAATTCCATGTAATCTCTAACCTCCCTCGCTGCAGACAAGTGCAGTGCCGTGTAGCCTAAATTTTTCTCTTTCGCCTCGGTGCCAACTCCCTGCTCCAGCAATGCTCGCACTACGTCCACGAGTCCAAGAAACGACGCTGTCAGGAGATTGGGGTGCTCATCCGAGGTGAAAATGTTGAGTCTCGAGTGTCTAAGGGTAGACATCCACGTTCGAAAGCGCGAGTCACGGGTCTCGCAAAGTTTCATTGCTGACGCCAGAAGTTCTTTTCTGTCACTTATATTGGCGCATTGAGCGTGTGCAGCCCAGTGCCGTGCTGCGTAATCTAGTAAGGCGTGTTCACCGCAAAAGTTGTATCTTCCTTTTTCGTCAATGTCTGAGACTTCGAGGAAGTCTAAGGGGATGTTCGCCGGAATGTATGGTGGGGTTTTCGCGAAAGTCTCGAACAATAAGTACGTCATGCATATAGTCGACATAACACGATTTGATTCAATTGGATGGAATGAGTATTTCCATGGCCCCTGGGTTTGAGCAGGTGATGTTGGGGCGACAGCATTATATAGGTACTCTTTCGCGGTTTGGTGGACAAGAAAGATCTTGGAATCGATGACTCTAACGAATAGCCCACAAAGGTCTCTGATAGTGCGATGGATATCAGGCTCGAGATCAAGATCGTCGTATGATTTGTCAGATGGCTTGATAGCAAAGGCGATAGCCATCTCCTGGAGCGTTAGCGGTCTGGCAGCTGCAACTATAATGTGTAGCATTTTCCTGGTGTCTTCGGTATTGGAGCTATGTTCCAGAATACTATCATAGATGGCGTCCAAGGAACCTGGCATGGTGCTTACTAGTTCATCGAATGCTTCTATGGACAAGTGCGTACTGTTCTCGAGTATTTCGAGTACCAGAGAGGCCCAGAGAAACGTGCCGTCGGCATTTTTGTTGAGGCGGGCTTCCAACTCGAATCGGGCAGAGACGGAAAGATCTCGATCCCTTGCAATACGCCGGACTGTGTCGGTGATGACAAGCGAAACATCGGCAGCGATAGCTTTGGCCTCCTCTTCGGCTTTTAACCGGATAGATGGAAACTTTGAGAATGCTCTCTCAATCGAAACGTAAGGACGACTGGTAATAATGCTCTTGAAAAACGACTGGCTTTGATGTCGAGTTTCTTCTGCAGAATAGAACTCAACCAACGAGCTGGTGAGCAAGGTCCGAATCTTGAGTTCGCACTCGTCTAATCCGTCGACAATAAGAATGACGTCTCCACTGGCTGGATCGGACACGGATTTTATAAAGATATCCCACAGTGTGTAGAATTCTTTAAGTAGCTTCTGTCCCTTGTTTTGATATTCTAGCATGCCATATTTGACTAGGGCGCGGTTTTTCGTAAAAAGCTGGTGGAGTATGGCGCAAAGGGCAGACGTTGCACTCTGTTGTTTCTCATTATCATCCTTAAAAAAGAAATGCAAGACGGTGCCACACTCCTGTCTAGAGAGCTGATTTACCAGGAAAGAAGCCAGAACACTTTTCCCTTTAGGATGAATTAGCATCCGCATACTTGAGAAGCTGAGACTCAGGGGTTACAAACCACACCCAGGATCCGCTGAGACCCACAGTAGACTCGAGCTCTGCTCTTCTCGCCAAAACTGATACTTCGAGTGATCGAAAAACCACTCGCATGTCCCAGCTACGGGGATAGGGTTTCTTTGTTTGTAAGACACATAGTCTGAGGTGGAAAGGCTCTGCAAAAATCCCTTCTCTTCCTCTGAAAGAGGTATCGAAGCTAGCAATCTCAGATATAGATATAATTCGAGGTTGTGGTGCCTGGCTTTACGTACATGTACTCTGGCTGACAATAGCAGAATTCACCAACTTTTTTATGGATCTCTCCACTGGTGCATACTTTTGGCTTTCAGGATCCCCAAATTTGCACATATTTTTGTGGTCGGAATCCGTGATAGGGACTGCAATCTCATTTGGAAGACCAAGGCACGCTGAATCTTTGTCGACAATCTAGTGCAATCAGCGTCCGAAGGGCAGCTTCTGAAGCGGTCCCATACCAGTTGGTTATAGGCCTTCTTAGTTTCATAGAACGTTCTTATTTGAAGTGAAGAACCGTGTTCGATAAATTGTTGAGATATGTTAGCAAATGTTTCCGAATTCTTCTGCAATGCCGCAACAAATTTGGTATTTGTGTTTCCTAGGAGAGGCATCTTGAGAAGGTTTGCCGCAAAGTTTCCCCAATAGGCTACCTCTGATCCTCGATGAGGTACTCCGAAAAATGCGACTCCATACACACATTTCAGCAGGTCGCCGTACACCAATGGTCGTTCATGGGCGATTATCATCGCCTTTTCCGTAGTCAGGGTCAGTTACAATCGGAGAGAGAAACGGTCTACCTTCTTCGAAATTATTCCCCCTAAGCTGTGTGCAATGAGCACGATAGGTCTTGTCTTCTCAACCTGTTGTTCCCGCATGCCATCCAGCCTATCAAGCAGATCGCGGGATGCATCCTCGATATCGGTCACAGCCTTGGTGAATGCAGTTTTCGAATTATATCCGAAACACATGATTCTGGCATTCGGGAGCTGCTTTGGAAGAAAGTCCTGCAGCCAGAACTTTCCGTCGGTATCTGCCCATGTCTTTTGCCAATGACCACCAAGCCCATGGACCGCAACAATGCTAATGCTGTCAATTTTACATCCCGGGTATTCTGGCGGAATTCTCACTCAATGTTATATTCTTCTGCAAGCTTCTGGGTTCCAAGGACGAAAAGCCCATGGTTCTCCGGCATTGACTGGGTAGCCTATCGTCAACATCAGTTATTGCCTGTAGAATGGTCCTACCACATATCACCTACCACATCCGAACTCTCATTCTCATTCCCCACAAGGACTTCACCCCTTTTCTTTCCCTTTTGCTTCCAGGTTGATTTTACAGATGACCACATGTTGACGAAGATAAGTACCGGATAGTTCTGACAGAATGGTTAAGCAGAATTGCGCACGTAATAGATAATCCCCCACCTATATATAAAACACGGGAAGTGCCCCCCGCAGTAACAAGTCATGCACACTTCACTACGGCTGAAAAGCGGTCCGAGAATGAGACATGCAGCAGCCAGGTGCTTCATTGGGCCCGTTTGGCAAAAGCGGATCCGATTTAGTCCGTTCAGGTCCAACCGCTTTAGCGCAACAGTTTCCATAAATTCATTAGAAAATTAGAGAGCTTCTAAAGGCATTAGAAAAGTATATTCTTGGGCGTGGTGAGATTTGAGAATGTGGTGGTTCTATGTTTATGGAAAACAGCCAAAGTGTCCGTTTTCAAAAAATAACTTTTGGAGGTACCTTTCGGTTGATGCACGTTTGTGCAGGGCGGTGGTTCTAAACGGAACGGACCAGGCTACTCAAACGGCCAAAGGCATCCAGATGAGGTTGGTCGTGTAGAGGAAGAAGAATAAAGCTCGGATAGCGGATACTAGAGACGTGAGGGGCTATTCATGGCGATTGGATACGAAGGGGGGTGCAAGGAAACGAAACTTGGAAACAAACTCGAAGCCATATGATCTCGAGTGACAATGCGTGTCCGAAACTAATTGAGACGCAATCCAGATACCCTATTCTTAATCGAAACTCTCAATTCTTAGTATTGATACTTTACTAGGATATCCAGCGAAAAGAAACCAAAAGACATGGCAAAAAGCGTCATCGCTCAGTAAAACACAACCACCCCCACAGCCAATTTTGCAAACCCCCCATACGGCCGTATCATGCTCGAATCCAGCTATCTCCTCACCCAATAACATAGTGCTGGCAGTCAAAGTACTAGAAGACTGGAACCTTCCATTCCAAAAAATTCAAGTCCAATATACCAAAGAATTGAAGGAATCTACTGGTGCATAGCATCCAATCCACCAGCCAGCACGTCTTCGAGTTCGTGACCATGTTCACTGTGTGCCTCATGTGGTCGAGGGGCTTCGTTCCTCTGTTGTTGCGCCCATTGGTGCTCCGGAATTCCTATGCTGTCCTTCCTGTTGATATTCGGATCCACCAGGCTGCTTGGGAGAGGCTGCCGCCTAACCTCATGTCTGAATTTGATGACCTCTTGCAAGATCATCTTCCTCATTTGGGGCACATCTTCTACTACCTCAAAACTAAAGTCGAATGTGGTGTCGCAGTCGGGCTCATCGCTCGCGTCATGCCAGATGCTAAGGTACCTGTGCTCCAGCGCCTTCTCCACAGAGACACGAGAGCTAGGGTCAAACGCGAGCATTTGGTCGAGGAGATCGAGGGCATCGGGGTTGGCATTAGGAAAGAGCCTTTGGAATGGAACTTTAGGCATGAACGGGAGGTTCCGAACATACTCCTGCGCTCTAGGCGACCCAATTCGGGAGAGTGTCTCTTCATTAGGCGTTCCGAGGAAGTGAAGGATTTGATTGAGTTGATCGACGTAATCACGGCCCTTGAAAAATGGCCTTCCTCCGAGTAGTTCAGCAAGGATACAACCGACGGACCAGACGTCAACTACGGCACAGAATCAGCATGCGACGCCAGTCGGATATCGTAGAATGTAGGATTGCGTGATATGTCTATGCACTAACCAATTGGGGTAAAAATGTAGGTGCGGGGTACTCACTGGCTTTGGTGTAACTCAGGAAACTCAACATGATCTCAGGAGCTCTGTACCACCTTGTTGCAACATACTCCGTCATATACCCCGCGTTCTCCTCCGGGTCGACTGAGAACCCTCTTGCGAGGCCAAAATCGCAGATCTTAAGCTCACAATCGGCGTTGACCAGTAAGTTTCCGGGTTTCAAGTCTCGGTGGAGAACGTTTGCTGAATGGATATATTTCAAACCACACAATATCTGATAGATGAAAGACTGAAAATGTGCATCCGTCAATGGTTGACCACTGTTATTCCCGCATTATTAGTTCCGATATTCCAGCGTACGCTAGCGGGAATGAAATACCTTCGGATGATAGCAGCCAAGTCACACTCCATGAGCTCTGTTTAAAGGCGTCAAATCTAGCTCCATACAACCCAAACACTCAGGAATGACACACCTTCATACAGATAGACCTCGTTAAAGTTGTCGGGTTTGGGAATGTCCATATCGTACAGACATGTGATCTAATGATGCGGGGTAAAGATGTTAGCTACTGCCTGAAATCCTCCTTATCTAGTGATGTCCGACGAGATTGACCGAATGAGGTGGGGAACAAACATTACGATGGCCTACCACATTGTTAGTCTGCGCGCGGATTGTATGAGAACTGCGAGGCTTCGCACATCGTCAGAGGTAGAAAGGCTATCGAACATACCTCGAAAATGCTGTAAGAGCTTCAACTCTCGCAGAGCTCTCTTCGCGAGAATCTTCTTCGAGAAAACATTAGTAACCTTCTTTATGGCAACGCCCTCTCCGTTTTGCGAGTTTGTTGCGGCACTAAATTTGTCACCTAAGGTCAGTTTGATCGTTTGAATGCTAGCACCAAAAGATAGTCCGGCTCGAAACTCCGAATCCACAAACATACCACACGATACCATAGGCACCTTGTCCAAGCTCCTTTGTGACCGTGTATCGCTCATCCACAACAAAATCCTGGTTAAAAACCTTGAAGGTTTTGCGACCAACAAGTGAACCGTCCAATGCCATATTGACTTTGCCGAGTGTTCCGAACCTGAAGATGGGAGGAGATAGGAGTTAATGCGCGCAACTGTCGGTTGTGTGTCGATGATTCGAGCGTCCTTCGGCGATTCGAAACTTCTCGGAGGCCGGTGAGGTGGTGAGTGGTGATGCGAGGCGAGATGAAAGTAAACCCAGCTTTGAGGGTATTATATCTATTGGAGCACAGCAAAAACGACACGAAAGACCAAAGCAATGGCAATTACAATGCACAGTTGAAGCGGGGATAAAAGAGGTTGTGGGTTATAAGGCCGTAGTCAGATGATAGATAATAATCGAAAACGGCTGGACAGGCGCACTCTAGGAGAGGGCAGGAGGATAGGATGAGGGAGGAGTAGTGGAGTTCAGAGCCACGGTCTTCCAACTGGCGAGATAAAAGCTGAACCGCTGGCGAACGAGAGATGGAAGCGGTTGGGAGAACGTGAGATGGACTGATGAATGCAGGTAGAAGAGGACAAGAGAGGTAAAAGGATAAAAAGAGGGGAGGAGGGAAGAATAGGGTACGCAAAATAGAGGGGTGCGGGGCATCACAACATCCGAACTGGCTGCATTCTTCGAGTCGCTCGCAAGCTAAGCTCCAGGCGCTCACCTCAAACCTTTGGAACAATCAGATGGCTGGGTCTACGAGAGCACCTGCATTAGGAACGAACTTAAGTATTTAGTACTAGCACTGAAGCTACCGAAAAAATGACTGGTGAACGCTCTTCAACTTTCATCGAGCTCATAAAATTATACATAAATAGCTGGCCGCTCGCAATCGTGCTGGACGTACAGTCACGTACTCTGCTGCGAGCTACATTCTTCTACACCCCAAATGGAACGATCGTAAGCGCTCAGCATGAGATCCACCACACCACCACACATCTTCGTGCAATGTCACCCGCCCTCATGCCCAAACAGGATTCGTTCCCACCTCAAACACTTCTGGCGCCGGTCCGTAGTAATTTCTTGACGCTAGGGAACTACCCTGTAAGTTGTAGTAGTTACATGCCTTACGCTGGTTGTATCTCTTCATTTCAGCTCTTTTCTCAGCCAACAACGGCTCCTAATGAGTCTGTCACTCGAGCAGCTAGGAAGACTTCTTACTAGGTAGCACATGCCTTGGCAATTGCAGATTCTTCATTGAATCTCACCACATCAATTTTTGCAATCCCTTTGTGTCAGCGACCGCGTGTTTCTCAGACATGTACTATACAGGTACAACTATTTACTTCAGCCCTACGGAACTTCCAGGATCCAAAGACGTGCATTCCTCCAAAAAGATCGATCTTGGGTGGGTCGATAACAAATCTGACACATATGTTATCACAAAAACCATAAAATTATCGTCGTTTGCTAGCACCCTTGTATAGGCATCGTAACGCGGTAGGCACACCGAGTCTTGGTGCACTGTTGACCTTTTGAGCTGTGAATATGGATGGTGTGCCTATTTATCGACCGAAACTGCAAATTATCTTTTTCAAACCCCGCAGTGCATTACCCGTCACTCGTGGCGTTTGCGTTGAGGGGTATTATACGATACTCTAGGTACCAAAAGAGCCACCTCCCTGCCAATTCCAAACCTTTTGATCTAAACGCAATCCGTAAAACTACCTAGATACTTAAGTAGTCTCCTCCGTCAGTTGTGCTGCGGGACTTTGTGATATTGCCTACTTGTGAACAGGATCAGTTTAATAGTTACTTAAGTAGGTATTTGTATATATACATAGACTGGGATTAACTGGAGAAGGCACGCTTCGGTGAAAGCTCAACAAAAGGTTCTCTCCCTTGGTAGTTGTCAAGTTTTGCTTCTCTCAACCATCACTCGGCCCATACTTGAAGTAACAATTATCCAGTAATCCGAACATTACAGAGTCCGGCAAATTTAACAGACAATATATCAAATCAACCACTCCTGCTTATTCCAACCTCCTTCTATTCCCTCATCTCAGTCAAATATTCCACGATTCCTATCGCCTTCCTCCCCATCACTAATATCAGGTAATGAAGCAAACGCCCTAACAGATTCGTAGAAACAAGAAAACTAGTAAAACAATATAAGATCTAACAGCAGTAATAATGAGGGCAATACGGAATGCATCCATCATACACGTACAAATGCCTCCTTCCCTTGGCTTGTCTACTAAGCGCAATTACTTCTTCTTGCCCTTGCTCGTAGTACCTTTCCCAGCGCCCTTTGCACTACTCTTCGTCTCCACGCTACTTGCTCGACTCGTAGCTGTGCTATTACCACGACTCTCAGCAGCGCTTCCATTTCCACCTTTCTTGGCCTGTTCTACTGCCTTATTCTGTGCACACTATTAGCATTTTTTCATCAATCGTCTAGGAGGCACAAACCTTCGGTTTTCCATTTGCTACCACTGCAGTGTTTGTCTTTCCCTTCTTCGCTGGAGGTGCGTCGCCATGATCCTCCTCTTCATCATCCCTGGCGTGTGTTACTTTCTTCTTTAAAACGCCCACGCCAGGAATGTGGATGCCAAGTTCTTCAAACTCCCTCTGTACGGTAAGAATGAGGGTATTGCATCTCCTCGAAATCTCCAGAGAGGTACGAGACAGGAAGAACCAATCGAAGCGAAATAGAGGGGATTCACGAATTTCATCTCTGATAATGTCGTGAAGATTCTCAGCGTCGAGGCCATATTTGTCGAGCATAACCAGAAGGAAGCGGTCCTCCTCCTCGGTGTAAATTTTCTTATTGGTAGTAGAAACTGAATAGTTGAGTCTCATCTGCTGAAGAGGAACTTTATACATCTCCAATTTCTTTTTCAGCATCTTCTTCTGTTGACTAATTTTGGCCGCTTTCTCTTCACCGGCTTCAATCTGGTGGATGTATTTTTCCCAATTCGGCATCTCCTCGTACCGTGACCAGAAGACTTTGGCGTAGTCCTTCACCTCTTTCTCTGTTTTACTTTCGAGGTCTGCGGCGATAGCAGCAATCGACTTGCGTCCGTACTTGGCTGACAGAGAAATAAATGTTAGAAAGTCTTTGCGGGACCAGTTGGAGAACCCTTGTTCCGCGAGCTGTGCTTTCTCTTCGTTCTCAGCTTCTGTAAGTGGCCCTGCTTCATCAATTATCCATTGTTCACTCTCGCGCTCAGCCTCACGTACGGCAAGGTCTTCCTCTCCATCCGGAAGCGGCACCTTGTAGCCTTGCTGTTTTCTGAAGTAGGCTGTCTCTCGTTCCTGAAGCTCGACTAATCTAGGGGGGTAGAACTGATGCTCTTGAACATTGACCTGCTTCGGTGCGCGAGGCGCCTTGGGCTTGTTTTCAGCTTGCTTACTGCCCTGCGTAAGGACCTGCCGGTAATAGTTGTCAATACCATAGCTCTGTTCCTTTCTTTCACGCTTCGCGGGGTTGATCCAGGTCTGTATGATGCGCTTATGCTTTGCAGCGGCAAAGTTTTCGCCATTCCATTCATACGCCGAATCAGAAGTGAACTTTTGGAGATCATCAAGACCAAGTGTAGCGTACTTGGCATTCAACTGAGCCGTGCGTTCTTCACCGTGCTTCAGGAGTTTATCGATGGCTTCTTCATCCATATCCTGCGTGATGCGTCCTTCTGCCGAGGCATCACTGAATACCTTTTCAGCACCGTGTTGAATCATAGATAAAAGCTCATCTTTGTTCGCGGCAGCTTTCGCGGCGGTCTGAGCTCGCCCCTGCTGAATGACTAGCTGATCTAGGCGAAGCTTCTGAGCGGCACGCTCCAACACTTTTTCTTCAATGGCATTCTCCGTGACAAAACGGTAAACCACTACTTGCTTGGTCTGTCCGATACGATGAGCACGATCCATTGCCTGAAGATCGGCCTGGGGGTTCCAGTCAGAGTCGTAGAGGACGACAATGTCAGCAGACGTCAAGTTGATTCCCAATCCACCAGCACGGGTAGTGAGCAAAAATATGAACTTCTCGCTGTCGGGCTTGTTGTATTCGTCAATGGCAGCAATCCGATCTTCGTGAGCAGTAGATCCATCAATACGGCAATATTGATACTCGCGGAAGACGCAATAATCTTCGAGGATATCCAGGAGACGTGACATCTGTGAAAAGATGAGAACTCGGGAGCCATGCACCTTCATGCGCTTTAGAAGCTTGTCTAACATGATCATCTTGCCTGCATTATCAACCAAATGCTCGTCCGTAGTGTAAGGGGGGCCGGGTTCGGCGCCTTCAAACAAATAAGGATGATTGCAACACTTTCTAAGTTGCATGACGATGTTGAGCAAACGAGTCTTGGATTCACGCTTGCCACCTGCACCATTGACAGCATCGATGTCTTTTTCAAGGATCTTCTGATACCACTTGATTTGCATATCCGACATGCCAATGTACAAGTTAACCTCCCTCTTTGGCAATAAGCTCTTCTCCACATCACTCTTGACACGACGAAGCAAGAATGGTCGAAGAACTTTGTGGAGTTGCTGGACAACAACATCCTGGTCCCCGCCTTGACTTTCAAACCACTGATCAAATGCACCAGCGTCCTCAAAGACGTCAGGAAGGAGAAAGTTGAGCAAAGCCCAGAGCTCATGGAGATTATTCTGCAGAGGCGTGCCGGTGATGAGCAACCTATTTCTGGAGTTGAAAATACGGATGATCTGTGCGAGCGTCGACTCTTCGTTCTTGATACGATGCGCCTCATCGACAATAATGTACTCCCAAGCAAACTTCTTGAGGTGTGCCTTCTCTCGGAGAATCATCTCGTAACTGGTAATCAGCACATCAAAATCTTGATTCAAGACACGGTCATTGATGAGCTGGCGGCGTTCATCTTTGGCACCTTGGAGTACCAGCACGTTGACATCTGGCGTCCACTTTGAGAACTCTCGCTTCCAGTTGTCGAGTGTTGACTTTGGAACTGTGATCAAGTGAGGACCGGGGGTCCCGGCAATGTATCGCAGGTATCCGAGAAAAGAGATCGTTTGCTGGTTACAGTTAGTATCATCCACATAATGATAGGATGAAGGAATCACCAACCAAGGTTTTTCCCAGCCCCATTTCGTCGGCCAAGATGCCGGAAATTCCATTTTCATGAAGAGAAATTAACCAATTCAACCCAGCGACCTGATAATCTCTCATTTCACCTCCCTGGATGAACTTTGGCGATTCGGTAAAGATTGTATTCGATGTACCTTCGCCTTCCTCGTCTTGTAGGAGCTCCGCATCTTCCTCCTGTTCCGTCCGCCGCCGCCGGTTTTCTGCTACAGCCTTCTTTCCCTTCTTTGCCTTCTGTTTTTCTTCTTCTTCTGCAATGATTCGCTGATAGTCGGGGTTATTTCCCATAAAGTGACGGAAAAGATCTATTAATTGTCAACCCCATCGCCCACAGGACAACCAAACCCGTCATCACAAGGCCGCCAAGGCAATGAAGCTAGCAAAACATACCTGTTAAACCCAGGAGATACTTAATCCGTTTTGTTGAATCATTATCCTGAATGACACCTCCGTCAGTTGTCTGCAGGTGGATATCTGTGCAAAACAAGTACCTTTCGCTCGTTGAGCTTCTCGTTTTTCCGCCCAAATGCTTGCTTGCGCTCGCTGGTCACCAGTGATCGTCGTCGACGGCCATCAGGTTTATCGTCATCATCTTGGTCTCCCTCCTCTTCGTCTTGTTCCTCATTATTCTATGTAGTTGTTAGAATCTTTTCGCGCACCTCGCGCCAAAAACGCGTTCAAACCGAACTCACATTATCAGCATCCTATATCGCGCGTCAGTCTTCGGCTGCAATAGCCCACATTGGAAGCAATCATACATCCATAGGAATGTCCTCCTGTTCGGGAGTCCCTTCACTTGAAGTCGCGGCACTGCTCTCGTCGGCCATCTCAGAGTCCGACGTTCTGTTCTTAGCCATAGCTTGTGATATAGCGCTAAATCAGAATCAAGGTAGCTAGGAGATGATAATCGAAGAATTGCAAGGCAAATATGTGGTTGTGTGAATGCGTGGTGGTGGTGTTTAGGGAGAGGGTTGCGTGTCGGGTTGAGTGGTATGGAGGAAACTAAGTACTCCAGAGGAGGCTAAGAAGTGCGGCAAGAACGTATTGTAGGATCCGCCTCGCGTCTTAGAAGTTAGAACGCGTGCAATGGTATTCTTTAGCAGCCCACCTTCTGTCCAATCACAATCCCTGGTGCACCTCTTAATAACCATTCTTTTATTGAGCTAACCAGTTCAATCTTTAATACGAAATTTTACAATCTCTCATTGGGTGAATATTCTTATGGACAATCAGACTCAATCCCCAAACAAACCCATTCTCAACTGCTCTTAGTAAGTCAGTATACTAAGTACTCGCCTAGCAGTTCAAGCACTAGAGACCTTTTAGTTCCTCGAACCCTCTCGATTAATCGATTCTTCACCTTCAAACGCACTACTCGTAAATAACTAAGTAATTACTTCTTATTCTTATTCATAGCCTGCCTGCTAGATAAGTCTCTTCATTATTATCATCACCACCAAAGAGGAAAAGGAAGAACGTCACCTCCCGTCCTTGATAGTGTGGCTGGCCCTTCCCTCGGCACACTTCTCCTCCTCCCCTCCTCCCCACCTCTCCTCCTCCCCACCTCCTCCTCAATAAACGGGTGGGATGGATTTGACGTCTCTTTCATCAAATCTTCCCCGCAACAACCCTCCGAACCCGGACGATCTCCCCGAAGACGAAGAACCATCGTCGACGATCCTAATGTCTGCCTTTAAGCAAGCGGCCTACTCGGTCACGACGTTGTACAAAATGGCCGGCGAGCAGGTCGAACGAGCACGTCGTGACGGACAGAAGGAAGGCTATCAGGAGTGTCTTGATGATCTCTTCGCCCTCCTCCAAAGACTGGATGGCAAAGGGGATCCAGCAACTCGTGAAATTTTCAAGCAGTGGGCCCTGGGAAAGCGACGGAAGCTTGGGAATCGGGCTACAAGGCGAGACGAACGCGAGCCAAGTTCGGAGAGCGATATTGTGGAACGACAACGTTCTTCGTCCCCAGTTCAGCAGCAGCAGCCGCCGCAGCAACTACATACCGATCCGGAGCCCGCTGAGCAGATGCATATAAGCTCTCCTTCCAGACAATCACTACCCCCCGCTACGCACTCTCCTCCTTTGCTTCCCCACCTCTCTACTTTCAACTTCTCAGCAGCTCATCACATGCCCCGGCATGTTCGTCCTCAACCAGAAACCAGTGACCTCGAACTTCCCGACAACGACTCACCACCGACTTCACCCAGAATCACGCCTCAGCAAAATATCTTTCAGCATAATTCGTTCCAGCAAACCAAGACTTTTGGAGGGCACAACCCAAACGGCTCTAGGCGACACTCGCGCCCCCGTGCGGGTAATAAACGTCGATACGAATCAATCGACGATTTCTTCGGTTTAGCTGGAATGGAGAAGATGCACATGGGAAAGAAAGGTCGTTTCCAGTGATCATCATACCGGTTCGCCGTAGGCTTTTTATGACAATCATGACAATGTCATCTGGCGGGGTTTGCTTTTGTTGCATTGTACTTTATATATGGGCGGGTTGTTCGCATATTGCTGGAGTCGTTGAGGATGGTTGCTTTTTTCTTGCGTTTGAAATAGACGAGGGCTGGATCTAGAGTTCGATTGGAGGACGGTTAAGTTTGTTCGCTGATAGATGAGGTTGGACTTTGTGTGTTGCTCTAATTCTACTCGAGTCGAGTACATACTTTCAGTCTTTCCTATCTGTTGATCTTCATTTTGCGCCCCGTCCACTAGACCAACCGTTCACTCCATATATGCACCTTCAGACTTGATGTGTTGTCTCTGATACGTCACTCATATGTGGTTGTGCCTCACTGCCTGTAAATAATCTTTCTGCTTGTGGGTCTACTCTTTTTCTTGCATTTCTCGTTGGTGGGGGCGTTTTACATTTGATGGTGGCTGCGGAGCTACACATTGCTGGATTTTGTTATATCAGGTTATAAGAACCGTGCTCGCGGATGCGTGGGATTAAAATCATTGGAGTGAAGTCCGCTGAATTTGTTATTTCTAGTTTCAGATCAAACAATCCTCCTTAAGAACTTTGGGAGTTCGGAATTTCTTCCACTAAACGCCCATAAATATACCATCTTAACAACCCACAATACGTATACAATCAATACCATCGATAACCGCGCCAAGTATTTCGTCGAGTAAGTAGTTTGCACGTATGCTTGCTATAGCGTGCACTTGAAGTGCCTCCTTTCTACTGCATTTACACCAAAAGGTACTATCGCTCACCGACGTGTTACACCTTCCCATTCTAAATTCGACCTAGGACACCCCCACTTCTACCCTAAGTATGCCCCAAGTACCAGCCAACCTCACTCAACTTTTGAAACTACAGTTTGTTCGAGTGATATTGTGTGTTTCTTCAACTTCATCTTCGGCTTGGCACTGGTGCCGTTTTGTTTATCATGTATACTAAGTATATATGTACACAGGTGCTATCTACCTCAGAGAGACAGATTGAAGTCCGAGAAGCGAGAAGGCTATCCAAAGGTGTAACGGTTTATTTCAATGCACTCCCCTCTATCTATCTCTCGCGTTCACTGGTGGCACGTCACATTATCTCCATTAGCTACACGGTATCATTTCCAGTCAACTCACATTGCGGATGCAGAACTACTAGACCTAAGTCTGATATCGATAGGCATCCCAATTTACACTACACCGCCCTTGCTTTGTACTTAGCTTCCCGTCTTTGAAGGCTTTCTCGGGCTTGTGGTGTCTACCAGTACGCCCTTGTTCCACATTTTGGTTCCAAACCTCGGCACCGAGTACATATTTTTGTCGCACTTCATATCCGGGATGTGTTCAACCAACCAGAAACCCAGGACTACTCAGCCCGATGTCGGTCCGACCTATCAACTTGCAGGACTGAAAACTGCGACAAATCCAAGGTGAATAAGCGTGTAGAAGATACACCAGCTTTAAGCGTTCGACGGCATGATCCTGAGGCTCGCGTCGTATCTCTCTCCGCACAATTTGTTGGAGTGCATGATGGAGTGCGTGATCTTCATTTATAGACTTTGAATAGATGTATCCGGACTCCACGCCGAGAACAAAGCCTTTCGCTTCAAACATGGGGCTGGACGGCCCCCTTCGGACCTACTATCTCGGAGGGGTTTTCTCCACGTTTTGGGGTCTGGAGTGAGATGAATTCTGCTCACATTTAGTCCATGAGAATGAATCCGAAAAATGTAATAGTGAGTGCAAAGCGGGCGAATCGGACTCGTGTTCCAACATCTCGGGGGTGGTAGTGTCTCAGCCGTACTTTGAAACGGGAGAGCGGACGTGTATGAGTAGTTACTCGTTGGGGTCTGAGGATCTAGGCACAGAAGTAATGACGAAGCAGAAGTTTCGGTCAACCTCTCGCCCTCTTGAGAGCCCCGTAAGAACTGCTTTCGCTCCATATTACTTTTCTTCTCGTCCGGGCCTACCAAGTAAGAATATGTTGCCTCAAAATCACCTGCTACGCTCTTAAACCCCATCAGTTAGCATCAGGCTTTCTCAGCTGCCCGTCCTGGCCTTCAGTTTGGTACACTGAACTCCGCTGGTATTCATACTTTACCTTCGTTATTTCAACCACCATTCTGGTCGAATTATCGTGCACCATAGGATTAAAGAGATCTCCGTGAAGTAATCTTGTGCATGCCAATGAAGCGCCAGTATACAAACCCGGCTGTCGAGTAGGATCCAATAACCGTGGCTACCTTCCATGGTGAATGGCGGTAGTAAGGTGACGCACCAGCACCTACTGTGACATAAACTGTCTCATCTCCGCTAATCGAAATCTCAAGGGCACGTGGCGACCTTGGCAATGCATGATATTGTCTTTGAAATTCTTCAGCTCCACCATCCCTTCTAATAGCAATTATGTCCATCTTCTATATCATTTGACAAAGTGATTATTTCAGCATGGTGGTGGTTGTCGCCATAATCAACACGGTATTCACTCTGCTTACAGCTGTACGGAACTTTCACTCACCCACGTTCAATAACCCGCAGATGCAAGCTGCGGCGCTACTGCCTCGCAACTGCCGGCCAAGATCCTGATCCAAAGTTTTGTTTGTGCTGTGGAACATGAATAAAGTTTTCTGCGTCAAGATTCTGTTTTTATTTCATTTTATAGTTAGAATGGATCAGCTCCTGACGACTATGTTGAAGGACGACAAGGACCGCTACCACTCTTTTGCGGTCGTACCCCTGATAGAGATAGACATTTACCCTTTGAACCCTCGGTACTGGACATGCTGCACTGCGCGGGGGTATTTTTTCCTTTGGTAACACCATCACACTTTGCGGCGCGACCTCCCTAAGCTACATCCTCTACAACCCTATCTACTTCTACCTAGAATATAATGGTAGTATCAATTCGCCTTCCCTCCGAGTCACATTCCCCGCCTCCACACTACTCATACAGACATCGCTCAACTATACTGTCGCCTCGCATCTGGCGCCGAATCTTACCAGTGACTCTCCTTTTCATCCTCGCCGTGGAGAGCTACCGCTTCTTTATCGCCTCGCAACCTCCGCCACCTCCACCGTCAATAATACCCCCCGCGGACGATATATTCGACCTTGGACCTCCACTATCAAACCTTGAGAACCTCGTGGTAGTAGGATGCCACGCAATATGGAAAGGCGGCCCTACGCAGGGCAGAAACGAGAGCGAATGGGTAATGCAAGACTTCCAGAGAGGGCGGGACGAGCAGCAAACGCTCTTTGCGCATGTTGCCGCCGGAGTTGAGGCAGCCTCGAAGGATCCTAGTTCACTGCTAGTGTTTTCGGGGGGCGAGACGCGAGTGGGAGTAGGACCCAGGATGGAGGCCCCGAGCTATTTTGTAAGGGGTTTCGATGCACCACCAGAAAAGGGAATTCGCTGATGAAAGGTGTAGGAGCTTGCAGTAGCGAGGGGACTGCTTACAGATACACTGATAAATCGCACGACGACGGAAATTGGAGCGCTAGATTCTTTCCAGAATCTGCTGTTCTCGATCCTACGCTTTCATGAATTTACCGGTCACTACCCGCGCCGGGTTACAGTTGTGTCATATGCGTTCAAGAAGCGCCGGTATATCGAGCTACATAGGCGCGCAATACGCTTCCCCGTCGAACGGTTTTCTTACGTAGGGATTGACCCTATTTTTAGGAACGCGGCAGAAGTGGAAGCATTCATGGCTGGGGAGCAAAACAACGCAGTAACCCTATGGGAGAAGGACCCATATGCATGCAGGGAGGGAGGATTGAGAAGCAAGCGGAGGGAGAGAAATCTGGGGAGAAGGTATTGGGCATATAGAGAGAGTGCGGGCCCGGAAGTGCTGAAGTTGTTGGGCTGGTGTGATCGTGGGGGAAGGAGTGGGGAGTGGTTCGAAGGGAGGTTACCGTGGACGGAGCTACCGAGAGATGAACGGCCGTAAGATAGTACCCGTGGGAGTTGACAGACCAGGAAAGGAGTTAGTTTTGTTGTGGCGCTATAGAAGTGTTTATTTCTTTGATAGCTTCTCTTGTGATATATTGGGTTTCGGGGTTTTGCTGTCTTTTCTTGTATCGTTGCTGTAATGGGAATACTAACTACTCAAGCCCTCTACTCAAACGGCAATGCCTTCCCTAACGCATATAGACGGGTCCAGATGCGAAGATCAATAAGTATCCTTAAGGACAAACAGAAGGATCGCCCACAGTTCCCATTCAATATCTATCTAGGCAGTGAACTTGCTTGGGATATAGCATAGTGCTATTCTTAGGTAGTAGCACTTAATGAAACCATCCAGCACTCGAAACATCGGGGGACACGAAGTTTTCAGATTCTCCGCAACCTATATTTAACGTCACCATTTGTCGATATTTTGTATGGGGTAAACCGATCTTTCAAGGAAAACATATAGAGGCATGTTGGAACGCAGGCAAGGTATGAGCAAGAAAATTTGAAATTATTGAATCGAGTGACACTGTGTGAATACTTATCATCTCATCTCAATGCTATGGTCTACTTCAAGGGAACCCGTACGAATAGAAAGTTCGGATGTGATACCAAGATAGTATCACAGGCTGCAACAGATATGTAAATAGTACCTGGCCACAGAGAACGCGGCGATTGCCAATCAGGACTCTGGTAGCTCAGCTCTTGTATCGCAGAGCTTGGTACCACGCTTACTGTAAGGCTGGAGGTACTGTCGTAAGGGTCGCGATTGGTGAGGATTGATATCACCGTCTCCATAAAGAAAAGCCGATCTCAAGGGAAGATTCAGAAAATTGAGAACCATGAAAAAGGTATTCTTCTTTGGTTACCTCCATAGCGCACCTCGATCTCATAGTTTTAGTATTCTCAGACCTTCCCGCTTTGGAGAATTTCAAGAGACGTCGATTAATTAATTGATTTGTGGTTCCTCCGTATCGACATCGAGATTCTCTTTGTACTCATCCTCGGAGTACCTAACACACCACCCTAACCTGGGAAACAAACCCCTCCCCTTTTGATAGAATGAAAGAACCAATATAAGAATTGGGAAAAAGGATAAGTTACAAAAAAAGCGAATGTGATAGAACTCCTCCGGTCCAATGCACATATCCTGCGGCCCTTAACAAACCACTCTCATAACTCGAATCCAAAACTCATACTACAGTGCTACTTCCCGGTGGCGTCCCCCGTTGGTACACTGGTAACCTTGGAACGCTTTCTTGAGGTCTCTGCATATCAAAGCTGCTAACGCTGACCCCATCCTCATCTACCTCCCTACTCTGGAGTTCGGCAGGCGCAACAACAGGCTGTGACGGAGGTAACTGCTGTTGAGGCTGCTGATGTGGCTCGTCGTATGTTTTCTGGCGGTCATGGTAGGCGGCTACGGGTGGTGGTGGTGGTGGTGGTGGTGGTGGTGGAGCGGATCCGATAAGATGAGGATGGGCACCACCATAGACCGGGGATGCGTGGGACGCTGGGGAGGAAGCGCGAGACTTATCGAGAACGGCAACACCCTCGTGTAGTTTGGGATTGCGCTTGCGCTTGCGACGGAGAAAGAAGAAGAAAAGAACCGTTATAATAGCGAGGAAGATGACGCCCCCTACTACGCCGCCTACTATGGGGCCGGTTTTTGTATCGTGCTTGGGTATTGGAGA
>Ga0307515_10002152_pt1 | contig 43253 bp, 26 predicted proteins | sample 17_EM_MG_FD_194513 | JGI IMG/M metagenome (GOLD analysis project Ga0307515, IMG submission 194513) | Populus trichocarpa ectomycorrhiza microbial communities from riparian zone in the Pacific Northwest, United States - 17_EM | ecosystem: Host-associated > Plants > Roots > Unclassified | place... | reverse complement strand
TGAAAACTGAAACATAAAATTTATTTTGAAAAGCATTGGTAAAAAAGAATAATCTATTGCACTTGTATGTAAACGTTTCAAATTATATTACAAATGGACTATTCTTCATACCAAACAGAAGACTTTTTAACCGACGATAGCTTTGTGGCATACTGCTATGCCGAGAATGCAGAAGCTATTGCCAAATGGGAAAATATATTGGCCCAAAACCCAGGTATTGGCAAAAAAATGGATGATGCCCGCGAGTTATGCCTGTTATTGGGCATTAAAGTTGGCGCTGCAGAAAAGGCCACAGGGCTTGAACGCCTTAAAAGCGCATTGGACGAAACAGTTGAAGCAGAACAGCCCGAAGGCAGGATTATTGGCTTACGTAATTATTTTATGCGATGGATGACCGTTGCCGCTGCGTTATTAATTATGGCAGGTGCATTCGCGGTGTATCAGTTAAATACCAATACTACAGGCGCGGCTCTTTACAGCGCGGCTACCGATCATAACTATACCCTGATAGGGCAAACCGGTGCCGGTGAACGCAAATTTATTCGCCTGCCCGATGGAAGCACAGCGCTGCTTAATGGGGCAACCTCTTTAAAAATTGCCACCGATTATAATGCCCATAACCGCCACCTCTTACTAAACGGTGAAGCTTTCTTTTCTGTTACAAAAAATAAGCGTAAACCCTTTGTTGTAATTACCGGTAAAACGGCCACAACCGCCCTTGGTACCTCATTTAAGGTTGAAAGCTATTCCGGAGCGGGTGTGGCAAGTGTAATGTTATCAACCGGTAAGGTTAAAGTTGAGTGTACGCAGCCCGATTTGGAAGTGGCCGATGTAACCCTTATACCAGGTCAGAAAGCCACGCTTTTTAAAGGCGACAAGGTATTTACCCAAACCAACTTTAATGCCAACGACCTTCAAAACTGGATAAACCGAAAACTGGTGTTTAAAAGTGCCAGCTTGGCGGAGATTGCCCTGAAAATGAAGGCCATGTACGGGATAGTAATTGCCCCGGTTGATAAAGCGGGTGACAGTATATCATTTACCGGCGAGTTTAGCGGAAAAAGCATTGCCGAAGTACTGGACGCCATTGGCTTTACCAATCATTTTACCTACAAACAGGACGGCAACGTCATAAAACTGATATTCTGAATTTAAACCTAATGATTTTAAATATTTAAAAACCCAAACTATATGCAAAAACCACTACTCCGTTCACGATTGCTCTCCTGGATGCTGCAGAGGATGATACCGTCAATATTATTGATTGTATCTTTCTCCGGGTACGCGCAGTCATCTACACAGTCCTATTCTTTCAATTGGAAAAATACACCGATACCGACTGTATTTAACCAGATAGAGAAGGCTGCCAATGTGCATTTTTCATACAATCCTAAAGATCTTGATTTGCAAAAAAAAATCAGCCTTATGGTAAGCAAACAAAGTTTGCAACAGGTAATTGACCTTGTGACGAAGGAACTTCATGCCCAGTATAAAATTGTTGGCGAAACGGTAATGATCCAATCAGAAAAGCCAACTGCAAAAGTAAGCTCGCAGGTTGTTGAGGATTTTAGCCTTACCGGTAAGGTAACCGACGATCAAAACCAGCCGTTGCCGGGCGTTACCGTTGTAAATACCACCAAAAATCGGTCGGCTGTAACTAATGAAACTGGCAGCTTTGTAATAACTGTAACCAATGGTGATGTTATAACTTTTGCCCTGATGGGTTATGAGATTAATTCAATCATCGCTACTGATAAAATCAAAACAGTAAAGATCACCCTTAAAACAAAAGCTACCGAGTTGAATACCGTAGTAGTAACAGCGCTTGGTATTAAAAGAGAAGAGCGCTCATTAGGCTACGCTACCGCCGAAGTGGACGGTAACGATCTTAAACATGCCCGCGAGCCCAATGTGACCAACTCACTTGCCGGTAAAGTACCTGGACTTATCATCAACAGCACAGCCGGCGGACCGGCGGGCTCGTCAAGGGTTATCATCAGGGGCAATACCAGCATAACGGGTAACAACCAACCGCTTTATGTGGTTGATGGCGTACCGATAGATAACTCAAACTATGGCCAGGTAGGTGGCGGGAAATATTCAGGTGGCTTTGATTTTGGCGATGCTATCTCGGCCATTAATCCCGATGATATCGACAAGATCTCGGTGCTGAAAGGCCCTTCGGCCTCGGCGTTGTATGGCAGTCGCGCAGGCAACGGTGTAATATTGATTACAACAAAAAAGGGTAATTCAAAAAAAGAGCTGGGTATTGAGGTTAACAGCACCTCATCGATAGAAAACCAGCTTACCCATTACAACGATTACCAATATATTTATGGCCAGGGTACCGCCGAGCAAATGGTGGTAGATCCATCGCAGGCAAAAAATACACTGTTCAACAACTTCGGCCCCCGGCTCGATCCTAATTTACAGGTTATTGGGTTTGATGGCAAATACCGCCCGTACGCGCTGGTTAAAAACAATATCGACAACTTTTTTCGTACCGGCGCTACAACCACCAACAACGTAGCTTTTTCTAATTCAAACGATATTTCATCGTTCCGCTTGTCAATAACCGATATGCGCAGCCGTGATATTGTGCCGGGTAGTAATTTGCGTCGTAATACTTTTAATTTCACCGGTAGTTCCAAATTCGGCAGCAAGGTTACGCTATCGGCAAAGGTGATGTATCTTAACGAAGATGTGGTTAACCGTCCCGCGCTGGCCGATGATCCGGGCAACATAGGCAATGCCTTTGTTGGCTTGGCCAATAACGTCGATCAGGCCTACTTTAAAAACGGCTACAAAGACAGTGAAGGCAATTATGTTGACTGGGGAGGCGGCCAATATCGTTTAGACCCCTATTGGGTGATTAACGAAATGCGGAACGAAACCCGTAAAAACAGGTTTATTGGTACTTTACAAGGTAACTATATCATTACCAGCTGGCTAAACCTGCAAGGCCGCATATCTACCGATTTTACTTATCTTACTTATAACAAATTCAGCCCGCGTACCACACCCGGCGCATTGGCCGGCGAGCTGGATCAGTTTGCTCAAAAAATGGGCACAACCGAAGGCGATGCCTTGTTAACAGCCCAAAAGCAGGTAAGTCCATCGCTTAACCTGGCCTTAAGGCTTGGCGGCAGTTTTTCAAGGATAGATAACCCCGGTACAACCTCAACTTTTATCAATCTTAACGTACCCGATGTGGTAAGCCCCAACAGCTTTTCAGATAAATCGGTTGTTGAAAACCATTACCGTAAACGCAACAACGGAGCTTACGCTTTGTTAAGCATTGGTTATAAATCATACCTGTATGTTGATGCCAGCGTACGTAAAGATGCATCGTCAACCCTGCCACAAGATAACAACAGCTACGTATATCCTTCGGTTGCCGCAAGCTTTATCTTTAGCGATTTTTTTAAGATAAACCCTTCAATACTTTCTTTTGGTAAATTAAGAATATCGGGTGCCGAGGTTGGTAACGATACTGACCCGTACCTGTTAAACTTAAATTACAACCTTTATCCGCAAACCTTTAATGGTACCTCGGTAGGGGGGATAGCCAGCACTGTATTGCCCAACAAAAACCTGAAACCTACACGTACTAAATCTTTTGAGATTGGTACACAGCTAAAGTTTTTTGGCGAGCGGTTAAATCTTGACGTTTCTTACTATACCTCCAAATCACGCGATCAGATTAACCTGGTGCCGGCGCCGTTATCATCAGGGTTTGCGCAGCAACTGGTTAACGCTGGTGTAATAGGCAATAAGGGCGCCGAGATAGCATTGAATGGATCGCCGGTAGCCACCAAAGATTTTGGGTGGGAGATTAATGTCAACTTCGCCAAAAATACCAATACAGTGTTATCCCTTGCCGATGGTATTCCATATCTGTCGTTGTCTGACGCGCGCTGGTTGGGCGTATCAGTAGTGGCAAAACCGGGTTCGCCATACGGCTCTATTTTGGGCTTTGATTATCAGCGCGATTCGCAAGGCAACATCGTGCTCGATCCGCAAACGCTGGCGCCAAAACAAGCCGAAGAGCGCAGTGTGCTTGGTAAAGGCACCTGGAGCTGGACGGGCGGATTGGCCAACACCTTTCGTTACAAAAACTTTGGCTTAAGCGCGGTTATTGATATTAAGCATGGCGCCGACTTGTTTTCGATGACCAATATGTTTGCTATTATACGGGGCAGCCACGTTTCTACACTACCGGGCCGGGCCGAATGGATAAAATCTGAAGAGCAACGCCAAACCGCCGGTATGACCATTGAACAATGGCGCGCAGCAGGTAAAGTGCAGGGCTACATACCACAAGGTGTTTTGCAAACCGGTACAGATGCTAACGGAAACCCTGTTTATACGAAGAACACCACAGCGGTTGATCCTTCAAACTACTGGTCGCAATTTTATAGCGATGGCAATGGTGTTGCTACACCGTTTATTTACGATGCCAGCTACATAAAAATGCGCGAAATAACGCTAAGCTACAGATTCCCTTCATCCGCAATTGCAAAACTGGGCATTAAAGATCTTACGGTTGCTGTAGTAAGCCGCAACCCATTTATTATCCATAAAAATGTTCCGAACGTTGATCCCGATTCAAATTACAACAACGGCAATGGCCAGGGCCTGGAGTATGGTTCATTACCTTCAAGAAGAAGCTGGGGATTTAACGTCAACTTCAGGTTTTAACAGGGTATGTATAATTTAAGAACGAACAACATGAAAAGAACTTTAAACAAATATACGTTGGCTGCACTCCTGATGCCGTTATTGCTATTCTCGTGCAAAAAATTTGGAGATGTAAATACCGACCCAACAAAATCTGCCAACCTTGATCCTATTAATCAGCTTAACTATGTAGAGTTGAGATTTGGCGGCGATGTAACTATTAATGAGCGTACAAGTATCATCCTTACAATGCCTATGGCGCAACAAATAGGCGGCGCTTATTATACCCGCTATGGCAGCGCTTATATTGAAGACAGGCAGTACATGTCTGAACTTTGGGAACTGGGCTACCCCAATGATGTTTTAAATATTGTTGATGCCGTGCAACGCAGCACAACTAAACCCAACCTGAATGCCATTTGCCGCATTATGAAGGTTTATGTTTTTGCAAGGCTCACCGATTTATATGGCGATATTCCTTATACACAGGCAGGTAAAGCCTATATTAATGGTACAGTACGCCCCAAATTTGACACCCAAAAGGATATTTATGCCGACTTTTTTAAGGAGCTGAAGGCAGCTGTTGCCCAGCTTGGTTCGGGCAGCATCGATGATGTTAGCAACGAGCTTTTATATCATGGCAACTTAACCAAGTGGAAAAAGTTCGCGAATTCGCTACGCTTGCGGTTAGCTATGCGTTTGGTGAAAATTGACAATGTAACAGCTAAAGCCGAGGCTACAGATGCCTTCAACGCCGGGCTAATGACAAGTAACGATGACATCTGTAAACTGGATTATATAAATATTACCAATGGTTATTCAGAGATAAGGGGTAACGGTGTATCAGTAGGCATTAACCAATACCAGGACGACGGCCGCCCAAGGGTTTGTACAACGTTGCTTGATGAAATGAAGGCCACCAATGATCCGCGCCTAAACTATATCGCACGCGCATACTGGGTTAACCCCGATAAATTAACCGACAGGCTTGATGTTACAGCACAGGTAAAAGCACAAGTTGGGCTGATAGGCGTTGGCCCTGGTAAATACAATTATGACGACTTTTTAGGGCCTATCAATATCGATTATCCCGGACGTGGTACATTGTCTGTTCCAAACGGAGGGCAAAAGGTACAACTGGCCGATTTTATGGTGCGCAGCGATGCTCCTTATTTGCACATGACCTATGCCGAAGTTGAATTTTTGCTGGCCGAAGCTAATACGCGGTGGGGCCTGGCATTAGGTGGCACAGCCAAACAACATTTTGAGAACGGTTTAGAGGCTGCCTGCCTGCAACTGGGCTTATACCCAACCGGACCCACATTGAGTGCAGCCGAGATCCTGAAATTTAAACAGGACAACCAGCTTGCACCGGGTAAAGAACTACAGCAAATAGATACCCAAATATGGGCCGCGCAATTAATGAACGGACCCGAGGCATATGCCACGTGGCGGCGCACAGGTTACCCTGTTTTGGTGCCAGGTGTAACAGCCGAATCGGACGTAACTACTATACCACGAAGGTTTGAATATCCTTTAACCGAACGCGAACAAAACTCGGCAAACATTGCAGCTGCGATTACCGCGCTTGGCGGTAAAGATACCTGGACAGCACGTATTTGGTGGGATAAACAATAAACCTGACAGAAGATAACAAATGAAGATATTAAAAAATAAAGCCTTGCTAACCGTTGTTGTTTTTGTGTTGCTGAATGCCATCGGCTGTAAAAAAAGCAATGTAAAGGCCGAGGTGAAATCTGATACTACTACAACAGTAGCTGCAAATTTTAGGGTGGTAGGTTACCTTAGGTACGGAGATAACCTGCTTAACGAGGCAAAGGCTATTGATATGGGCAAAATAACCCATCTCAATGTGGCTTTCATTAATCCCGATGCCGATGGGGATTTTACCGCCGATGCCGATTTGAAACAGGTAGCCATAATGGCCCATAATAATAAGGTTCAGGTACTGGCATCTATTGCAGGCGGCACTCCGCCTGCGTATTTCAGCAAATTGATAGCCCCGGCCATGCAATCTAAATTTATTGCCGGGCTCATAAAGCTTGTTGATGATAATTTGCTGGATGGTATAGATGTGGATATTGAGCAGGAGCTTATTGATAATAATTACGAATCATTTGTTACCGCCCTTGCTGCCGCGTTAAAGGCCAAAGGCAAGCTTACAACCGCTGCCGTTGCTACGGTTTATGCCAGCAGGTATCCTGAAAACGCTTTGGCTAAGCTGGATTTTATCAACGTAATGTCATACGATAAAACCGGGCCGTGGAAGCCGTCAAATCCGGGCCAGCACTCGCCGTATAGCATGGCGGTTGACGACATGGCTTATTGGAGCGGTACGCGTGGCATCGCCAAAGAAAAACTCAGTTTAGGAGTGCCTTTTTATGGTTATGGCTTTGGTACAAACGCACCGGCCGATATATCGTTCAGCCAGATTGTTGCCACGTATCCTGATGCCGTGAACCTTGACCAGGTAACAGTTAACGGCGGAGGCATAATTTATTACAACGGCATCACAACCATAAAGGCCAAAACGGAGCTGTCCATTGCAAAGGCCGGGGGCATCATGATATGGCAATTGCGACACGATGCAACAGGGGCAAACTCCTTGCTGGGCACTATTAATACAGTGATAAAATCACACTCAAAATGATCAATTACTATTTTAAAATATTAAACATGAAAAAGATTAAGTATACCCCTATACCGGTATTTATGCTGGTAATGCTTATGGCATTTACCGGGTGTAAAAAAGATGAAGTTAAAAAACAAGAGGACGCTAATCCATATTATCCACGAATATTTGATAACCTGAAGGTGTTTGGATCAAACCAGATCATTAACGAAGGTACAAGCGCCAGTTTTTCGGGCGTGTTGTTTACACCGGCAGGTAAGGTTAAAATAAGCTGGCAGGTAAATGGCAAAGAAATGTCGGCCGATCCGGCATTTAAGTTTACCCCAACAGCGGGTGGCGAATATACCATCAAACTGGTAGCTACTTACAACGGCGATTCAACATCGCGCCAAACCAAAGTGTTGGTGAATCCATCAACCTATACCTTTAAACCTTATACAAAAGTTGTGTTGGCCAACCTTACAGAAGATGGTACCGCCGCCGATGTGGTTTGGAGTAATATCACACACCTGGAGTACCAGGTAGGTAAAGTTGCTGCAGATGGAACCCTTGATGTATCCAAAGGAAACGTAAACCAGCATGTAAATGAAATTGTTGCTCGTGCCCACATTGCAGGCATACCGGTTATTATGGGTATCAGCGGCCACCTTTCAGGTATTGACGGATGGGCCATTTACGAAAGCAATGATTTTGGCACAGCCATCCGTAACCCAACATCTATGAAACTGCTTATCGATTCGGTAAAAGCTTACGTTGCCCGTAAGAAACTGGATGGTGTAGATATTTATATGACGGATATCAACTCTGGGAACGCGCCAGACAACATTCATGCTATAGGGCCATTTTTAACGGCATTAAAAGCGGCCTTGCCCGCGGCCGCTTTAGTTACTGTTACCGCACCAGTAAACTACCAGCATTGGGAGTACCCCGATCTTTCAAAGGCCGACTGGGTGAATATTCACGCTTTTGAAGATAATATTCATATAGGCCCGGATGCACCCGTGGGGCAATCATCAAGCTATGATTTTATGGTATCGGGCGCACAGATATGGACAGCCTTTCATTTACCTGCCAGTAAACTTGTTGTTGGGATACCGGCATTTGGTCTGCGTTACAACTCGCTTAATGCGGCTGGTAACAACGAAAGCTGGGGCTCATATGATTACATGACCTACAAAGCTATCATAGCCGCCGACCCTGCAAACGCCGGTAAAGAAAAGGCTGATATTGCCAAAGGGGTATATTATAACGGCGTTCCGTTGGTTACTCAAAAGGCTAATTATATCAATGCAAACGGCTTTAAAGGGGCATACCTATGGGCTGCCGATTATGATGCGACGGGCTCCAGTTCCCTGTTGACTGTTCTTCATCAGGCCTTAAAGTAGTGTTAAGTTAATAGTACTAAGTCTTAAGTCAAAAGCCCAATTTAAGAACTTAAAACTTTCGACTAAGGACTATCCGTCATTACATGATTAACATAATAGTACCATCGGTTTCTAATGCGCAAGGCAATTCAATGCTAAAGAGTAGTAACTAAAAGATTATTGAAAACAGGTTAAGAATATAATTATATAACAACATGCAATACAAACAACCTATATAATTTTTTAACAACTTAATTTACAAACACCATGAAAAAAATGTTTTTGGTACTCCTTGCAGCTGTAATGATAACAGCTTGTAAAAAAGAAAGCTCAAACGTACAATCGGCAAGTAAAGCTACTGCTGTTACAAAACAAAAAACAGTAAACAGCACTTTATCGTTTGCCGGTTATACCTGGGTTGTGAGCGCTCCGAGTGGCCAGGTAAGCCCCGGCCCCAATTACTGGAACGGATCAAATGCCTGGGTTGATGCCAATGGCTGGCTGCATTTAAAGATTGCGAAAAATGCATCAAATAATCATTGGGAATGCGCAGAGGTTTATACCACAGCAAGCCTTGGTTACGGAACTTACCAGTGGCAGGTTGAAGGAACATTAGGCTCATTTGATAAAAATATCGTTTTCGGGATGTACAACTATTCGGGTAATGATGGCCACGACGAAATGGATATCGAGATAGCCCGCTGGGGAAATGCCGCCTGGGATAATTTAAATTATACAATTTGGCCGGCAACGGGTGTTACCGGAAGCCCCGGATCTACTACTCATTCATTTACCACACCTAATGGTACTTATACAACCCATAGATTCAAGAGAACCAGCAGCAGTGTAAAACTACAAAGCTTATATGGTTTCCAGGATGGAGATGCGAATCAATTTCAGACGGATACTTTCAATATGCCAGGCACGTCTATCAGTACACTTAGTATGCCGGTACATATTAATTTATGGCTTTTTAACGGATATGCCCCATCCGATAACCAGCCTGTTGAAGTAATTATTCACAGCTTTAAGTTTACGGCGCTTTAATTGTTGATTTTTGATAAAGCCAAACGTTTAATCGCTTGGCTTTATCTTTTACTTTTCTGAATAGGTGGTTAATGAAGTCTCAGCATCTCCACATCAATCAACTATATTTGGATATGCGCAGTTTCTCCGTTTTGAATAACATAGGTATGTCTGCTCTCTCCCTTATGTATAGTTATTTCTATTTTTTCATCTCTTTTTTTTGAAACTTTTAAATCAAATTCGGTCCCAAAGGCATGAATATTATTTAGCGCCATGGTTTTCCAGTTTTTGGGCAACCTGGGGGTACAGTTGAATTTATTTAGCCCGGTGGGCCTGATCCCGAATAGCCCTTCAATAAAAATCCGGCAGTATAGGCCGCTTTCGGCCGATAAGTGCCTTTGATTGCCTTCGGGGTAGGCTTCAACAGGGTAGGGAACGTGCTCGCCTAAAAGCCTTCTGCGCGAATAATAATGTAAAAATGTAAGTGCTTTACCTGTTTCACCAGCCTGCAAAACTCCCCGTAAGGCATATAAGGTAGAGCGATCCCAGAAAGTATCTTTTCCCTGTTCGGTAGCTAAACCATCGGCTGTCCACAGCTGGGGGGAAAATAGTGCATCGATGGTGCCTTTGCTCCGGTCAAAAATTCCCATGGCCAGGGGCATACAGATCCAGGCTCGTAATGTATTATTAGTTTCGTAGTACCTATAGGTTTTGTAATTGTTAATAGAGGCCCCGAAATATTGCTCAATATTTGTTTTTAACCGGGCGGCCTGCTGCTTGTAATCGGCAGCTATTTTGTTTGATAACTGGAGTTGTTCACTAAGAAAAGCAGCGGAGATCAATGCATCATAATATAAACAGTTGGTAGATAAATTGGCTTTGCCGGCAGGAAACCGCCCTTCCAGTTCATCTGCATCGGATGTTACCACCCCTTGCTGGTTAATGTGCCTGCGGCTGTATTCCAGGCACCAGGTTATTAATGGCCAGAGTTTTTTGGCCGAATCAATGTTTCCATAAGTAAGCGCGTACCTTGAAGCGCCATAGGCAATCATGGCCTGGTCGCCGCGGTCGCCAGCACCATTCCAGGTGGTATCGCCTTCGGCAACTATCGAGCTTGGTATCGGTTTATACTGCGGATTCATATAACGGGCAAATAACCGGTAACAATTCATGGCCGATAAGTTTCCTATCCTATCGCCCGAAAAAGCAAAATAGGGGCTAACGTACTCTGCCTGGTCATTGGCCCAGATAGCGGCGTAGTAGGATAGGCCACCCGGCCCGTGCATATAGCCGCTTTTGGTTTTAAAAATGCTTTCTGTAGCGCGTATTTTGGCAAAGGCAAATTCGGTATTTAGTATGCTATCGGGCGTTTGCAGCTGCAGGGGACTTATGATTTCTGCTATCCGTTTTTCCCTGGCTTTTTCTTCCAAATCTGGATTCACCGAAGCTAAGGCATCAGGATGGTCGGTGGCAAGAAAGCAAATCGAAAAGGTGAAAGATTTACCAGGCTGCAATACATGGTTACCGTCATTAACCGATTTAATGATGACTGTATGCGGCGATGATTTGCTGGTAAGCGGGTCTGTTGTCACCTCCCGTTTTAACTTTTCCATCGAAACTGTTACCGGTTTAGCGCTAACGTTGGTCAGCTTAAATCTTTCTATGGCTAATGGTTTAACTACCGATGGAAACAAGCTCCGCTCAATATCTACCAGCCTGGTGTTCCCGGCTTGGGCGGATATGCGCATAATACCGTGCTGGCTAATGCTTTTCACCTTCAGGGGTATCTCGTCGGCCGCTACTCCCTGGGTGGTATTATTAATTGTCAGCAGTTTATTATTGATATAGATCCGGGGCAATTCATTATCCTGAAAGGTGTGTGCTATATGGCTTCGGGTATCATCGGGCAGCATCCTGAAGGTAGGGAAAACCACCGTACGGGTAATGTTAGCTAAACCAGGCGTATCTACGCGGTAGCCAACCCACAGCGAAACCTTTTCGCCCGACATTTCGATATGGTCTGCATGCGGAAGCCTGCTATCTATTTTCCAGGATATGGCGCCGTCTTTTTGGATGGTCCACCTGTCATTTTGTACCGGTAAATTTTGTTGTTGTGCATAGATTGTTAAATGAGTAAACAGGATAACTAAAATTGAAAAAAACAATTTTTTAAGAAATTTCATAAGGACGGACGATGGAAATAACGATAAAATTAATACACTTTAATGTTTACTTTTTTACCTGGTGTCACGGTTGTTTCTACAAAAGATATCATCTTGTTTTGGTCATCAGTTCCTTTTTTTGAGGCAACAACATTTCCATTGATATTAGCGCGTTTAAATGAGCCATAAAACATCGCTTTCCATTTAAATGGTTGTTTCCCTGTATTAGTAATAGTTGATTGTTGCTTGTTTATATGTGCCAAACTGATACTGGTGTTTAAAAGAGATAAGTGATCAACGGAAGCGTTGCCAGCACCGTTAGTTTTGTAAATGGTACCCAGCGTTTTGGTTCGCGCATCGGGAGCAATACCCATTAAGCCCTGCACAACTCCTTCAATTATACCATAGGATACTTCGGGGTATTCACGCCTTGCTGTTGATGGGTTAGATAGGAATACAATGTATTCCCTTGCCTTTTCCCACTCACCAAATTTATAAAGGAGGTAAGGGTAGTAGGACATGTTTTCAACGTTCCACCGCGAAGCAGCTACGCGTTTAATGGTTTTGTTTGCTCTTACTGTGTCTTTTAAAGCATCAAACCAAAGCAGAAAGGTTTCTCCTTCCTGCATACCAAATTGGTTGCTGTTGCTGTAATAGGTATAGTACTGATTATCTTTTTCGTTCCACCAGTCGGCGTCCAGGTGTTTCCTGTATTGTTGTGCCTTTTGCACATAAAGTGCCGCTTCTTTAAGCTTTCCTCTTGTTGCCAAAATTTCCGAATAAGTGAGCATTCCCCGGTACAGGGCTGCAACCAGGTCGGCACCGGTTTTTAAATTCGGCACGCCTTCGGAGTAAGAAGGTAATCCGCGGCACCTGTGGAAAGCATCATTTTCGTTATAAGGGGCCGGCGCATTAGGATGGGCGGGCCTTTTGAGCATAGAATCGGGATAAAGCACCCAGGCGTCTATATATTCTTTTACCGTTTTTTGCTGAAAATTAACAAAAGCGGGGGCGTTAATATAATGGCTGTCGCCCGTCCAAAGGTACATCCGCCAGCTTGCATTCAAAATATCGAAATTGGCAGGCAGGTTATACCAAAATTCCTTGTCGTTCCGGTAATCATCTGGTGCCGGCTTTGCCCATTTGTTAATTTCCCAATAGGTGCACCAGTCTTTTGACTGGGATATATTAGCCGCAAACAGGTTAAACATATTGGTATTTTGGCGGCTCAATCCTAATATCTCGGCGCCGATGCACTGGTGCGATACATCGCGCATACAAAATGCCGACCTGGGCGGAAGGGCGGATTCATACCAGGGGCCAACGGGGTCGGTATCAGCGCCTTTATAATGCAGTGCTGTTTCCTTGGCCCAGTTGAATGATTGTACAAGTTCTTTATCAGAAGAAGTAAAAGTGACCTCCTTTTCCTGGGCGATAATTTTATAGCCCGTAAAAAGGAATAAGATTAAAGCTGCTTTGTATTTAAGCAAAACCATGTTGTGTAAGTTATAATTATCAGGTTAAATGAATTGGTAAACTAAATTTGAACTGGTATGATCGCTATTTGATCATCGAATAAAACTTCGCCTGTTTGGAAAAATACTATTCTGTTCTATTCTATAAAATTATTAAATATTTTTATAGTGCCAAAATTATTTTGCAAGAATAAGCGGTGAAAAAAGAACAAATAACGCTATCATGAGTACAAGCAATATCACGGTATAATAGTGCCGGTTTTTCCAGGGTTTTATATCCACTGCATTATTAAGCTTCAGTGTATACGGAACGGGCATGGGGTATAATTTGCCAATAGCCAGCATAATACCACAGGTAACCACAAATAAAATAGCCAGGATGTGAAGAAAATGGATATGCGTATCAAAAACTAACTGCGAAATGGCATAGCATACAATAAAAAAAACCAGTCCTGTTTTAGCCGCAATTGCCGGGACCTTGGTTGTAACAAAGCCCATAAACATAATGGTAAATATGGGCACATTAAAAAAGCCGTTAACTATTTGCACATAAGTATAAAAGCCATTTTTTACAAACAGGATCATCGGGGCAATAAACATGGCAGCCAGGCAAACAACAATTTCAAATTGCTTGGCTGTTCTTAATAGCTTTTTTTCGGGCACCTGTTTTGAATACTTTTGTAGCCAGGGCTTATAAATATTAAGCATGAACAAGGTGCTGGAACTGTTAAGGCCTGCATTAAAAGTAGTAAGGGCGGCAACAAATATCACCGCGGCAATAAAGCCAGCTATAAAAGGAGGGGATACCAGGCTGTCCAGTCGCGGAAAAACTTCGGCGGTATTATGCATTTTTGAAAAAACATGCACTGCTATAATACCAGGTATATTTAAAAGCAGGGGCGAGATCAGTTTTCCTAATGAGGCTATGGCCAAGCCTTTTTGCGAAGTTTTAAGATCTTTTGAGGCAAGTACCTGCTGAATGATATATTGCTCGGTACCCCAGTAGTAAAGATTAACCAGCAACATACCGGTGAATAAGGTGCCAAAAGGGATAGCGTCTGATGATGAGCCGATACTATTCAAGTGCTCCTTATGCACAGTAAGCACCTGGTGTAAACCTGCCTGGATATTGCCATGCCCTATATATTTTAACCCGAAGAATGGCAGCAGGATTCCGCAGGTAAAAAAGCCAATCCCAAGCAGGATATCCAGTTTGGTAATTGCCCTTAACCCACCCAGCATAGAAAAAAGGCAGCCGATTGTTCCCATTATCCAAACCAGGATCAGGATGACCGTTGAATATTCTATTTTCCAAACGTCTGAAAAGTGAAATAAACCGTTAAAGGCCACGGCCCCGGCATATAATACTGATGGGAGTAGGTTGAATACGTAGCTGACCAAAAATATAACCGAAACCAATTTGCCAACGCCACCCCCATACCTTGCGGTCAAAAAATCGGGCGTGGTTGCTATACCCATTTTAATGTACAGTGGCATTATAAATTCCGATACCAGCTGCATGGCCAATACCGAACTTACTCCCCAGGCCATAACCGTCATGTTATTGGTATAGGTTAGCTCGTTTTCGCCAATGATAGAGGCTGTATTGATATTGGTAAACAGCAGGCCGCCGCCAACAAGTAAAAACCCCAGGCTCCTGTTGGCAAAGAATAGACCATTTAATGTACTGACCTTGGATTTGCCAGATTTGTACCAGAAAGCAAAAGCCACTATCCCGGTAAAAAAAAGAAAGCCGATGATCATGCTGGCGTTCATAACAAAGCCTAAAGCGTATGCCTCTCAAACAGGTTCATAGGAACGGTAAGCTGTATTTTTTCTTTTGATAAAACAGCATGGCCGGCCATTTTTCCCATGTTCGAGAAATCAGCAGAAAACGTGGTGATTCCGATGATCTCTTTAGCGGGCTCATCATTATGCGATAACACGCCGAGGTCTTTACCCGGTTTAAGTTTTTGGGTTTTGCAATCGCGCATAATTTGCCATAAAGCAAAGTTGTCCAGCGTAAAATATACTTTACCTTTTTCAACCGAACCCGGAAGGTATTCTTCCTCTATCCGGCCTTTGATGCTAAATTCTTCCAGAAACTTTTTAAATGAATCTACAATCTCTTTCGGATCTAATGAATTTGCCGAATGATAAAATATAAATTCATCAAACTGTTTTATTTTGGGTGCGAGCTTTGAAAAAACAGCGTAAGATGCATCCCCAAACTCCTGGGTAATGTGGTTAAAGTCGCCGTCCAATTGTTCAAAGCGGTCAAACATCAGGAATTTATTGCGGGGGATGGTCTCCAATAATTCTTTTGTTTTGGGATGCGGAATAGGAGCAACTACGTACATGCCATATTTGCCTTTTATTTGCAGCAGGATAGTTTCAAATATTTCGATATTGCCGTGATGGAAATAAGGAGTTAGCTGGACATTTTCGCCCAGTTCGTGCCTGAAATTCCGGTAAAACTGCTCTTCAAAAGTATCCAGGTTATACATCAGCAAGGCTACGTTTAAAGTTTGGCCTGTATTGCCGTTGCCTACAAAATAACCCAAACGGTTCTTCGCTTCTACAATCCCACGGCTAATTAAATCCTTATAGCCTTTCACAATGGTTTCCCTTGAAAAACCAAGCTCTTTAATAAGCCGGTTTACAGATGGCAGCATCTCGTCCTGGCCAATTATTTTTTCATCTATAGAATTAATAATCCCCTGTACAAAGCGGTCGTGCTTTGAGTAAGATGGGATTTCGGCCAGCTTCCTTATTTCTTCGAAAATTCTATCCATTGAGTACGTGTAGTTTTAGGCAAAGTAAGCAAAAAAAGGCAGCTGCTTTGCTGCCTTTTTTTTAAGCGTAGTATGTTTTAGTTGTAATTGGGGTTTTGTTTTAGGTTAGGATTAATCTGTATCTCCTTGCGGGGAATAGGATAGTAATAAAAACTGGGCACCCATGTCCTTTTTTGCATGGTAACTACCTTGTAAGTAAAGGAAGTATTTGCAGAGGAGGTTGGTGTGATGGTAATACCCAAACCATCTTTTGAACCAATTTCGGCCATGCCCCATCGGCGCAGGTCAAAGTAGCGGTGCCCTTCAAAACATAGTTCTATTCGTCTTTCATGGCGAATGGCGTCTGTTAAAGCGGCTCCGGTTGCTGTAATTGCCGGCATCCCGGCCCTGTTCCTTATCTTATTCAGGTAAAGTAATGCCTGCCCGCTATTGCCAAGGGCGGCTTGAGCCTCTGCATAATTTAAATAAATTTCGGCCAGACGGAATGATACCCACTGACAGGCGCTATAGGGCTGAATATTAAAATTATAACTTTCATCAACCATTTTTCGCATGGTATACCCTGTTTTTGAAGCATTCCATGGAGATAAAGAGCTTTCTTTTGAATCGAGTCCGCCTTCATAAAACTGCGCGCCCCGGCCCTGAAAAGGCGATCCGTTAAACAGGATGTCTGCATAAAATCGCGGATCCCTGTTTTGGTAAGGGTTCGCACCGTTGGTAGCCCAGTTAAACGGCGTTCCGTCGGCCATATCAAAGTCTTCCACCATTTGCTCCAGTACATTGTAAGCGCTGTAGCCATTGTATCCGTTCGGGCTAAGGTCGCGATAGAGCGTATTGTACCTATCCTCCTGAACAGTTGCGTTGAATACCCTTGAAAATATTACTTCGCTGTTAAAAAAATCGGTAAAAATAGTGTTGTAGGTTGAGGAATTGCCATGCAACGAGTATTGACCCAGATCGATAACAGCCTTTGCCGCATCGGAAGCTGCCTGCCACCTGCCTGCCTCATTTCCGGTGTTATAAGTAGGGCTTGCCGCATACAGCAACAGGCGCGATTTAAGCGCGAGCGCAGCACCCAGGGTGGCCTTGCCATAGTTATCGGTATTGCTATAGCTTTTAGGAAGTATGGCAGCTGCTGCGGCAATATCAGTCAGGATAAAATCTCTGGTCTGGTCCCAGGTGGCCCTTGATTCATTGAAGGTATTATCATTAGCCGTATAAACTTTGGTGATCAATGGTACCCCGCCGAAGCGCTTCAATAATTCAAAATAACATAATGCTCTTAAAAAGTGAACTTCACCTTTCATATTGTTGAGCTGTGCACCATGGCCCACGGTATCTGCCTGTACCACATTTTGAAAAAACTGGTTGGTTTTTTGGATGGTGCTGTACAAAGTTGTCCAATAATTAAGGGTAGAACTGTAATTTAAAGGGAAAGAGCTGCCCTGGTTATCTGGAGTAGCCTGCCCCAGCACGTAGGTATTTTCATGGCACCAGTTAAAGTTACTGTATAACTCATCTGTTTGAGAGCCCCATCCAAAGCCGCCATCTTTAAATGCAAATACCGATTCTTTATATATCTGGTTAACAAATACCTGGATAAGGGCGGGGTCCGTCCAAACCGTATTGGTTGAAAAGGAGCTGGTTGGCTGCAAGTCGAGTACTTTTTTACAGGAGATACCTGTACACAGCAGCAGTACTAAACTGAATATATTGACTGTTTTTTTCATTGCGTAAATCATTTAAAATGTAACATTTACCCCAAGATTGATGACCCGTTGCTGCGGATAGATCCTGCCGTTATTAACGGTACCGGTAGCACTTTCAGTGTCGAACGAAGGGCCAAAGCTGTCAATGGAGAACAGGTTATTTCCGCTTACGAATACCCTTGCCGCCTTTACTTTTATCCGGGCTAACAGGTCTTTAGAAAAGCTATAGCCAAGCTCTACGTTTTTAAGGCGCAGGAAAGCATCATTGCGAAGCCAGAAAGTTGATGGATAAGCGTTTGAGCCAAAAGTGCGGCTTGTTGGGCCATTAAATGTGCGGGGGTAGGTATCATCCCCTTCTTTTTGCCAGCGGCCTGTGAAAAACTCTTCGGCCATATTCAATCCGCTTGGTAATAAAATGGCTTTTGATTTGGCCTGTCCCTGGAAAAATATAGTTAGATCGAAGTTTTTATACCGCCCGCCAAGGGTGAGGCCGTAAAGGATCTGCGGTGTGTTTGAAAGTGTAGTTCTTACCTTGTCAAGGTCGTTTATCACTCCGTCTCCGTTTATATCTTTATACCTGATATCGCCAACACCGGTACCTGTTGGGTGAGGTGAAGCATTTAGCTCAGTGGTATTCTGAAAAATACCATCGGCCTGGTATAGCAACCATGAATCAATGGGATAGCCTGTTACGCGTTGGTAAGCAGGTACATTTGCCGGCTCGGCACCGTATATCACCTTATTAACCGCATAGGTCATATTACCATTAACATTGAAAGAGAAATCTTCGTTTAGTTTTTTATTGTAGCCAAGGTCAAGCTCCATACCCTTGTTATTTACTTTACCAAGGTTTACATCGGGTAAGGTAAGCCCTGTATAATCGGGTACGGCCGCGCTTGGTGCAACCAGTATATTATTCCTTGACGAGCGAAAAACATCTACGCTGATGGAAAGCGCATGAAATAACTGCGCATCAATCCCAAGGTTGGTGGTTGTAGCCACTTCCCAGGTGATATTAGTGTTTGGTGTTGGGCCTAACGAGAAACCAGGTACCTGGGTAGCGTTGGGGCCAAAATAATAACCTGCCCCCAGGTATTGTGATATCTGGCCTGCCTGAAGCCCATAGGTTTGGATGTACTGGAAGGCGTTAACCGCATCATTACCGGTTTTGCCCCATGATCCTCTCAGTTTCAGGTCATCAATTACAGACGAGTGGAAGAAGCTTTCCTGCGATATCCGCCAGGCGGCTGATAAGGATGGGAAGAAACCAAAGCGTTTGCCTGCCGGAAAGTTAGGAGATCCGTCATAACGCATATTGTAATCCAGCAGGTACCTGTCATCATAGTTATAAGATAACCGGCTAATGAAGTTTTGACGGGCAAATTGTGTAGTTATAGAATTGTTGGTTTGGCCTACGGTGCTGCCGGCAAATAATTCGGTTACGTTATTACTTAAAAAGCCGGTACGGTAAGCATCCAGCTCGGTATACGTTTGTTGTTGCTGCTCGTAGGCTACAAATGCTTCTATACCATGCTTTTTAAATTTGTGCTCGTAGCCTAGTTTAATGTTAGCCAGCCTGCTTACAGTTTGGCTATTGGTAATGGATAAATTTGGAGGAACGGTAGAGGTAAACTCATCATAATTGCCTGTTGTTTTATTATAACTATAAGCAGGAGGGGGCAGCGCGTTAAAACCTTTATATTGGTTTGAGTTTACATCGTATGCAAAATAGCCGTCAAGATGCAGGCCTGGCGTTACCTTTGGCAATGCCCAGCTGAACGATGTTTTCGTTTGCAAAAAGTTATAATTGTTGTGGGTATAGCCCAGGTCGCCATTCAATATATATACCATACTGGTGGCAGGGCCGCCACCAATACCTACGCCGACTTTACCATTTGGATATACTGGAATCAGGTAAGGATAGGCATTCCACAACTGGCTGAATATAGCATTGGCGTCGTATCCCGGCGCTTCGCCGTTTTTGTATTCAGCGCGGTACATCACGTCCACGCCGATCTTGAAATTATCGGTAGCCGAGATGTCGATATTGGCGCGGCCATTGTCATTTTTGTAATAATCGGTACCGCTATTATATATACTGTTCTGGAACAGGTGCTGGCCCGAGATGTAATACTTTACCTTATCCGAACCGCCTCTTAACGTTAACACGTTATTGGTTTGAGTTGCCCAGTTTCTCATTACTGCTTTCCACCAATTGGTGTTGGGGTGGCCAAGCGGGTCGGTGCCATCTTTGTACTTTTGAATATCATCGGCAGTGTATTCATGCTGCTGGCCAACCAGGTCGTCATATTCATTGGCCGATTGCGCAAACTCCCAGGAGTTTAACATTTTGGGGACCCGAGTAGGCTGCGTCATAGAAAAATTGGACGTAAATGATAAAGTGGTTTTTCCTGCTGTACCTCTTTTAGTGGTAATCAATATAACACCGTTTGCCGCCCTTGCACCGTAAATAGCCCCGGCAGCGTCTTTTAAAACGGTGAAGGATTCGATATCCGCAGGATCTAAGCGATTAAAACCACGATCGGGGATACCATCGATCACAACCAGCGGACTGGTATTACCCAGGGTACCTTTTCCCCTCACCAGGATACTGGCATCATCAGCGCCTGGTTCGCCGCTCCGGGTGTTAACAATCAGCCCCGGTACAGCGCCTGCAAGCGTATTGGATACGTTAGCAACCGGCGATTTCTCCAGTTCTGTCCCTTTAATGGTACTTACAGCTCCGGTAAGGTTTGCTTTTTTCCTGGTGCCGTAGCCAATCACCACTACTTCGCCAAGGTTTCCCGAGGTTTTGTCTGGTGCCATGGCTACATCGCCATTCCAGTCTTTGGTAACTGCGACTGTTTTTTTCAAATAACCGATAAAGGAGAACGAGAGCTTTGCATTGATTTCGGGAACGCTGATCTTGTAAAATCCGTTCACATCGGTACTTGTGCCTTCAGCAGTTCCGTCAAGCAAAATACTTACTCCGGGAAGGGGCTGGCCGTGTTCGTCGGTTACATGGCCAGATACACTTCTTTTTTGCTGGGCAAAACCCTGCTGGCAACAAAGTAGCAAAATAAGGCATAATACATACATGCCCAGTTTTTTAGGTGGTACTTTTTTTTTCATAATAATTGGTTTGGTTATTGAATAATTGGTTATTCTGTTCTGTTCTATTCTTTAATAAAAGTAAGAGGCTTTTTTAATACAACCAAATGTTTTTTTTATTTTTTTTGGTGTAATAAAAAGTAGCTTTTACCACGTGCTATACAATTGGCTTACTTTAGGTTTGTACACGCCTTTATTGTAATCGAAAACCGTAAAAAGGGTGCAAAGGTTAATGCAGCTAAATAACCTGAGATGAGGTTCATCTGCATTATGCAGCTTAGAATACAGATAAGTTTATCCTGGGGTCATTGCCTGTCTCACCTAAAAATGCTGAGTACCGGAACCTGACGGTAATGTCAGCTTTAGCAAAAAAATCAGATAACCCTAACAGCATAGAGAAAATAGGGTGCAAAGCATTGTTAATGTTGCTTTGTCCCCTATAATTGGTCGCTGGTTCACCCTTGTATCTCCATTTTAGGGCCGACATTTGATTTTAAATCAATAAGTAAATAAACCTTACAGTTCATGCATGCCGGTGAATGGTGTTTAATCAAGAGTTAAACGAAAACTGTATTTTCTAAAACAAAACGGGAGGATCCCGGAAAGTTATTGTACTAACATTTTAGTGAATTGCCTATGTATTGGCAAAGGCTAACTATAGGTTATAATAGACAATAGCTAAATTTTGAGTATCGGTATTATCCAAACATCTATATAACCAAAGCTAAACAACCTATCCGTAAACCGGTGTAATATTAAATTATATGAGAAAAAAAGTTACTTATTTTTTAGTAATGGTGGTAATCTTGCTTTTGTCGTCGGCCATGACGGGCCAAGTAATTGCCCAAACCTTTGCAAGCCCTGGTGTCCCCTTCACCCAGGCCGACCTCACTCAGCTAAAAGCCAATATGAATACCGAGCCCTGGCTTACGGGATATAACTCCCTCAAAGGCGATTCACATTCGCAGTTGAGCTATGGAATGAGGGGGCCTTTTGCTACGGTAACCCGTGCACCCAATTTAAACAACCCGGCCTGGCTGGATGATATGATCGCTATTCATAACCTGGCTTTCATGTATGTTTTTACAGGCGATTCCACATACGCCCGTAAAGCCACCAATATGCTGGATGCATGGGCGGTTACCAACACCACCTGGGGTGGCGGAGAAAATATGCTGGATATTGGCGACCGGGTAGCTTATTTTGTTGTAGGAGCCGATATCCTGAGAAGCACCTTTCCCGGGTGGACAGCCGCTAATGACACGCACGTAAACAATTATTTCCGTAATGTTTTATTTCCAACTTCCTGGTCGCCTTACCCTACAAGAGATGCTAATAAAGGGGCTCTTCAAACTGCAATAGCAATTGGTATATCGGCCTATTTAAAAGATCCTGTTTTATGGCAGCAAGCCATTGAGGTATACCGCATGGATGCAGGCGGCGGGTTGCGGAATAGCTTACCTAACGGCGAAGTAGGCGACTCTGGTCGTGATGACCACTGGTTTGAGCAGATCCAGGCGCTTGGGTGGAGCGCCGAAGTAGCCTGGAAACAAGGGGTTGACCTGTTTGCAGAATTTGATAATCGTTTGCTTAAAATCGGCGAGTTATATGGCCAATATAGTCAGTCGCCCGCCGGTACTTTATCTTTTATCCCATACGGGGCCTATGCTAGTTATTGGACCAATTGGGGAATTCCTCCCGGATTTGTTCACAGGCATCCGTTTAACAATATTATTAAAGGAGCGTATGCGCTGCGTAAAGGCATCCCAACACCATATACCGAGCAAATACGGGCGTTGGCAGGCGAAGATGGTTTTTCGTTTTTGTATTTAAAATCTTCCGATACCTCGCATGCCACACCTTTAACGCCGGTTGTTTACCCTGCCGATAATGTACAGGCGGTGAGTAACGTAACCAACCTGGATATCGGTAATACCGGGCTGGCAGGCAGCGCTTCGTTGAATAACGGGGTCTGGACAGTTAATTCTGCCGGAACTTCTACCAGTAATGCCTTCAGCTTCAATTTTAAAAAGATCAGCGGCAATGCTGGCCTGGTGGTAAAAGTTAACAGCATGTCGCTCAATACCGGCGGCTGCGGCGTCATGTTACGTCAATCGCTGGCTGCTGGTTCCGCATTTTGGGATATTTTTCTCAACGCTACAGGCGGTATCGGCAATCATTGGCAGCCCAAAGCCCCCTGGTGGTTAAAAATCGAACGCGTAGGTACGCGTATATTCGCCTACCACTCGCAGGACGGTATTAACTGGACAAATCTTAGTTGCTGGTATTCTGCAACAGGTTTCCCAACCGATTTGTACGCTGGGTTTTATACCATCTCTGGTAATGCTTCGGCACTCAATACGGCCGCGTTCAGCAATGTGGCTTATAGTCAAACTGCGCCGGCCGGCTCTCCGGATATCAGCAGTGCTACCACAGCAACAGCTACTATTAGCACACCTTTTAGTTATAATATTACCGCCGGTGCTAATCCATCTTCTTATAATGCCAGCGGCTTGCCGGCCGGGCTTAGCCTTGATGCGGCTACGGGTATTATTTCCGGCACACCTACTGCTTTAGGGCAAAGCGAAGTTGCCATAGCAGCTACCAATGCCAGCGGCACAGGTACGGCAACCCTCATCTTCAACGTTATCAATAACCAAACGCCCGCAGCGCCTGCTTCGGCCGCGGCATCGGTGGTTAACGCTTCGCAAATTAAACTGACCTGGGCAGCTTCGGCCAACGCTTCCGGTTATTCGGTAAAACGTTCGCTAAGCCCCGGAGGTGCATATACAACAATCCAGGCAGGGGTTAGCGGTACCAGCTTTACTGATGCTTCTCCTGTGCCCGAAGTAAATAACTATTATGTTATTACGGCCCTTACTGGGAATCTGGAAAGTGGTAACTCCAACGAGGTCTTTGCTTCAGTTCCGCCTGCGGCCCCTGCACAACCCACTGTGGTCAATAAAAACAAAGAAATTGATTTAAGCTGGACCACCGCTTCCGGAGCAGCAACCTATAATGTAAAAAGAAGCACCGTTAGTGGTGGCCCTTATACAATCGTAACCAATGTGCCGGGTACCAGTTACGCCGATGTAAATGTAAGCAACGGAAGTCCTTATTATTACGTGGTTTCGTCAGTAGGGCAAACCAAAGAAAGCACGAATTCGATCGAGGCATTCGGGGTTCCCGGGTCTGGTTTGTATACCTGGAAACCGGCAACCGAAACCGATTCATTAAAGCTGGCTTCCAACTGGATAGAAAATGCTATCCCGGCAAGCCCGGCCATTGTCATGTTCAATGCATCGGCCGATACCGTTTTGACTAATGACATTAAAGGGCTGGCGGTTTCGCGGATGCAATTTAACGCTGGCGCAAATAGCTACAACATATCCGGCGATACGCTTCGTTTAAGGAATGACCTGGTTAACAATGCTACAACCTCGCATACGCTGAGCATGCCCATTGTTTTGGATACTTTACTCAATGTAAACACCGTAACCAACGGTACTATATCCCTCACTGGCGGCATAAGAGGCAACGGAAGTTTGCTTAAAAACGGCATAGGATATCTTTATATATCAGGAAACAATACTTATACCGGTAATACCACGCTAAACGGTAACGGGCAAAGCTGGCCCCCTGTATACGGCATGGAGGTATCGGGCATTGGCACAGGAACGCCTTCTGCCCCAACATCTGGTCCGCTGGGCATGGGTAAAATCATTATGAACGGCGGGGCATTGTTCTCTGCAAATGGCGATGCAACCTTTTATAACGACTTTGAAATAGCTGCGGGTAAAACCAGTTATTTTTATCAAACCAGTAATGCAATAAACCTGTATGGCAAGCTTTTGGGTAGCGGCACCATTATACAGGATGGAAACGTTTACGCAGGCCTACACCTTTTTGGCGATAACAGCAATTTCACCGGTACTTTTGTATCCAAATTACGCAGCGGTAACAACCGGGTGCGTTTTGAAGTTCCCCAATCGGGCAGTGCCAAGGCCTACTGGAACCTGGATGCCAACGGAAACGACTGCCAGGGGATACTGTTCGCAACCGGTACCATCAGTTTTGGCGCACTTTCCGGCAGGGGGGCAATCCGGACAGATGCGGGAGGCAGTCCTACCATCAGCATTGGTGCATTAAACCTTAATACAAATTTTGGAGGCGTCATGTCGGGCTCAATGAACGTTGAAAAAGTAGGCTCGGGCGTACTTATTTTTAGCGGCAATAATTCATATGGCGGCGCCACAACCATCAATGGCGGAAAATTCTTGCTGAATAACGATCCGTCGTCCGGCGTATTTAACAGCGCGCTTACGGTTACAGCCGGTTCATTCGGCGGAACCGGTAAGGGTTCAGGATCAGTTACTATCGGAACCGGAAGCGGAACAGGTGCGATACTTGAGCCCGGAAACCAGGCCATCGGTTCGCTGATAACCGGAGCCTTAACATTAAAATCTGATGCTACCTACAATGCCGAAATTGATTTGGGAAGTGGTGCGGGAGATAAGGTAACAGCTACCAGTGTGAGCCTGGCCAATTCTCCTCAATTGTCGGTAACAGGTACTGCCGGAATACTGCCCTTGGGTACATCCTATACTATTATAGATAACACCGGTACCAGTGCCATCGCCGGAACGTTTAAAAATTTGCCCGAGCTGGCGCTGATTACCGTTGGTGCATACAATTTCCGGATAACCTATAAAGGCGGAACAGGAAATGATGTGGTATTATTGGACGACCGTACCGTACCTGTTACCATTACCAGCGCTTTAACCGATACTGTTTTGATTGGGAAGCCATTTAACTATACAGTTGGCGCTATTAAGTCGCCCAATAGTTTTTCGGCAACCGGGCTTCCTACAGGGCTTAATATTAATACAAGTACCGGGGTAATTTCCGGCACTCCTACGCAAACGGGAGTGTTTACAGTAACACTAACCGCGTCAGACCGGAAAACCACCGGCACAGCAACCCTGGTTTTAACCGTTCAAAGTAATGTTGTAAGCGGGTTATTGGTTGCCGCGGGCGATGCTAAAAACATCATAGAATGGGTGCCGATATCAAACTTTACCTATAAAGTTAAGCGTGCCTCAGCTTCGGGTGGGCCTTATACCACTATTGCAAATGTTAGCACCACGCAATACACAGATGCTGGCTTAACTAACGGAAGTACCTACTTTTATGTAGTTACATCAATTGACAGTACTGCCGAAAGCCCAAACAGCTTAGAGGTAGTAGCGAAACCAAATACCGGCCAAAACGACTACTATAAATTTGACGAAACTGCCGGAACAAAGGGGATTGACGCCTGGAGCGCAAACCATGCCACACTGGCAACTACAGCCAGCCGTGGTACCGGCAAGTACGGTCAATCGCTCCTGTTGGATGGTACAGCTAATTCATATGCCACCCTTCCGTCGGGTATTATGAGTACGCTAAATGATTTCACCATTTCGACCTGGGTAAGGATGGATGCTATCAGTACATGGATGCGTGTATTTGATTTTGGATCGAGCACTACCCAGTATATGTTTTTAAGTGTTCAGGCAGCCGTGGTAAGCGGAAAATCAACTGTGCGTTATGCCATTAAAAATGGATCGGCTGCCGAGCAGAACTTTAACTTTAATTATACTTTCCCACTTAACACCTGGACAAACCTGGCCATAACACGGTCGGGCAGTACCTGCACCATGTATATCAATGGCACTTCGGTAGCATCATCTACAGGTATCAGCATTAAACCATCGGCCCTGGGTGCTACAAGTGCCAATTATTTAGGCAAATCGCAGTTTTCTGCCGATCCTATGTTTAAAGGCTCGATAGATGGCTTTAAGATTTACAGCAGGGCGTTAAGCGCCACAGAAATTGCTGCCGATCTGCTGGGCGATCAAACCATAACTTTCAATCCAATGGCACAAAAAGTAATGGGCGATGCCGATTTTGCACCGCCAGCTACCGCATCTTCCAGTCTCGGTTTAACATATGGCAGTTCAGATACTACAATAGCGTCGGTTGTTAACGGCAATATTCATATTAAAGCAGCGGGAACAGCTGTTATTGCCGCTTCGCAGGCCGGCAATACAAGTTATAAAGCGGCAACGTCCATGAATCAAAGTTTAACCATAGTTAAAAAAGGTCAGACGATAGCTTTTAATACCTTAAGCCCCAAAACTGTTATCGATACTGATTTCTATGCAGGCGCAGTTGCAAGCTCAAGCCTAATGGCATCGTACGTGAGCGCCGATACGACAGTTGCAAGCATCTTAAACGGTAAAATCCATATTAAAGGAGCAGGTACCACTATCATTACCGCTTCACAGGCCGGTAACGCTACTTATCTTCCTGCAAGTCCGGTAAGCCAAAGCCTTACCGTGAGCAAACTGACTCAAACTATTACTTTCAATTCCCTGCCTGTCAAACGGCCGGGCGATGCAGATTTTAACGTTACCGCAACCGCTTCATCGGGCCTGCCGGTAAGCTTTGGCAGCAGTAATACAGGTGTTGCAACGGTAACAAACGGACTGGCTCATATTACCGGCACCGGCACAACTATTATCACTGCCAGCCAGCCGGGCAATGCAACTTATAAAGATACTACGCTTAGCCGGACGTTGACGGTTATCCCGCTTAACCTGCAGGTACAATACCAGGATGGCGATGCCGGGCAATTAACCAATAACATAGCCCGACCATATGTGAAAGTAGTGAATGCCGATTCCGTTGGCGTAGCCTACAGCGAATTAACCATGCGTTACTGGTTTACGGCCGAGAATTATGCCGGCATTAATACCTCGATAGACTATGCCCAGCTGGGGAACAGCAATGTAAAAATGAAATATGTTCCGTTGGATCAGCCACGGAATGGTGCCCTGGGCTACATCGACTATAGTTTTGCCCTAACAGGCAACCTGGGTGCCGGCGGTAATACCGGGCAAATCCAATCGCGGTTTGCCAACCAGGACTGGGGATTATTGAATGAGGCGGATGATTACTCTTACCAAAGCAATACCGGCAGCTATGCTAATAACAATCACATTACGCTTTACCGCAACGGGATGCTGATATGGGGAACCGAACCGGCAGCCGTTACCCCGCTTACCAGCCTTAACGTGTTTTACCAGAACCAAAACACCGGTACCAGCGGCAATGCCATCAGCACCTACCTGGCCATTAATAATACCGGGAATGTACCGGTAGCTTTTGGCGACATTACTGCCCGTTACTGGTTTACCAAAGACGGCACGCAGAGCCTAAACTACTGGATAGATTATGCTAAAAAAGGTAGCGGGAACATCAGCGGTAATTTTGTATCATTAGGTACTGCGCTTACCGGGGCCGATACTTATTTGGAGCTTGCGGTAAATTCCTCAGTGGGCACCCTTTATCCTTTAAGTTCATCGGGCAATATCCTGTACCGTATCGTCAAAGCAGACTGGTCGAACTTTAATGAGCTGAATGATTACTCCTACCTGGCCAAAGATGTGATGAAGGAGAATAACCACATTACGGTTTATTATAAAGGCCAGCTCATTTACGGGACAGAACCTTCAGCAGGCTCCATGTCATTCAAGAGCGCCCCGCTGGCCTTAGCTCCACCGCAGCGCGACATAATTAACGAAGGAATTGTAGTACACCAGGGCCTTTCGCCAAATGGGGATGGTATTAATGATGTGCTGATCATAGACGGATTAACAGCCTACCCCGATAATAAATTAACGATCATGAACCGCAGTGGTGTTAAAATATTTGAAGCAAAAGGCTATGATAACAGCTCCAATGTATTTGACGGCCACTCCAGCATCAGCGGTACCATGCAGCAACCCGGCACCTATTTTTACACGCTGGAATATAAGAAAGGCGAAGAAAATAAACATAAAACCGGTTTCATCATCATTAAATACTGATAACGCGGCATGATGCGGGATATGAATAAGATTGATAACAACAAGTTTTCCCTGCTTGTTACATTAAGCCTGTGCCTGTTACTTATAGTAACAGGCCTCAGTGCTTGTGCCCAGCAGCAAGCCTTTAGTTATACCCAGTACATGGATAACCTAACACCCTTTAACCCGGCCTATTCCCTTTTGGATAAAGCCGGATCGATCCATACCCTGGCCCGTAAACAGTGGGTGGGGATAGACGGAGCGCCGGTAACCTACCTCATCAACGGAAACCTGCCTATCGAATCTATTGACGGCGCAGCCGGATTAATTGTGTTTGACAACCGGCTGGCAATAGAACACCAGACCGAAGTAAATGCCTATTTTGCAAAAGGGATTCAACTGGACCCCTACAGTTATTTAGCGGTATCTATCAATGGCGGTATCCGTAACTATACGGCCAATTATTCATCATTGGATTCCAACGACCCCACCTTCAGGAATGATGTGCGGGGAACCAAACCTAACATTGGATTTGGCGTAATCTATTATACCGACTGGTATTACCTGGGAATCTCGGCGCCCGAGCTTACCATAACCAGTTTGGGTACCGCATCTATACAAAACAATTCCAGTTTCAAGAGCCACTATTACTTTTCGGGAGCATTGCTCACCAATATCAGCGAGGATATTAAATTTAAACCGGCAACATTGGTTGCCTACGCCAAAGGCGTGCCGCTTGTGGTTAATGTATCCGGCACGTTGTACATGAAACAGGCATTGGGCATTGGCATCAACTACAACACCGATAACGCAATGGCCGGCATTGTTACCATAAATATGAATGCTTTCCATGTAGGTTACAGCTACCAGTTTGACACCTCATCAGCCAATTTGGGCGGCTTTAACAACGCCACGCATGAAATATCCATTAGTTACCGGTTTGGCAATGGGGCGGCATCCAATCACAACCTGTTGTAACTACAATTCCCGGCAATCTCATTTTTTAGCCTGAATTTTTTTCCGGGATGTTGTACTCACACGTGAAAGGCTAAATTTAGTGTTAACCATGATTGAATATAAGATATTGACTATCAAATACTTGAAAGTATTTTATCTGAAATGTGTTAAGTTATGTTAACCCACTTAAGATGCGTTTGCCCCGTTAAAACATATAAAAATATGATATGACAAAATTTTTAACCTTATTTGAACTAAAGTAAGCCTTATTGCCTGGCGCCCAAATATTGGGGGCCAGGCAATAAGGCGCGCAAAAAAATACACAATGAATTCAGGTATCGATCAAGGTAAGGCTAAAAAAATAGGACTGGCACTTTCGGGTGGCGGTGTAAGGGGCGTGTCGCATTTAGGTGTAATGCAGGCGCTAACAGATTATGGTATTAAATTCTCGCATATATCGGGCACAAGTGCAGGAGCAATAGCCGCGGCTTTTTTTGCCGGGGGATATGCGCCAAAAGAAATATTGCAGCTGATTAAAGACAACAGCCTGCTTAAACTTTTGCGCCCGTCTTTTGGTGGCGATGGGTTGATCTCGATATTAAAAGCCCGGTTTTTAATATCAAAATATATTCCGCATAATTCCTTCGAAAATCTCCAAACGCGCATCACCGTCTCCGCTGTCGACCTGGGCGAAGCAAAGCTGGTTTACTTTACCGATGGAGAGCTGGACATGGCGGTTTTGGCCTCGTGCTGCCTACCCGGAATTTTTAAGCCTATCACAATCAACAACCGGATGTATATAGATGGCGGTATCCTGAATAATTTCCCTGTCGAGCCGTTAGTGGGTAATTGCGACCTGATCATTGGATCATCGTGTAACCACTTACCGGTGGTTACCTCTATCAAATCATTTGGTAACCTGGTTGACAGGGCCGCCATGATAGCCATCAACTCGGGGCTTAACACCCACAAAATGTTGTGCGATATAGTTATTGAGCCACACGATTTAGGCGGTTACGGTATTTTTGATACCGATGCAGTGGATGAAATTTTTATGATAGGCTACGAAGAAGGTTTAAAAACCATCAACGGCAACGAAAAGCTAAAGGAACTTATCCCGGCGCAAAAAAAGTAAAACATGTCGCCCCAAAACAGGATAAGCTACCCGGTGATGAGTAGCTTATCCTGTTTTATATAATAATCAATTGGGAATTATCAAAACAACTGTCAGATGTTCCCCAGCCTGCAAACTGAAAACCGCCAACTGCATCAAGGGAACTTAACCCCATTATAATCTGATATGTTTACCCGCGGTATAGACGAATTGTATTTATCGTTAATGGCTTTGATAAATTCATCGGCCACTATAGCATAACCGCGTGGTGTAAGGTGCACCCCATCCAGGGAGAACAGGCCTCCGCTGATATAGTTGGAATTAACACTTACCCCGTCAACCACCATTCCGTTCTGTTTTATATTTCGCAGAAAAGTGTAAGCATCAAAAATAGCCAGGCCTTTTGCTGCGGCTATCGTTTTTATGGTATTGTTATATGATGTAACATAATCTTCGGTAAGGATAGCCTCTTTTTCATCAAGTACATACTGGTTATCTATTGGCGTATAAGGGGTTAAGCCGTAAGGTAAGTTACCATAAGGTGTTGTAACCAGCTGGCCAATTTTGCTTGTCGGGAAGGTAAGCACAATAAGGTCATTGGTTGTTGCCGCGCGTGGCGCATAAGTACTACCCGAAACCAGTGCCTTGATATAAAGCGCCTTGGCAGCCGGGTTTGCTTTTTGAACTCCTGCCAGTATTGCCGAAACGGTAATGGTATTAAAATAAGGTATAGAAGTTACATCGGGTATCGTCGCAACTACACCTTTTTGCCCTTTGGAGGTAAGGGTAGTTATCAATACGTTATACAAATAGGCAAATGTATTTTTATCTGTCAATACATCGCCGGCACCGCCTGATGTAGCGTAAAGTAATGCGTCATTGTTTCCCAGCCAGTTTGAAAAGAAGGTAAATGGTTTTGCCATAACAAAATCAAGATAGGTGGTGGAGTTTGTTGGCGGATTTCCGGGCAGCAGGCGCTCAAAATACCCGTTAAGGTTGCCGTAAGGTGCATAGGTGATGTGCAACAGTTTAATACCCGGTACGCCGTAGTTATTAATATCGCCCGAGTATTTGGTATATAAAATAACGTTACCAAAACCCGGAACAGTTACCTGGCCACGGATACCCAGGTTTGTGGTAACCGCAGTAGTTATTGGCGTACCATCGGCATTAAAACCGGTTAACGATAAGTAACCCGATCCGTTTGATTGGGCGGTGCTGAACAAGGGTTGGGTAAATGCGCCGCCGCCCACTGCCTGCATTTGTTTACCAATAATGCTGGGGTATGATACCTGCTGCCCTGCAAGGTATAAGCCACCATCGGCATAACCCGCTGTAAGCGAATTGCCCACCGATATGTACCTCGAGAAATCGGCCGAGCCGGCAACCGGTTTTGGAGTATGGATCTCGGGCTTGCAGGCACCTAATAAAAGTAGCCCTGCAATAATATAAATATGCTGTTTAAGTGTTTTCATGTATTAATTTCTTTTAAGAATTACCAGTGATAAGCCAATGAGATACCAGGAATATATACATCAGTTTTAAATGTTCCCGATAGCTGCGATTCGATATTGGTTTGGGTACGCTGCATCAGGTGTTCATACTCAAACGAGATATCTATATCCAGGTGTTTGGCTAATGTATAACCTAAGCCCAGTGTGCCATAAACGCGGTTGGCATCAGGTGCTTCGGGCGTTACATAGCCATCTGCAACAGCTGTGCTGGCGTAGCCTCCGCCGAAACGCAGGGCAAGCTTATCTGTAGCTTTGTATTGTGCGCCGCCACGTAAACTAACAGCCTGTTGATAATTCCTGGCCGAGTGGGTGTCTTGCAAAGCCGCTGTATTGGTTTTATAATCAAATGATAATGTTTTATAGGCATCCCAGGCAACCAGGTTAACATCAAGAGCCAGGATCCACTTATTACTGGGATAAAACCCAAAGCCGATAGAATTGGTGGCCGGTAACGGAATGGTTGCAGTAAACGTATTTGGCTGCGGGAAACTGCTTTGTATTGATGTAGGTACTTTAAAAATGGCATTACCATTGGGAATGGTGGTATTCACCTGCGAACGGTGAGTTATCCCCACGGTAATACCCGATTCTGTTTTGATATATATACCGGCATTCCATCCGTAGCCTTTTCCGCTGCCTTTTAATTCGGCCTGGCCTGGTTCACCGGAGCCGTTTGCCAGGGGAATAGCACGCGTAAGGTCAACACTGCCGTGGTTATAAACAAAACCACCGCCAATACTCAGGAAATCGGCCAGTTTAATGCTTAGTGTAGGTTGAAAATAAATAGCTTTCAGATTAAGGCTTTCCAGCACGTATTTACCCTGCCAGGTATTGCCCCAATCGGTTAAACCGCCAAAGGGTGTATAAACGCCAAGCCCTAATTTCCAAAAAGACGACTTAGGACCCCAAACAGCATAAAACTCAAATGGTGTTGCAACTTTATTCAAGGTTCTGTTTTGAGTTGATGTGCCGGCCGGATTAAAATCAGATTTGAAAAATAATGGGCTTATGCCGCCCTGTATGTAGTTTTCTGGCAGCATGGCTACTGCACCGGGGTTAAAAAATACAGATGCGCCATCCTGAAGGGTGCCCACCCCGGTATGACCCATACCTATTTGCTTTTGCCCTTCCAGGTTCACCTGGAAACCCTGGGAAAAAGCCGTTAACGGTGCTATAAAAAGCATCAGAAGTAAAACTTTTCTCATAAAAATATAATTGGTTACAATAGGCAATTGCATGTAGATTACAATTGGCGGCTATCGGGAATAAAATTAGTTTGGATTGAAAAGAAAAAAAGGGCTATAATGCGGAGATATTAGTCAAAAAGTCGGATAACGCCTATATTTAAGTTAAGGGGCAAAAAATACTGTAAAACTTTCGCCGTTTTGGGCCTTTTTTGAAAAATAGAGGAATAAATAATTATAATTAAAACATACATGAGCAATAAGGTTGGACAATTAAGCTTATCAAAATTTGCCGATCTATATGCCGACAAGCTGGCCGGCGCTGATTTTTTTGTTGTTGACGAAAAACAGCTGTTAAGTTTGAGCGAATACCCATACAGGTCGGATGGTTATATAATAGGTATTTGCACACGCGGCACGGCCAAGGTTGAAGTTAACCTTCAGGTATACGATGCCCGGCCCGATGCCATGCTTTTGGCAACCCCTTTTCATGTTTTACGAATTTATAACAGCAGCGATGATTTTTTGTGCCGTTTTGTTGTGTTCAGTAAAGCCTTTTTAACAGAAAATAGCGTCAATAGCCATTTTTTGGAATCATTCAGTTATTTTAAAAGTGCGTCTATCCCGGTAATTTACCCGGATGATGAAGATGCCAGGATGATACTGGAAATTTACCGGTTGATCCAGAAAAAGTTAGAACGGGAGGGGCACTCATATAATGTAGAAATATCCCGGAGTATTTTAATGACCCTGCTTTATGAAATACAGGCCATTTACGAAAAGCAGCACATCATCATAAAAGGTAAGCAAACCCGGAAACAGGAACTGAATGTACTTTTCCAGAACCTGATTTTCCATCGTTATAAAGAACATCGCAACGTGCAGTATTACGCCGATGAACTTTGTGTATCTCCTAAACATTTAACAGAAACCGTTAAAGAAGTTACCGGCAGAACCGCCGGCGAATGGATAGACGATGCAGTAATACTGGAGGCCAAGGTGTTACTAAGAAATCACGATGTAAGCATAGCCCGGGTAGCCGAGGATATCCATTTCCCAGATCAATCCTCCTTCGGCAAATATTTCAAAAAACATGCAGGCATGTCGCCGTCCGATTATAGGGCGGTATCGGGTAATTGAGTTGATTAGGTGAGTGGTTGATTAAGTTGATTGAGTTGGCTAGGTTGGATTGGGTTGGGCTATGTCTCGTCCTAATCAAAATCCTGAAAATCTGATAAATCTGTTTAATCCGAGTTCAGAAATGAAACATTGCGCAACACAACACTCACAATCAACCCAATCCAACCCAATCAACCACTCACCCCACCCCAATCCGACTTTTTGACTAATATCTCCGCATTGCAGCCCTTTCTTTAGTTTAGCATCGCTGCTAATTTTACTCCTGATTATAAAACCAATTGCTGCCCTTTAAACCGGGGCGCTTGTTACATGCTGATAATTACTTATATAACATAGTGATTAGTATAATCGGCTGAATTTTAAAACGGGACCAAACACAACCATTAAATATTTATTTATGAATGCCACTGAACCAATGAAAGCCATAAAAGGAGGCGAGTTTCTGATCAGGGAAACTGCTGCAGACAGCATTTTTATTCCTGAAGAATGGAATGAAGAGCAGTTGATGATTGCCGAAACATGTACCAATTTTCTTGCCCAGCAGGTAACCCCCAACCTGCAACGTATTGACGAGCAGGAGGAAGGGTTAATGCGGCATTTAATGGACGAGGCCGGCGCGCTTGGCTTATTAGGCATATCGGTACCCGAAGAATACGGCGGCTTTGGTAAAGATTTTAAAACATCTATGCTGGTTACCGAGAAATTGGGGGCCGGGCATTCCTTTTCAGTGGCGTTTTCGGCACATACAGGTATAGGCACCATGCCTATATTATATTATGGTACCGAAGCGCAAAAACAAAAATATGTTCCTAAACTGGCAAGTGGCGAGTGGAAAGGCGCTTACTGCCTAACCGAACCATCTGCGGGCTCGGATGCCAACTCGGGCAAAACAAAGGCGAAGCTGTCTGCTGATGGTAAACATTATCTCATCACAGGTCAAAAAATGTGGATCACCAACGCGGGCTTCGCCGATGTATTTACCGTTTTTGCCAAAATAGATGATGATGAAAACCTGAGCGCCTTTATTGTCGAAAAAGATTTTGAAGGTCTTTCGCTGAATACCGAAGAGCACAAAATGGGTATCAAAGGGAGCTCAACCCGCCAGGTATTTTTTAACGATTGCAAAGTACCGGTTGAGAACCTGCTTTCCGAACGCCAGAATGGATTTAAGATAGCGGTTAACATATTAAACCTTGGCCGTATCAAATTAGGTGGCGGTACAGTAGGGGCTAGCAAGGATGTGATAACCGCATCAGTACGTTATGCCAATGAACGCGAACAATTTGGCCGGTCCATTTCAAAGTACGGGGCTATAAGATACAAGCTGGCCCAACAGGCCATCCGCACCTATGCTTCAGAATCGGCTGTTTACAGGGCCTGTCAGAATATGGAGGAAGCTACTGAAATGTTAATGGCATCGGGGCTTGATGAAACCAAAGCTAAATTAAAAGGAACAGAGCAATATGCTATAGAAGCGGCAATCCTTAAAGTTCATGCATCAGAAGTTTTGGATTATGTAACCGACGAAGGCGTACAGATTTACGGGGGGATGGGATACAGCGCCGAGGCACCAATGGACAGGGCGTACCGCGATTCGAGGATCAACCGGATTTTCGAGGGAACTAACGAAATTAACCGCTTGCTAACGGTTGATATGATGCTTAAACGTGCCATGAAAGGCGAACTTGACCTGATGGGCCCTGCCCAAAAAGTAGCAGGCGAACTGGTAAGCATCCCCGATTTTGGTGCAGCTGAAGATGACGGCCTGTTTGTTAAGGAAAAGAAATACATAGCCAATTTTAAAAAGGCCATATTGATGGTAGCAGGCGCGGCCGTGCAAAAAATGATGACACAATTGGGTAAAGAGCAGGAAGTGCTGATGAACCTGGCCGATATGCTGATAGAGCTTTACGTGAGCGAATCGTTGCAATTGCGGGTAGAAAAATTGGTCGGGTTAAGGGGAGAAGAAGCTTGCAAAGAACAGCTGGATATCATGCGCGTATATATTAACGATGCAGCAGAACATCTTGCAAAAGCCGGCCGGGAGGCGTTAAACTCGTTTGCCGAAGGCGATGAAAGAAGAATGATGCTGATGGGGCTTAAACGCTTCACCAAAACAGAAGATTTTAATACCACCCAGGCACGCAGGAATGTTGCCGCAAAACTGATAGCCGAAAATAAATACTGTTTTTAAGCCTGCGAAAGCCTTACGAAGTTTACAAAACTTCGTAAGGCTGGGATTCTGAGGGAGGAACGACGTCTATCGCATTGCGGCGACGACTCACCCCGACATCGCTACGCTTGTCACCCCTCTCTCCGCTTCGCGCATAGAGGGGGTAAATAAAGAAAAAATGAGCTTCACCCTCTTTGCGGCTTTAGCCGGAGAGAGGGTCGGCCAGCGCAGCGTAGCCGGGGTGAGTCTTAACCAGCGTTCAACCGAATGCTCGTGTAAATCCTAACACGCACGGGCAGCCCGCTCCCCATTATAAACAACATCAACCTAAAAAATAAAAATCTAATAATGAAAGTATTAGTTTGTATAAGCCAGGTACCGGATACCAGTACTAAAATTGTATTAAAAAACAATAACACTACCGTCAGCAGCGATGGTGTTACCTACATAATAAACCCGTACGACGAATGGTATGCCCTCATCCGGGCAATTGAACTAAAAGAAACAGGTATAGCTACCGAGGTTCACCTTGTAACTGTTGGTTATGCCAATGTCGAGCCTGTGATCAGGAAAGCCCTGGCATTGGGTGGCGATGAAGCCGTCCGCATTGATGTCGATAGCAATGATCCTTACGAAACCGCCGGTCATATAGCGGATTATGCTGCCGGGGGCGGTTACGACCTTATTTTATGCGGCAAAGAATCTATCGATTACAATAATGGTACTACAGGCGCTATGTTGGCCGGATTGCTGGATATCAATTACATTGGTTTTGCAACGAGTATACAAGTGGACGGTAATACGGCAATGATAACCCGTGAAATAGAAGGCGGCGAGGAAACCGATGCCTGTAACTTACCCGTGGTAATATCCTGCCAAAAAGGTGTTGCCGAGGCGCGCATACCCAATATGCGTGGTATAATGGCTGCGCGTACACGTCCGTTAAAGGTTGTTGTGCCTGCAAAAATAACACCGCTTACCCAAATATTAGCTTATGAATTACCGCCAGCCAAAGCCGGGATTAAACTGGTAAGCCCCGATAATATGGACGAACTGGTAGCATTGCTGCATACCGAAGCCAAAGTAATCTGATAGCTGATTTTTATTGTCCGGTTACCTGTACCGGGCATTTTTCAAACCAAAAAACTTAAAAAAATGTCTGTAATTGTATTGATAGAACATACCGGGGGAACGATTAAAAAGAAAAATTTTGAGGCGCTACACTATGCCGCGCACATAGCTAAACAAACGGGTACCACGGTAACTGCCCTGGTTTTAGGCACCGTTACCGCTGCCGAAATGGAAGGCCTTGGCGAATATGGCGCTCAAAAAGTATTGCATGTTGCTGATAGCCGTTTAGATGAACTGCATGCACGGGCTTACGCCGGCGCATTGATAGCCGCAGCGCAAAAGGAAGGCAGTAAAATAATTGTAACGCTTCATGATATCGGTGGCAGGATGGTTGCACCCCGGGTGGCCGTGAAATTAGGGGCCGGTTTGGTGGCGGGTGCATTGTCGTACCCTGATACCGAAAAAGGATTTGTGATTAAAAAAGCCGTATTCTCGGGCAAAGCATTCGCCTATGTGAATATTTTAAGCGATGTAAAGGTAATTATGCTGATGCCGAATACTTTCCCGGCGGTTAAAATTGAAGGGAAAGCAGTTGTAGATCAATTGGATGTAAGCTTTAGCGAAGAAGATTTTGGCGTAAAAGTGAAAGCAGTAAATAAAGTGACCGGCGAGGTGGCGCTTGCTGATGCCGAACTGGTTGTCTCAGGCGGTCGCGGCATGAAAGGCCCCGAAAACTGGGGCATACTGGAAGAGCTGGCAAAAGAACTGGGGGCTGCCACAGCCTGCTCACGTCCGGTGGCCGATTCGCATTGGCGACCAGATCACGAGCATGTTGGCCAAACAGGCGGTACAGTTCGCCCTAATTTATATATAGCGGTAGGCATCTCAGGCGCTATACAACACCTGGCGGGTGTTAACGGTTCAAAAACCATTGTCGTAATTAACAAAGATCCCGAAGCTCCTTTTTTTAAAGCAGCCAATTACGGTGTTGTGGGGGATGCAATGGAGATTTTACCAAAGCTGACGGCCGCCGTCAGGAAGTTTAAGCAACAGCACAAATAAAATAATAGGGTTATGGAATTTTTTTATGAAGGCCAGGTATTATGGTCGCAAATAGATTCAAACCAGCACATGCGGCACTCTGCTTATGCCGATTTTGCAGCGCAGGCGCGTATAACCATGCTGGAAAACCTGGGTTTAAAACTCCCCAAACTTTACGAATATAAAATAGGGCCCGTACTGTTCAGGGAGGAATTGATTTACCTGCGCGAGATTGGGATTAACGACCTGATCCGGGTAAGCTGCGAACTTGTAAGCTCGCGGCCCGATGGTTCCCGCTGGTCGATAAGGCACGAGTTATACCGCGGCGATGGCGTTAAAGCCGCTATAGTAAATGCCGAAGGTGCCTGGATAGATATGGAGAAACGCAGGCTTGCCATATTACCCGCAGAACTAAGCCAGATGTTTATGAATGCACCCCGGAGTAGTGACTATGTTGAAGAACGTAATACCGCCAGCAACCAATAATTTAACCATGATTGATTTAAAAGACGCCTTTGAAAAAGCGGTTGCCGAAAGCAAGCAACTGTCATCGAAACCGGATAACGAAACACTGTTAAGCTTATATAGCCTGTACAAACAGGCAACAGAAGGCGATATTAATACCCAAAATACCCCAGGTATGTTTGATTTTGTGGCCAAAGCAAAATATGACGCCTGGCTAAAACTGCAAGGTATGGCGGCCGACGTTGCGATGCAGTTATATATCAATTTAGTAGCAACCCTGAAAGGCGGATAGTCTTGAGTTGGATGTCCTAAGTCAAAAATGACACTTCCGACTTAAGACTTCCGACTTAGGACTTCTGACTTAGAACTTCCGACTTAATATTATTTAGTAACGCAATTATCAAACAAAAGAGGTTAACTTTAATTTCCGAAATATTGACAAATGTTTCCGTCGTTTAGACCTTTGTTAAGCGCCGCATAAGCTGATATTTGTTATTATAAACCATCCCGTTAATTGGCGGGGCTAAATTATCTTAATCATTTTATAATTCTACCTGTTTCTTTTGAAGAGACGGCTTCTGATGCCGGGATTGCTTTTTTGTAAATCTGAAAAGCATGGATATGCCTCAAAAAAAAGAGATGGTTTTTTTGTAAAAATAACACCTGAAGCAATGTCTGTATCAAAAAAACAACCTATCCGTTTTGCACTAATCCTGCTAACTCTGTTATCGGTAAGCGTATGCGTAAAAGCACAGGCAGACAGAATTGAGGGCATGTGGTATAATGATGTAAAAAGCGCCAAAATCCAGATCACTAAAGAGAGCAATGGTAAGTTTTATGGCAAGGTGGTTTGGCTTAAAGAACCCCTTAAAAACGGTAAACCAAAAGTTGACGAAATGAACGTTGACGAAAAATTGCGTACAAGACCCCGGTTGGGTTTACCTGTATTGGCCGATTTTGAAAAAGATGGCGACGACAAGTATACAGGCGGCACTATTTATGATCCCCTGAACGGTAAAACGTACTCCTGCAAAATAACCTATAAAGGTAAAACCTTAGATATCCGCGGCTACATCGGCATTTCGCTGTTTGGGCGTACAACTACTTGGTCGCGGGCCGAATAAATTAAAAATTTAATAAACAAGCTTTACTGATGGATGCTAAACGAATTATAAAAAAAGTTGCAGTACTGGGGTCGGGAGTGATGGGCAGCCGAATAGCCTGCCATTTCGCAAATACCGGCGTACAGGTGCTGTTGCTTGATATTGTACCTAAAGATGCCCCGCCGGACGATAAAAAGGCCCGGAATAAAATTGTTAATGATGCGCTGGATTTTGCCTTGAAATCCAATCCGTCGCCCATTTACCTTAAACCATTTGCCAAACGTATCACTACCGGGAATTTTACCGACGATATGCCCAAAATTGCCGAGTGCGATTGGGTTATCGAGGTAGTTGTTGAACGGCTTGATATTAAACGCCAGGTATTTGAAACAGTAGAAAAATACAGGAAACCCGGCACGCTCATTACCTCAAACACATCTGGCATCCCCATACATTTAATGGCCGAAGGCAGGAGCGATGATTTTAAAAAGCATTTTTGCGGCAGCCATTTTTTTAACCCACCCCGGTATTTAAAATTATTGGAGATCATCCCCATAAAAGAAACATCAGCAGGTGTTGTTGAATTTTTGATGGACTATGGCAGCAAGTACCTTGGGAAAACCACCGTTTTGGCTAAAGATACCCCTGCATTTATAGGCAACCGTATAGGAGTGTTCAGCATCATGAGCGTGCTGCAATACGTAGAGAAAACCGGCATGACGGTGGAAGAGGTTGATAAGCTCACCGGGCCGGTAATAGGTCACCCTAAATCGGCAACGTTCCGCACTAACGATGTGGTGGGCTTAGATACCATGGTACACGTTGCCAATGGCCTTTATCAAAACGCCCCGGATGATGAAGCACGCGAATTATTTAAAGTGCCACCATTTGTAGATGGCATGGTAAAAAACAACTGGCTGGGCAGTAAAACAGGCCAGGGTTTTTATAAAAAGGAAAAAGTTGATGGCGTAAACCAGTTTTACGCGCTCGATTTAAAAACGCTGGAATATAAGCCTTCTCAGAAAGTGAAATTCGCCTCGCTGGAAACTACCAAGGCGGTTGACAGTCTTCCGGCCCGCCTGAAAATATTAATCGCTGCAAAAGATAAAGCCGGTGATTTTTACCGGGCAACGTTTTACGAGTTATTTGCTTACGCCAGTAATCGTATTCCCGAGATAGCCGACGAACTTTATAAAATAGATGCAGCTACGAAGGCCGGCTTTGGCTGGGAAATGGGCCCTTTTGAAAAATGGGATGCACTGGGTGTTGAAGATACCGTAAAAGCCATGGAAGCGGCGGGGAATAAGCCTGCCCAATGGATATATGATATGCTTGCCGCCGGTGCAAAAAGCTTTTATAAAATTGAGAATGGAAAACGCTTGTATTACGATATTCCGGCTAAGGACTATAAAATCATTCCCGGAACCGAAGAATTTATTTTGCAGGATACCATCCGCGCAACAAATACCGTATGGAAAAACAGCGGAACCACCATTACCGATATTGGCGATGGTATACTAAACCTGGAGTTTCATACTAAAATGAATACCATAGGCGGCGAGGTAATTGAAGGCATTAACAAAGCCATTACCCTTGCCGAAACCAGCTATAAAGGCCTGGTAATATCAAACGAAGGAGCCAATTTTAGCGCAGGGGCAAATGTAGGTATGATATTTATGATGGCTGTTGAGCAGGAGTTTGATGAGCTGAATATAGTAGTGAAAACCTTCCAAAATACGATGATGCGGATCCGTTATTCGGCTATCCCGGTTGTGATAGCGCCTCACCAGATGGCTTTGGGCGGTGGCTGCGAAATGTGCCTGCATGCCGACAAAGTGGTAGCCCATGCCGAATTGTATATGGGTTTGGTAGAATTTGGCGTTGGTTTGATACCCGGTGGCGGCGGAACAAAGGAATTTGCCTTGCGGCTTTCAGATGAACTACAGGAAGGCGATGTTGAGCTGAATAATTTCCGCGACAGGTTTTTAACCATTGGCCAGGCAAAAGTATCCACATCGGCCTATGAGGCTTTTGAATTCGGGTACCTTAAAAAAGGTAGGGATGTGGTAGTGGTATCGCGCGACAGGTTACTTGCCGAAGCAAAGCAACAATGCCTGCAGATGGCCAACGAGGGATATGTGCAGCCCATTCCGCGCAGCGATATCAGGGTATTGGGCAAGCAGGCCCTTGGCCTTGGGTATGTGGGCGCCAATACCATGTACAGCGGCAACTACATTAGTGAGCACGACGTAAAAATATCCCAGAAGCTGGCCTATGTGCTTTCGGGAGGTGATTTGTCTCAACCCTCGATAGTAAGCGAAGAGTATTTGCTTGGCCTGGAGCGCGAAGCCTTTATTTCGCTTTGCGCCGAAAAGAAGACGCTTGAACGGATACAATCTATTTTAACAGGCGGCAAAGTGTTAAGGAACTAAGTTTTAATAAGTATAAAATCTAGATAAAATGAACGCATACATAGTGGCAGCCAGCCGCAGCGCTGTTGGAAAAGCTACCCGGGGTGGATTTAGGTTTACCCGGCCGGATACGCTTGCCGCAGATGTTATCAGGCAGTTAATGGCATCGGTGCCTAATGTTGATAAGGAGCAGATAGACGATGTGATTGTGGG